>Ga0214192_1000094_pt1 | contig 50324 bp, 42 predicted proteins | sample TroBogEpilimnion_44_FD_153030 | JGI IMG/M metagenome (GOLD analysis project Ga0214192, IMG submission 153030) | Freshwater microbial communities from Trout Bog Lake, WI - 29JUL2008 epilimnion | ecosystem: Environmental > Aquatic > Freshwater > Lake > Epilimnion/Euphotic zone | place: Trout Bog... | reverse complement strand
CCGGTCACCGCCGTTTTCGGCGATGGTTCGGCGCAGCTCACGATCACGCCCTTGCTGGGTGCGGCGGTCACCTTCAAGTTGTTCGATGGCGATATGGTGACGGCTCAACTCTTCATCAAGCGAGGTATGTCGCTTTTCCAGCAATGCAAGCTTGAGGGAGGCAAACCAGGGGCGCAGGGTATCGCGCGAAGCCCGCAACGCTTCCGCTGTTCGAGCCAGGGTTTGGTGATTGTCGCAATCAGCCACCAGAGGCCCCAGCATCTCTATTTGTCGCTTCGCTTTGAGGACAGCTTCGTGTGCGCGGTTGAGATCCTCGAAATGCTGGATAAGGGCGTCAATGCGCGGCTCAACATTGAACGGTTCGAGCATGTGGCTGCGTACGAAATCAGTCAGGTTTCCCACTGACTTGAGCGATACAGTTTGATGGAAGAGATCAAGTGCCTGCTCATTGTCAATGCCGAAGCGCCGACGGAACCAGGCGCCGTAAGGTGGAAAGCTTTCAAACAGGTCGATTCCAGACCCGCGCAGACGCCGGCGCAGTGTCGCTATTTCGGTACCAAATGCTGAAAAATCGGTGGCGATGGAGAGGTCGCGCTCACAGACGGCATAAAGACGGGCTGGCTGTGTGGCATCCTTCATCCAGAAAATTTGTGCCAGGGTTACGGTCTTGTCGTATCCTTCGTTATGAAAGACACCGAGAATGACTGAATAACTGTTGGGTTCACGCAGGGCGACCGGTTTGGCTCCACCTCCAAGAGTTTCCTGGCGTTCCGACTTGAAATAACCGAGCACGTAAGAGCGCAGGGTGCGTTCACGGTTATCTGCTCCAGCCGCCTTGTTGTAGGCAATGCGCTGGCTTGGCACCAGCAAGGTAGTTACGGCATCGACCAGCGTTGATTTTCCGGAACCGATATCCCCCGTGAGGAGTCCATTTTTTCCGCCCAGTCGTAACGTCCAGACTCGTCCATCAAAGGTGCCCCAGTTGAACACCTCAAGACGCTGCAGTCGAAAGCCAGCCAGGCTGTCATCACCAATAAATCCAAGTTCAAGTGCCTCACTCATCATTCCCCTCCATCAGTTTCGCAGGTCGCTGCAGGTATTCGTTGAGGCGTTGATCAAAATCGGCCAGCCACTGGGCATCGATAAACGCCTTGATAATCCGGCGCACCTCAATCATCTGCCGCTCTCCCCGCAAACGGCGGATAAAGCCAAGATCTGCGATTTTATTCAGTGTGGCATCGACCTGGTCGATCAACTTGACCTCATTGCTGGCGGCGGGAAGAAAAATCCTGATCAGTTCAACCACCTCATCCCGCGAAAGAATCAGGCGTGTGTCTCCGGCACCGGCATCAAATTCGGCAAGTTTTTTGCGAAGCAGTGCCAGCAGCAGGCTGACCGGGTAACTGAGTTGCCTTCTTGCTATCAGTCTGGGAGTGGTGTTCGTAACTTCTGCGCCGATTTCAGAGTGAGATCGCAAAAAAGCGTATCCTTCTGCCTCATCAATAATCAATTCCAGACCAAGCACCGCAACGTAATCCCGAACGCTAGCCAGCAGGTTGAGCAAAGCGCTCCATAACGCCGGGTTCTCCTCCTGGTAGATCACCCCCTTCAAAAGGGGAATCACAATGGAAGAGAGTTCCTGGACTGGATAAGCCGGACGGGAAGGTTCTATCTCTGTATGGTTCATCATCAGTTTCTTAATAAAATAATACGCGGCAAGGTTGCAACCCGGGATATACCCGTTGCGCTTTCCCACCTTACCTCTTCCTGCTCTCTTTCATCCACTGCGCTCTTGGGCCAATCCCCGGCAAGCTGCATATAGGCAACCAGCTCGGCAAGGCCGTTACGCAGTGGATGATGCAGAATAACCTCCCCGATGGTGATCTGGCTCCGCATCTGCAGTTCCTGGCGGATATTTCGCAACAGCTCGGCCCGGTCAACCACCACCTGTGCGTAAAGAACAGCGGTATCGATCTCCGCATCACCCTCATCCAGAGCAATGCCGGCAATCAAGGGCTTGAATGGAGGCCGATAGAGTGCTCTTTCAAGAGGCAGTTCAATGACCGCCGCGGAGCTGTCGAGAGGCATGAAGCCGCCTGAAGGGAGATCGTCGCGCAAATCAAGAGCATGGGTTTCAACCTCGTGCAGAATATCCATGATGCGTCGATTTTCAAGCCATGCTTTGTCATCGAGAAACCTGCGCAACTGTTCTGAAAGTCGGGCTACCGTGCGCTGGGTGTGTTCCCCCGCCTCAAGCCAGTCGTAGTGGACGCGCCGCAAACGAGTATCGGGGCGCATCGAGACAATCGGCGGCAAGGCCAGCACCTCTTCCAGGAGCAGGCTCAACTCCTCCTGGCGGGACTGCGACATAAGAAAATCCCAGAATGCACGGAAACTCTTCCCCTGATCCGAATCGGCAATGGCATCACGTTCACCCATTATCTCTTCAAGCAGCGCTCCCTTGGCTCCCTCCCAGAGGGCAATGCGCTCACGCACGCGGCGATCAAGTGTGCGAAAGTTATGCTCCACCTCGCGAAAATCAGTTAACAATTCACGGGCCAGTTGCAGAAACTGCTGAAAACGATCCTTCAGGGCTGTATCATCGAGCAGTGATATCTCACCGGCAAGGATGCGGGCAATTTCTGCATTAATGTCGTCACGGCGCTTTTGCAGCTCCGCAATCCGCACTTCAGGATCAGCCTGGCTACCCATGCTCATCTGACGCAACAGTTCAAACAGGGTCAGAAGTCGCGACTCTGTTCCCACAAAAGCACGTTCAGTCAGGCTTTCCAGCCAGGCCAGCGCCTTTTCAGTTGCAGCTGTCAGATCAAAGTGAGGCTCATCCGTACCGTCGGGATAGAATTTGCGCAGCCATCCCTTCTCGTTATCAGCCCAGTCATTCAGATAGCTTTGCGCTGTACCGGGAAACTGGTCGGCTCCCTGTTGCTGCCGCAAGGCAAACAGTTCATCTTCCAGCGCCTCAACAAGATCAGCCTGCGAGAGGATCCGCACATTGGGTACAATAAAGACCCGATGCAGAAAACCAGCCACCAACGGCGCATGCTGAGCGCACAACAATCGCCAGGCAGGGTGGTTCTGACGGAGCAGGTTCAGGGTCGTGTAGTCGAGGGCCAAAAGTGCACTATTGATTTCTGGTGGAAAAAGTGCCGCCGGAAGCGGGCTGGATTTGAGGCTGAAGTTAAAGCTTTTTCTCCGTTTATTTCGATTGCTTTTTTTCCGTTCTCAATTCCATGGTGCTCCAACTTTTCCGCTGCGTTGAGCGTGATGTTAATGAGACCACGGCGCAAACCGAACTCGTTGCAGCAATCCGTCAGAGCACGGAGCTCCCGGTGTCGGGTTTTTGAATCGCTGATGGTCGCGCTTTTATAAAGGTTTTTTTCTTCGCCAGGAAAAAAGAATATCAGATTTCTTCTTTTTCCTGAAAAGAACGGTCAAACAATTCGGTATAACTTTCGAGATGCCCTTCTGGTACAAATGGTGTTGAGTGCGACTTTCCCTCTGCCCTGGCAACCAGAAGATCCCGAACAAAATCAATTGGCAAATCTGGATTGTCCAGAGCTGCCCGTCCTATCTTCGCCCAAAACTCAATTTGTCCAGCAATGGTACGATGCTCGGCCTTAGCCTGAGCTCTTGCTTGTCCATATAAGGTATCATCTATTCGTACTGGCATTCCCATAATTTTTCTCCATGAATAACTTTGCTACAAACGTAGCGAAAAGTAACACATAAACAAATCTCTCAATCACCCCACACCACTGGACAATGGCCGATGCGCAATTTCTTACCACTATAAGCAGCTCAAGTGCCTCAGGTGTCAGGCCTGTGCTGTTGCTGCTGGTCTGAATCCGGTGGCAGAAGGTTCCATGGTGGTCTCAACCATGTTCAGTCCGCTGATCTGCAACGTTCTGAAAGGGGAGTGTCGAACCAGTTCATAATCATGAGTGCCGATAAGAACGATGATTCCCTTCTGGTTAATTCTTTTCAGATATTCAAGGATCTCCAGAGAGGTATCGGGGTCGAGATTGCCAGTCGGTTCATCAGCAAGAATAACCAGTGGTTCACGGACCAGTGCCCTTGCTATTGAAATTCTCTGCTGCTCTCCACCCGACAAACTCAGGGGCATAACCTTTGCCGAATGTTCAAGGCCGACACTCTCAAGCGCATGCATAACCTTTTCCTTGATGAGCTGCTCCTTCGTACCGGTCACCTGCAGCACAAAAGCCAAATTATCATACACATTACGGTCTTCCAGCAAACGGAAGTCCTGAAAAACAATCCCCAGTTTTCTGCGAAGATGCGGAATCTGCCGCTTTTTAATGGTGCGCGAACTGTACCCGGCAATCCGTATTTCACCTCTTTTCGGACGTATATCCATATAGAGCGATTTAAGCAGCGTTGTCTTTCCACTGCCGCTCTTACCGACAATATAGACCAGCTCCCCCTGCTGTATAACAAGGTTGAGATTTTGGAAGACCGGTTTTTTATTAAGCTCTATGTCAACGTTAATTAAAGATATCATAATTGTTGTACAGTTTTATTTCTGTTTCTGGCGATCGTGATGGCAAGCAGCGTAGCTTCATAACAACTCCTTTCAGATGCAACTCCTTTACCGGAAATATCAAAGCCTGTCCCGTGATCGGGCGATGTCCGTACAATCGGCAGTCCAAGCGTAACGTTTACCCCTGTATCGAAAGCGAGAACCTTGAACGGCAGGAGACCCTGATCGTGATACATCGCTACAACAATATCATAGTTTTTATAGCTTCCAGCACCAAAAAATCCATCTGCTGGAAAAGGTCCGTCAACATGGAATCGGGATGAAAGCCTTTCGATACAGGGACGTATAATCTCCTGTTCTTCACAACCCATCACCCCACCGTCAGAAGCATGCGGATTAAGGCCGAGCACCGCGATGCGGGGCTGAGCAATTCCGAAATCACTTTTCAGTGATGCAGCAAGGGCAGAAAGAAAAGCGTCAAGATCCATCTTCCGGATCAGTCCGGGAATCTTTTCAAGTGGTTCATGAATAGTGGCAAGGGCAACCATGAGGTTCAGAACAGGATCAACAAACATCATGGTCGGCGAAGGTATCCCGAACATGCTGCCGAGGAACCCCGTATGGCCTGTTTCCGTATAGCCAGCCAATGCAACGGCTTCCTTGTTGATTGGTGCTGTAACCAGTGCATCGCTCAGACCATCTCTGCAGAGTTCAGCGGCAGCATGAATGGACTCCATGGCAACCCGTCCGGCTTCAGCAGATATCGTACCGGGTACAATGCTTTCAGGTTCAGCAACACTCAACACCGGCAGAACTCCATAACCTGCACTATCTCTCTTCTCAAGTGCCAAAGCATTGTCAACCATTTCAAGTGTGACCGGCAGATCAAGTGCTTTTCTGTAATACTCCATTACGGAATATGATCCGGCAACAAGAAATGAGTGACCGGATTGCTTAAGTTTCAGAAAAGTTTTCAGAATTATTTCCGGCCCGATGCCGTGAGGATCACCGGCAGACCAGACAATGCGCATGGTTACAGTCTTTTGTATGCATTGACAATCTTCTCATCCTTTTTAACCCCTTTCAGCGCCATCATAAAGAGTACGGGTTCAGGCAGAAGCATAAAAAACCCTGCTTCAGGCTTGTGCGTTACTGCAGTTCCGATGCTCTGAAAATACTGGTTCAGAAAATGCGCCGCCGTAAGCCCGGAAAAAAGGTCACCGAGAAAAAGAAGAATTCCCAGTAGGATGAGCTTGCTTTGCAGAACACGGTTTTTAAAGAGAAAAATCGAAGCAAGCGAGAGTATGGCGGTCAAAGGCGAAAATATTCCTGCAGCATAGCAGCTTTCCGTGACATACAGGATGCCGGGTGTGCTGAAGGAAGCAAAATCAGTAATGAAATAAATCTTTCCGGCGCTGAAGCTCCAGAAAGGGAAAAACATACTTCCTGCAGCAAGCAATCCTGCAAGAAACAGGTAAAGATTCTGAATTCTGGCTACCATGGTTTCAGACAGTTAAAAGTCATTAAAATAAGTAGCATCAATATACATAATCAGCTGAAAAGAGTCCTCTCAGAAAAATGGAGATAGCTTGATTGTCTGAAAACTTGACCATTTTTGTTGATCGAGGTCAAATAGTGTGGCTGATAACTAATTTATGGTATGCAATATGCCGTTAAAACGGGATTTGCTGAGTTCTGTTAATTGCTGATTTTAAGCACAGTAATACACAGAAGAATGATCCGCTTGTGAATGATCACAGGAAGCCGATTCAAGCTGTCAAGGGATCGGCTTTATTCGTTCTCGGAATATTCACATCAACGTTTAAAGACAAGGAGACTCAACATGAGCCAAACAGAGAACCTGCCCGAAATTAGGACATATATTCTGGATTCCAGATATGCACTGCTCACCTATGTCCGTCGCGATCTGACCCCCGTTTCTCGGGCTATTGGCAGTTTCGCGCCTGATGGAGATGATCTCTATTTTTCAACGGGTGAAGAGAGCTCAAAAGTGCAGGAGATAAAGTATAACAAGCGTGTATCGTTTTACTTTGAGCATGACAATCAGGTACTTGAAAGCTGGAAAAGTGTTCTTTTGATCGGTGATGCTGAGCCGGTCAGTGCCGGTTCAGCAGATTATGATAAGGCAATTGAACGTCTTGGTGCCAAGAGTCCCCGTTTCAGGGAACGTGTTGCAAAAGGTGATCTGGACAGTGCGGTCATCTACAGAATTAACACACGTGAACTTGAATATCTTGATCGCAGTAAAGGATATGGCCCGCCTCTGAAGATCTCCGTTAATAAGCATATAGGATAGATTGAATATTATGTCCGGATTACGGATTGTCGGCTCTTATTTCAGAACAAACTGGGTGATCTATGTATTTGGCATCGGTATGGTGGCTTTCGGCAGCCTGCTCGCTGCGCAGATTCCAAGTGTGTTGGGTCGTGTGACTGACTGCTTGCGGGAAGGTAAGCTGGGTATGTCGGAGATGGCTGGATATGTTTGGCTGATTGTCATTATTGGAGTGGTTCGGGTGGCAACAGGTTGGGGGGGGCGTGTTCTTGTACACCACAAGGGGCGGGAGCTGACCTATCGCCTGCGTAAAGAGTTGTTTGCAAAATGGGGTACACTTTCACCCTCATACTATCATCGTCACAGTGTGGGCGATATGATCTCGCATGCTTTAAGTGATGTCGAAGTAGTGCGTGAACTTGTTTCTCAAGGTCTTAATCAGGGTACAAGCGGGATGGCTATGTTGCTTGGCGCCTCTTATCTGATGGCTGTTCATGTGGACTGGCGATTGACGTTAGCCGGACTTGGTCCTCTTTTGTTTATTCCCCTCCTTGTCAAGTGGCTTGGTCCTCAAATAAGGCTCCAATCCCAGCGCTCCCAGGAAGCTCTTGGAGCTATGGCACAAACGACGGAAGAGGTTATCGGTGGCATTCGAACAGTCAAGGCTTTTGGCACAGAACATGTAGTTATCAGTCGTTTTGAGAGTAGAGTAGATGCAATTGTTGAAGAAAAGATGCGCTTTGTCCATCTCTCTGCTTTGTTTGGTGCGTTATTGCCATTACTGGTTAATCTCGGCTTTATTTTTGTATTGGGATACGGTGGCTTTTTGGTGACGGTGAAGACCATTTCTCTGGGCGATTTTGTGGCCTTCACTCTTTATGTGGCTATGTTGCGAATGCCTCTTGAGCAATTAGGCAACGTTATCAATATTGTGCAACGGTCGATTGCATCGTTGAACAGAATTGATGAACTCCTTCATGTAGTGCCTGACGTCATTGACAGGAAGGGGCCGCTCCTCGACATTCCACTTCAAGGTTCCATCACTGTCAAAGGACTCTCGTTCAGTTATCCGGGCAGTGACAGGGATGTCTTGCACAACATATCCTTCTGTGTCAAGCCGGGCCAGACACTTGGTATAATAGGTGCTATGGGAAGTGGCAAGTCGACGTTGGCCAATCTGCTGCTGCGTTTGTCTGATCCTCCGGAAGGTACCGTTTTTATTGACGACAGGGATATCCTGCACTATCCGCTTGCGCGTCTCAGGGACGGTATAGCCTATGTCCCTCAGGATGGCTTTCTGTTTTCCAGTACTGTGTTGGAAAATATTGCTCTCTCAGGCGAATATCCTGATCGGCGGAAAGTCGAGCGTTGTGCCGGGGTTACTGCAGTTCATGAAAATATTCTCACTTTTCCCGAGCAGTACGATACAGAGGTAGGTGAACGGGGAGTCCGTCTCTCAGGAGGTCAGAAACAGCGTATAGCAATTGCCCGTATGATTTACAAAGATGCACCTTTTCAGATTATGGATGACTCATTGAGTGCGGTCGATACCGCCACTGAACGTCGTATTCTGGACAATCTCCGGGAATTGTCAAAATCCTGTTCCGGTTCTGAAGAGGGACACGACAAAGCTACCATAATTATATCTCACCGTTTGAGTGCTGTCCAGCATGCCGACGAAATCCTTGTGCTTGATGAGGGAAGCATCATTGAACGAGGTAACCATGCACTGCTGATTTCTCAGGATGGGATATATGCTGAACAGTGGTTCATGCAGGCTGGTCAGTTTGAGGAAGGTGAGTCAGATAAATCTGATGCGGATGAACAAAGAGATATATCCCCGCTTGATCTCGATGTTGAAATGGAAGCCCTTGAAGCAGGTCGTTTAGAGGAGGCGTCATGAACGAAAAATCTCCAGTACGCGGTTCTCTTGCGACGTTGATCCCCTATATGAAGTCTCATCGGTTAAGGCTGATTCTGGTGTGTATACTGGTTGTGGCAGTTGTGGTCATTGATCTGATTCAGCCATGGCTGGTCAAGGAGGTCATCGACCGCTATGTTACAGTCACCCGCCCGGATTCCGGAGCAATCATGCGAATGGCAGCGGCCTATCTCGGGCTTGTATTGCTTGCCTTTGGCCTCACCTATTATCAGGATATTGTGCTGCAGCGGATAGGGCTGTCAATCGTGCGCTCTATTCGAATCGATCTGTTTACACACATTCAGCGTCTTTCCCTGCGCTATTTCGATCAGAACAGTGCCGGTCGCATCATCACTAATGTGGTCAGCGATACCGAAGCGCTCAATAATTTTTTTACCCAGTTTCTTTCGAATACGCTCAGGGGTATATTCTCACTTGTGCTGATCATGTTTTTTATGCTGCGGTTGGACGTCATAATAGCGCTCTACTGCTTTCTGCTTCTTCCACCGGTCGTACTGTTAGCCATCTATTTTCAGAAGCAGATCCGAGCGGTTAATGCAGAGGTCCGTCATCGCCTGGGTGTGGTCATAGGTTTTCTCGCCGAGAACCTGAGCGGAATGGCCATTGTACAGATTTTCAACCAGGAGGTAAAGCAGCAGAAACGTCTTGACGAACGAAACAAGGCTTTGCTGGAATCGACCATTCTGGAAAATCGGTGGTTTCTCCTCTTTTTTAATATTACTGAACTATTGGGAGATCTTGCAATCGCAGCCCTTATCTGGTTCGGTGGAAAAGGCGTGATTGAGGGAACGATCTCGTTTGGCGTATTGTATGCTTTTGTAGGGTATATAAGGCGCTTTTTCCAACCGATTAATACCATATCACAGCAGATGAATCCTCTACAGTCTTCAATCGTAGCTTCGGACCGTATCAGCAGAACCCTCCAGGAATTGCCGGACATTAAAGAGGTGGTTGGTGCTGAAGCGCCTGAGGTGTCAGGAGTGATCACATTGGCTGGCGCTTCATTGGCTTATCGCTCCGGACATACGGTGCTGCACGATATCAGCTTGACTATCCGTCCGGGTGAACGAGTAGGGTTTGTCGGAGCAACCGGTGCAGGCAAAACCTCAATTATGAATCTGATTACAAGGTTTTACGATGTCTCAGCCGGGGCGGTGATCATCGATGGAAAGGATATTCGTGAATGGCCATTAGATGCGTTACGGCGTACCGTCGGAATAGTTCAGCAGGATGTGACACTTTTTTCCGGCACTATTATTGATAATCTGCGATTTTTTCAAGAAGATATTTCTGATGAACGTGTCAGGGAGGCCTGTCAGCTTGTCGGAGCAGAGCCTTTTATCCTTCGCCAGCCTCAAGGTTACAATACCATTTTATCGGAGCGAGGCAGCACCCTGTCTGCAGGCGAGCGACAGCTTCTCTCCTTTGCCCGTGTCCTGATATTTGATCCCAGAATTCTTATTCTTGATGAGGCGACAGCCTGCCTTGATTCCAGAACTGAAGAAGTCCTTCAGAAAGCAATTCACAGGGTATCGGCTGGCCGAACTCTCCTGGTGATTGCCCATCGATTGTCCACGGTGCAGCAGATGGATACCATTTGTGTACTGGAACTGGGAATGATCGTGGAGAGAGGGACTCATAGCGAATTGCTCAGGCAGCGTGGTTACTACTGGCGACTGCATGAGTCAGGGATGTTGCTGGAAGAGGCGGCCTGATCTTCCTTGGCTGTGAATTCAAAATACACTATGCATAAACAATAAAAATGACAATTCTTCCCCTGCAAGCAGCAACTCTTGCCTATAAAATCCGGAACTCTCTTTATCTGAATATCACAAACCGATGTTCCAATATCTGCATATTCTGTCCTAAGTTTAAAGAGTATAATCTGTATGGCAACGATTTACTTTTGAAGAGTGAGCCCTCCTTCGAAGAAGTTATGTCTGCCATTGGTGAACCGGTTGGAATTGATGAAATAGTATTCTGCGGGTTTGGCGAATCCCTGCTCAGACTTGACCTTCTGGTGCACATAGCAAAAGAGCTCAAACGTCGATACAATTATCGTATTCGCATCAATACCGATGGACAGGCTAATCTTGTATATGGTCGTAACATCATTCCTGATCTTGTAGGCCTGGTAGATTGTATTTCCGTAAGTCTGAATGCTCCTGATGCCGCTACTTATACTCGCTTATGCAATACCCCTTTCGGAGCTGATGGATTCACAGGTGTATGCGATTTTATCCGTGCAGCAAAACAAGAGATACCATACGTGATAGCAACTGCAGTGAATGTTCCTGGAGTCGATATGGATAAATGCAGGTTACTGGCGGAATCGCTTGGGGTGTCGTTTAGAGTAAGAGGATTTACAAGCGAATAAATAAAGCGTCTTTACAAAATTGACAACACAGAGAATTGAAAGCCCTGCCTGACAAGTTAGCCTATTCACGGTATATAATATCCCGCTTAAACGGGATGTTATAACTCGTTTTTATTGTTGACCTTAATAGAACAAATCCCTTAATTTTCAAAATAATAATCAGGTTACGATTCGGAAGTTGCTGATGTACCATTTGGCGTAATTATGGCCTTTGTGATTTTTGCTGCTTAAACTTAAAATAAAAGGAATATCAATGAGTAAAATTCCGGACGAACTGCTTGGTCTTTTGAAAGATACTGAGACTACAAAAGTTGTTGGTACAATCGATGACAATGGTATTCCACACCTTGTTGTCAAGGGGTCATTGACAACCCTTGATAATGAAACTATTGTTTTTGTCGAAGGGTTTGAGGGTAGCCTTACTAATGAAAACCTGATCAGAAGCATCAGGCTTAATAAAAAGGTTGCAATTAACGTTACAAAAGGCTTGATAAGTTACCAGATAAAGGGTTTCCCTCATAAATATCTCAATACAGATTCTGTTTTTAAACAATTGTTAAACCTGGTTCGTGAGAGAAGAGGTGCCGATGCTGTTATAGCTGGAGTATGGGGTGTAACTCCTGAAGAAGTTCGCAATGAATCCCCGGCTTATCGAAGTGCATTGGCAAAGGAGACTTCTGTTGGGCAGGAAGCATGAATAAGGTGAACTACGAAAATAAGCTTCTTTTGCAGTTCATGTTTTTCTCCCTCCTTGGGGGAATGGGAATGGGTGTCGCACAGATTGCTATCACACTGTATGCGGTTGCGCTTGGTGCAACCGCTTCTCAAATTGGTTTGATCGGAGGAGTGCAGGGTATTGGGTTGCTGTTAACTGTTTTACCAATCGGTTTTCTGGTTGATTATGTCGGACCGCGGAAAGTATTTATTTTCGGCGTACTGGCAAGCTCTATGATCTTTCTTCTGTTTCCCTTCGCACATTCGGCTAATTCTCTCTTATGTTTTGCTGCCCTTATCGGCTTTTTTTCTTCGTTCAGATTTATTCCCATGACCAGTGCTTTTCTCGAATTTGTGAGGAAGGTTGGCAGTCAAAAAGCAGGGTGGCAAAGAGGATCACTGTCATTTGGACTGGTTTTTCTCGGTCCATTGTGTGGTGCATCCATTAGTAAATACTGGGGGTTCACTACTACCTTTTATGTGGTAAGCGCATTGGTTTTTCTCCTGATTTTTGGTGCTTCTGCGATTTTCCAAAACAGTAAAAGCTCAGGAGCCATTACACCTGCTCAGAGCTTTTTAAATATGAAAGAGTTCTTCAGGAACCAGAACATTTTAGAAGCCTCCGTTGCTGAAGCATTGGCATTGGCTACGTTTTCCTGTTTCAATGCATTCATTGTAGTTATTGCCATCCGGGTGTTTCATTTTACACCTCAAGCCGCATCACTCTTTGTTTCATTCGAAGGCATAATGTTTATAGCAGCTCTTTTTACGTTTGGCAGAATTTTGGAGAAAATCGGACGGCGTTATTTCTATCTCACAAGTTTTGCTGTTGTTGTTTCAGGACTCTCTCTTCTTTCCTGCTTTTCGCATCCGGCACTCCTTGTCGCCGGGACACTTCTCATTGGAATAGGGTTGGGTATGTTAAATCTTGTTAATGTAACCCGTATTGCCAATGCAAATGCTGAAAAAGGGAAGACAGCCGCAGTTTTTTCAATGTTCACCATGTCAGGCGCAATTATTGGTCCAGTAATAGGTGGAATAGCAGGAGAACTATTGGGAACTTGGTCTGTATTTCTGGTTTTTATTCCACTGTATTTAGCTTTCGCAATAAAGATTCACTTTGGTAAGAAAACTCCGGAAGCAGTAGAAATCTTCGATCAACCCCTTGAGAATTTTGCGTAGTTGAATTATCTGTCTACACAACATGAAAATGCATAAGTTGTGTTGATAGATATTAAGCCACGTATTGTGGTTATAAGCATTATTGGTACAATAAATATTAAAAAATACTCTCAATTCAATCAAAGTCAGGAAGGATATAAACATGAGCACTCTTAAAGAAACATTGTACAAAGAGCTGAAATTGAAAATTGCAACCAGTGTTGAGGGGATAAGTTTTGATCCTCATATTTTTAAGCATATAGATCTTGGTGGCCGATATCAGGAGCAAATTCACTGTCTCTTTGAAGGTGCTTATGAGACACATGTTGGTATTAAATTTCCCACTGGCTTTAATTCCCCTCATGGTTTAATATTTAATGTCAGGTGGGATCGCAGGTCGCCATATTCCTTTATTTACGATAAAGGCACCTATTATCTTGCCCATTATAAAGAAGTATTGTTTCCCGTTGAATTTCATGAACGTCCGAAATATTATGGTTTAAAAACATCCGACGGTACCAGCATGTCCGGTATTGCGAACTATGTTCAGGAAGGCAAAGTTCTTGTAGCATACAGTAATGAGTGTGCACTTAAAGACAAAGATCAGGACTGTAAATTCTGCAATATCAATGCAACAAAAGACACGTATGGTGAGGCAGAAGGTCTTGGATGGAAATATCCGAAGCAGGTTGGTGAAAGCATTGCTGCAGCATACAGGGAGGGCGCTCGTAAAGTTACTATAACGGGCGGGTTTGTTGCTGAACGTCGTGAAGTGGAGTATTACCTTGATGTGGCCGACGCAATCAAGGAGCAGACAGGACTTGACGATTTCAATGGTACGGCAACAATTGGCGCTCCTCATGACCTCAGTATCATTGAAAAATACAAAGAAGCAGGGTACCGTACCGTTGCTACCAATATCGAGGTCTGGGACAGAAATATATTCAAGGCAATCTGCCCCGGAAAAGAGTTGCAGTGTGGCGGGTGGGATCACTGGGTGAAAGCGTTGGAGTATGAAGTCGAAGTTTTTGGGAAAGGACGGGTAAGATCCAATATAGTTGCTGGCCTTGAACCCAAGGATTCAACGCTTGAAGGTATCGAATACCTTGCCTCTAAAGGAGTGGTCGCAGTGGCAACAAGTTGGAATCCAAACCCTGGATCAGCTTTAGAAGGACATCGGTCACCTGAGCCAGCCTGGCATTTTGACCTGTATAAGAAAATTGCAGCAATCCATAGAAAATATGGTTTTACCGATGAGCAGATCTATGATTGCACTGCAGGTCCCACAAGTGTATACCAGTATTTCAATCAGATTGAGGAAGAAACGCTGCCGATTTTCAAAGCTAACGTCGCATAATAATTTAACCAGGGGAGTAAAGTCATGAACGATCTTAATGAAATATTGTACAGGGAACTGGAACTGAAAATTTCTACAAGTGTTGAAGGTATCAGCTTTGATCCTCAGATTTTCCGCCATCTCGATCTTGGCGGTCGTTATCAGGAGGAAGTGCATTGTCTGTTTGAGCATGCCTATGAAACGCATGCAGGAACAAAGTTTCCACCCGGCTTTAACTCTCCGCATGGTTTCATCTTTAACCTTCGATGGGATCGCCGTTCTTCGTATTCTCTCATCTATGAAAAAGGAACCTATTATCTCGCCCATCACGGAGAGGTATTGTTCCCCGTCGAGTTCCTTGAACGTCCTCATTATTATGGAGAGAAAACTTCAGACGGCACAGATATGTACAATGTAGCTGCCTATGGTCAGTATGGATCATTGGCGGTAATATACAGTAACGAATGTGCACTTAAAGAAAAAGATCAGGACTGTAAATTTTGCAACATCAATGCCACGAAAGACACCTACGCAGAAGCAGAAGGAATTGGTTGGAAATATCCAAAACAGATAGGTGAAACAGTAGCGGCAGCATACCGGGATGGAGGACGTCATGTTACAATAACCGGTGGGTTTGTTGCTGAGCGTCGAGAAGTTGAGTACTACCTGGATGTTGCTGATGCAATCAAGGAACATACTGGGCTTGACGATTTCAATGGCACGGCAACTGTTGGAGCTCCTCACGACCTCAGTATCATTGAAAAATACAAAGAGGCTGGATATCGTACAATTGCAACCAATATCGAAGTCTGGGACAGAAATATTTTCAAGGCAATATGCCCCGGAAAAGAGTTGCAGTGTGGTGGTTGGGATCACTGGGTGAAAGCGCTGGAGCATGAGGTTGATGTGTTCGGAAAAGGGCGGGTGAGATCAATCATAGTGGCAGGTATTGAACCAAAAGAATCAACGCTTGAAGGAATCGAATACCTCGCATCAAAAGGAGTCATTGCTATTGCATCAAGCTGGAATCCAAATCCAGGATCAGCATTGGAGGGACATCGTTCACCAGAACCCGCCTGGCATTTTGATCTTCATAAGAAAACTGCTGCAATTTACAGAAAGTATGGCTTTACTTTTAATCAGATCTATGACTGCTCAGCGCCAACAGGAATAGCTCTGGATATATATAGGATTGAGGATAAAGCCTTACCGATATTTGATGCCCAGGTTGCATGAAGAATACAGGTAGTTTCAATGAATTCAAAATCAGGGAGTGGACAACATGAATGGACTTAAAGAAAAGTTGTACAGTGAACTGGAACTGAAAATCGCAACAGGTGTTGATGGCATCAGCTTTGATCCTCATATTTTCAGACATCTGGATGTAGCAGGTCAATATCAGGAGGAAATTCACTCCGGTTTCGAGATGGCCTACGAAACTCATGTAGGGATAAAATTTCCCACCGGTTTTCGATCTCCTCATGGCTTGGTATTTGTCCTCAGATGGGATCGCCGGTCGTCATATTCTTTGATTTATGATAAAGGGATTTACTACCTCACTCATCATGGAAAAGTGATTTTTCCTGTTGAATTTCTTCAGCGGCCTGACTATTACAGCAGGAAAACCTCTGACGGGACGCGCATGTCCGATATCGTACGCTATGGTCAGTATGGAGCGTTGACCGTTTGTTACAGTAATGAGTGTGCACTAAAAGAAAAAGATCATGACTGTAAATTCTGCAACATCAATGCCACGAAGGATACGTATGCTGAGGCGGAAGGTTTAGGATGGAAGAATCCGAGACAGGTAGGAGAGACAGTTGCTGAAGCATACCGCGAAGGGGCTCGTCACCTTACAATAACAGGAGGATTTGTTGCCGAACGCCGTGAAGTTGAGTATTACCTTGATGTAGCAGATTCTATCAGGGAAAATACCGGGCTTGATGATTTCAATGGCACCGCCTGTGTTGGTGCACCTCACGATCTTACCATAATCGACAAATACAAAGAGGCAGGCTATCGCACCATTGCCACAAACATAGAGATCTGGGATAGAAATATATTCAAGGCAATCTGCCCGGGAAAGGAGCTCCAATGTGGTGGTTGGGAGCATTGGGTCAATGCATTGGAATATGAAGTGGAGGTTTTCGGCAGAGGTAAGGTGCGCTCAAACATCGTTGCTGGTATTGAACCAAAAGATTCAACGCTTGAGGGTATTGAATACCTTGCCTCAAAGGGTGTTATCTGCTTTGCCTCAAGCTGGTGCCCAAACCCCGGATCAGCATTGGAGGGGCATCGTTCACCGGAACCAGCCTGGCATTATGACCTCTATAAAAAAATAGCTGCAATTTATAGAAAGTACGGCTTTACTTATGAGGAGCTCTATGATTGTTACGCCGCACCAATAAGTATTGTTCACGATATTTACCGTATTGAGGATCGGATATTGCAGGTTATAGAGAGTCAGGTTGCCTGATAAAAACCAATATTTCCTCAAAATTCTTTAAACACCAAAAAGTTTTTGATGCCGGAGCGTATCAAAGACTTTTTGGTTGATATACTTCACTGATAATCCCTCCTTTCCTGTAACCTGCTTTACAAGAGCAACTCCTTTATGGTATTGGATATACCGCTTAAACGGGATTTACAAATCCATGCTTATTGCTGAAATTAAGTATTGTCCATAAATGATGTGACTGCGGATGGTAATTCTATTCTATTCATTTATCGGATGAGTCGGCCTCCAAACAATCTTTATAAATCTTATAGTGTCAGGAAATTGAGATGAGCTATCTAAAGGAGACGTTGTACAGAGAGTTGGAATTGAAAATAGCAACCAATGTTGAAGGTATCAGTTTTGATCCTCATATTTTCAGACATTTAGATTCAGGTAACCGACATCAGGAGGAGGTTATCTGTCTGTTTGAGATGGCTTATGAAACTCATGTCGGAATAAAGTTTCCTGCCGGGTTTCGTTCCCCGCATGGCTTGATCTTTAACCTTCGATGGGATCGTCGGTCAACATATTCATTTATCTACGAAGATGGAATTTATTACCTTGCTCATCATGGTGAAATCTTATTTCCGGTTGAATTTCTTGAACGCCCTGACTACTACGGACTGAAAACTTCCGATGGAACGAGCATGTCCACAATAGCTCAATATATTCAGGAAGGGTCAATTATCATTTCATACAGTAATGAGTGCTCACTTAAAGATAGAGGTCAGGACTGCAGGTTTTGCAACATTAATGCCACCAAGGACTCTTATGGGGAGGCCGAAGGTATTGGATGGAAAACTCCCCGGCAGGTCGGTGAAAGTGTTGCTGCCGCATACAATGAGTATCAGGGTGAAGAACGTCGTCGTGTAAATTTGACAGGTGGTTTTGTTGCAGAGCGACGAGAAGTGGAGTATTACCTTGATGTGGCCGATGAAATTAAAGCACACACAGGGCTGGACGATTTTAATGGAACAGCAGTTATAGGAGCACCTCTCGACCTGAGTGTGATTGAAAAGTATAAAGAGGCCGGTTTTCGAACCATTGCATCAAATATTGAGGTTTGGGATAAAAATATATTCAAGGCAATTTGCCCCGGCAAAGAAGCACAATGCGGTGGATGGGAAAATTGGGTGAAAGCATTGGAGTATGAAGTAGATGTTTTTGGTAAAGGAAAAGTGCGCTCAAATATTGTGGCAGGTATTGAGCCGAAAGACTCCACTCTTGAGGGTATCGAATATCTGGCGTCGAAAGGAGTTATTGGTCTGGCTACAGTTTGGAATCCAAACCCCGGATCGGCTCTTGAAGGACATCGCTCACCTGAAACGGCATGGTATGTTGATCTGTTCAGGAAAATAGCAGCAATCCATAGAAAGAACGGCTTTACCTACGATGATATCTACGATTGTTCAGGCGCCACAGGCATCATAAGTGATATTTATAGAATTGAGGATGAAATATTTCCTGTTCGCAGTGCACAAGTCGCATAAAACAGAAAATATTTACAGTTACCGGATTACACTTGATCTTTTTTTTCGGGTATAAGCTGCTCTTTGTATTTGATAACCAAAAAAATACAGAGAGCCCATATTTCATTTGTTATTTACAGTCAAATTATTCATATGCCGTAGATGATTTTGTGTGGTAACTCATTTACGGTATATAAAATCCCATCTAAACGGGATTTGTAAACCCCTGTATATTGCCTACCATTCATAACACGTAAAAGTGTTATTCATTCTTCTATGAAATTAATATTCATAGAACATCTTTTTTATTTATCCCCCAAAAAGAAAGAACATCAAGGGCATGTCTGTTCTTTCTTCTAAAGTTCTTGATTCATCAAATAGGCTTAATTCATTCAACTTCTGGAATTATTATTTTATGAGTAATCTTAAGGCAACATTGTACAAAGAACTGGAATTGAAAATTTCAACGCAGGTTGAGGGTATCAGCTTTGATCCTCTGATTTTCAAATATCTTGATCTTGGCATGCGTTATCAGGAAGACATTCATATCTGTTTTGAGCACGCCTACGAAACCCATGCCGGAATCAAATTCCCTGTCGGTTTTCTTTCTCCGCATGGTTTGAAATTTAACCTCAGGTGGGATCGCAGGTCATCATACGCTTTAATTCATAAAAAAGGTACGTACTATCTTGCCCATCATGGAGAGCCTGTATTTCCAGTTGAATTTCTTGATCGCCCTGCATACTATGCCGAGAAAACATCTGATGGGACAAATATGGCTAATATTGCTGTCTATGCTCGGGAAGGAGCTCTGGCGGTAGCCTACAGTAATGAGTGTGCGCTTAAAGAAAAAGATCATGATTGTAAGTTCTGCAACATCAATGCAACAAAAGATACCTATGGCGATGTTGAAGGTATCGGCTGGAAATATCCGAAGCAGGTTGGAGAAACAGTTGCTGCAGCATACAAGAACGGAGCGCGGCATCTTACTATAACAGGAGGCTTTGTCGCAGAGCGTCGTGAAGTTGAGTATTACCTTGATGTAGCTGATGCAATCAAAGAGCACACAGGGCTTGACGATTTCAACGGTACGGCATGTGTAGGAGCTCCTCACGATCTTAGTATTATTGATAAATACAAAGAGGCGGGCTATCGTACCATAGCTACCAACATTGAAATCTGGGACAAAAATATATTCAAGGCACTATGCCCGGGAAAGGAGCTGCAATGCGGCGGTTGGGAACATTGGGTGAAGGCGTTGGAGTATGAAGTTGAGGTTTTTGGTAAAGGGCGGGTACGGTCAAACATTGTAGCTGGTCTTGAGCCAAAGGACTCAACGCTGGAGGGGGTAGAATACCTCGCATCAAAGGGAGTTATTGCTACAGCTACAAGCTGGAATCCAAATCCCGGATCAGCATTGCAGGGACATCGTTCACCGGAACCCGCCTGGCATTATGATTTATTCAAGAAAATTGCAGCAATCTATAGAAAGTACGGGTTTACCTATGAGCAGATCTATGACTGCACTGCTAATCCAACAAGTATATACCAGGATATTTATCGGATTGAAGATGAAAGGTTGCCGGTCTTCAACGCTAAAGTTGCATAAGAAACATCAGTATTTATTCTCTTCTAAGAAAGAATGGTGCGTATTGAATTAAATGATAATTGACTTTATCTATTCTCATATTCATAAAATGAGTTCATTTAGTAACCCTATTATGGTATATAAAATCCCCTGTAAAGGGGATTTCGAAATCCTTGTTTATTGACGATATTGTTTTAAGTTGGATCTTTAATGTTAATCATATGAACTTGATCATTAGCTCAAATATTTCTTGTTCTTGTTGTCTACGTGGATATCTGGATGTAAAGGTATTAGTCTCGATGTAGTCTTGAATTAAGTAAACAAGTTTATAGCGAAGCCGATTCTTACTGTCAAAGAGTTGGCTTTTTTCTTATTAAGAATATTTCCCTGAATTACCAGGTAGATCAACTGAAAAAAATATAATCTCATTAATCAAGGATAGGTGAATGTCAAAAGTATTAGTCATTACAGGAGGCGCAAGCGGGATTGGTGCTGCTACCGCAAGACTTGCAGTCGAAAAAGGATACTCGATAGCCATTAACTATCGCACGAAAGAGCTTGAGGCAGCACGTTTGGTTGATGAATTGAAAAGCTCAGGTGCTCGTGCTATTGCAGTACAGGCGGATATTTCCCGTCCTGAGGATATCGAGCGGTTGTACAGGGAGGTTGATGAAAAACTTGGTACTCTTACTGCGCTCGTAAACAGTGCAGGGATTGGCAGTCTCCGAACCCGTATTGATGAGGCAGATGCATCCCTTGTGCATAATTTGTTCCAAACAAATGTTGTGGGATTGATTCTCTCAACTCGTGAAGCAGTTCGTCGTATGTCAACTCTTCATGGAGGAAAGGGAGGAGTTATTATCAATATCTCCTCTATGGCTGCAACAATAGGGGGGCGTCCAGGTGCAAGTCTTTATGCGTCAACTAAAGGTGCTGTAGATGCATTTACAGTTGGACTTGCAAAAGAAGTTGCACCCCAGGGAATTCGGGCTGTTGCAGTGCGTCCTGGATTTACGATTACAGAGATGACCTCTGGTTATGTTCAAAATCCCGAAATTCTTGCACAACTTTCTTCAACTATCGCAATAGGTCGTCCTGCCCTTGTTGATGAGGTGGCCAAACCAATTATATGGTTGCTATCCGAAGAGGCCTCCTTTATTTCAGGCGCTCGGCTTGATATTTCAGGAGGAGGTTTTACTCTCGGCGGGTTTGGCCTGCCACCACTGCAAAAGGAGTTATCTCGCAACTGAAGTTGGATTGGATCGATTCGAAAGCCGCCTGCATGCTTAGAATCTGCCGACAATCATTTCAATGACTATCTCTGCGTGTAGAGATTTTCCGAGGATAGTATTTGGGTACAGAGTGTGATGAAGAGCTCTACAAAAACAGCAGCGTTAGGGGATTACAACAAGAATCAAGAATAAGGAGAATTCCGATGAGTGAAAAGCATGGCAAGCATATAGCAATCTATGGTAAAGGGGGAATAGGGAAGTCAACCACCACTTCAAATATCAGTGCAGCACTGGCTGAAGCAGGGTATAAAGTGATTCAGATCGGATGCGACCCCAAAAGTGATTCAACGACCATTCTTCGAGGCGGCAACGATTTGCCAACAGTCCTTGACACTCTTCGTGAGCAGAGCAAGGTAAAAATTGAAGACGTCTCTGCGGTAGGGTTTGGTGGTGTGCTTTGCATCGAGGCTGGTGGGCCGGTTCCGGGAGTTGGTTGCGCCGGCAGGGGAATCAATGCTGCAGTGGAACTGCTGCAGGAGTTGAATCTTTTTGAAGAGTACAAGCCCGATTTTGTGCTCTATGATGTTTTAGGCGATGTAGTATGCGGAGGCTTTGCCGTTCCAATCCGCGATGGTATTGCCGACAGGGCTTTTGTAGTTACATCTTCAGACTTTATGGCAATTTTTGCTGCAAACAATCTTTTCAAGGCAATCAATAAATACGCTCCATCCGGCGGTGCTCGTCTTGGCGGTGTAATCGCCAACAGTATTCAGGCTCCTTATGCCAAGTCGCTGATCGATGATTTTGCTGAACAAACAGGGACCTCAGTTATTGGTTATGTACCCCGTTCCTTTACTGTCGCTCAAAGTGAACTGTTCGGACAGACTGTAATCGAGGCTGCACCAAAATCCGAGCAAGCCGATGTCTACCGAAATCTTGCCAGATTTATCGACGAAAACCAGGATTCAGTTATTCCACATCCGCTCAATGGTCCCGAACTGAAGAAATGGGCCAGAACATGGGGAGACAGGATTTTTGAAGTTGAGACTGGGGTGGTTCAGAAAATGGAATCAATTTAAAACAGTAATCAGTAAAACGACCGCACTAATGAGTCTTTTGAAAGCTAAATCCTCTCGAACAAGAGAGAAGCGACTTGATACGTTGAACGCCTGGCAGGGAAATGTATCCGCAGCGGTGACAGAGTTTTCTGATGGGGAACCTGTTAAACGGATTCGCACCTTTTCACAGAGCACGCAGGACGATCTTCTCTATGCATTGCGTCTTCTGGCTGCTATACGTAACAGCGTTTCAGTTATTCATGCTGGACGAGGATGCGTGGCTGCCGGCCTTTTCCATCAGGTAACAAAAGGAAACGGTCGTTGGATTGTAACCAATCTGGATGACAGGGATACCATTATGGGAGCTGACCTGAAACTTCGCAAAGCCATTAAGGAAGTTTATCATCGTTATAAACCTGAAGTGATATTTATTGTATCGAGTCCTATCGTTGCCATCAATAACGATGACATCCAGTCGGTAGTAGAGGAACTGCACGAAGAGTTGGAGTTGGACATTGTTCCGATCTATGTGACTGGTTTTGCGTCGCATCATGCCGTGACAGGTTATGATACAACGTTGCATGCTCTGCTGAAATACCTGGCGGGAAAACGCGGGGAGCATAATAAGAACAACAGCGTTAATCTTCTCTCAGTCGCCGAGCATCCTGATGATCGTCGTGAGGCCGAAAGGATACTGACATCGCTTGGCCTTGAACTTAATATTCTTCCCGATGAAGCGTCGCATGGCACATTTAGGCATGCCGCAGCGGCAAGGTATTCCATCTCTCTTGATCAGGACACAGGGAATTATCTGGGGATCACTCTTCGTGATGAGTATGGAGTCCCTTATGCTGAGGCATCACGCCCGATAGGTATCGGTGCTACAGGACGCTGGCTGTCTGTTGCAGGAAAGGCATTGGGACTTGATGAGGCAGCAGTTAAGCTTTTCCATGAACAGGAATCTGAACGGGTGCAAAAAGCCCTTGGAGATTTTAATCTTAATGGAGTTCGGGTTTATCTCGGACTTGCCTCTGCCACCTCATTCAGTGTATTGAGTCTTATAGAAGAACTGGGAGGTGAGGTTGTTGGAATAACCGTGAGTCGCCTCGACCAACTGCACAAGGAGCGTTTGGAAGAACTCTCCTCGCGGTATCCAGTACTGCAGATTCATGTTGCTGATGGCCAACCATTTGAAGAGGCTAATATTATCAAACGACTGAGCCCTGATCTCTATCTTGGCGATTCTGCACATCTCGGACAAATCGGAAGGCTTGGCATACCGGTAGTCTCCCTGGAGGAGACTCCTGTTCTTGGCTACAACGGAGTGATCGCTCTTGCTCGACGTTTTTCAGCTGCACTGCTTAATCGCACATTTGGTGCAGCACTTGCCCGAACACCGCTTCCATATAAGGAATCATGGTTTCGGCGTAGTCCCAACTGGCATATCAAAAAGGAAGTTAAATAATATGGCTCATCATATAGAAGGATCGCGCAACTCCTGCGCATTGCATGGAGCTCTTCAGGTCATTGAAGCTATCGAAGGGGTTGTTCCAGTTATTCACAGTACAGCAGGTTGCGGGGTACAGCATTTTCTGGGAGTTAATCGTCTCAATGCAGGTGCTGACAGATTCGGAGGTCCGCCGGTTTCAAACAGCAATATCAGCGAAAAGCATGTTGTTTTCGGTGGCAGCTCCCGTTTACGGGAACAGCTTAAAAACACGGTTAAAATTGTCGAGGGTGATCTCTATGTCATTGTCACCGGTTGCTCCACCGAAATGGTTGGCGATGATATCCCTGCAATGACAAAAGAAGGGCGCGACCAGGATTTTCAGGTTATCTACGCAAATACTCCGGGTTTTCGCGGCGATGTTCATCTAGGATATCAGTTGGCTGTCAAAGCTCTGATCGAACAATTGCCCTCCTTAGGTAAGGGCGAACAATCCCCGATCGAAGGACTGGTCAATATATGGGGAATTGTTCCGCATCAAGACCCATTCTGGGCAGGAAATCTTGAAGAGATTGGACGCTTGCTGGAGGGAATCGGTCTGAAACCTAATCTGCTTTTCGGGTATGGTCAGGGTCTTACTGCCTGGAATCGGGTTCCAAAAGCTGCTCTTAATGTTGTTGTTTCTGTCTGGGGTGATGCTCCTGCCTTGCTGCTTGAGGAACGCTATGGAGCACAGGTGCTTAGGCTTGAAGGCCTGCCGGTAGGAAGTGCGGCAGGACGTTTCCTGCAAACGGTCGGTGACCGTCTCAACCTTGATGTTACGCGTACAGAAAACTTTATAAAAAGCGAAGAAAAGCGTTTGAGCACCTATCTGGCCTCTATAGCCGACACCTATTACCGGGCAGGTTTTCAGCGTGAATTTGCTCTCATTGGCGAGAGTGCTCAGGTTGTCGGGATAAGTGAGTTTCTGGCTGGAACCCTTGGATTGATTCCACGGACGTTGATCATAACCGATAATCCACCTGAGAATGTCAGAGAAGCTTTATTAACCACACTTACCGGTTTGGTGGAAAACAGCGGTACAGAAGTCTTTTTCAGCGAAGATCTTGCTGAAATCACTGATATAGTTCGTTCCGCAGCTGTTGAGCTCGTATTAGGAAGTGCTCTTGAAGAACCTGTAGCAGTTGAGTTGGGAGTCCCGTTTTTACAGCTTTCATTTCCGTTATCTAAGCAGGTAGTCTTGAGCCGTGGCTATGCGGGTTATAGAGGCGCAGCAACACTGCTGGAAGATTTCGGCAGTGCGATCCTGTCAAAAGGCTATAACAGTCATATTTCTCAGGAATCTCAAGTTCATACAGCTTCTGAATCGGCATTATATGGCTCATGATAACGTGTAAAACATAATAGAAGTGAAACAACAGGGCATTATTTCATACTCAATAATTTCTAATTCCGGGAGGAGATAAACATGAGCAATCTTAAAGAAACATTGTACAAAGAGCTGGAGCTGAAAATTATAACAGGTGTTGATGGTATCAGCTTTGACCCCCATATTTTCAAACATCTCGATCTTGGTGGACGATTTCAGGAAGAAGTTCACTGTCTGTTTGAGGGTGACCATGAAACTCATGTAGGAATCCAGTTTCCCGCCGGTTTTTATTCTCCCCATGGATTAACCTATGTCCTTAAGTGGGATCGCAGGTCTCCCTATTCGTTCATCTATGAAAGTGGCACATACTATCTTGCTCATCAGGGAAAAGTAATATTCCCCATTGAATTCATTGAACGCCCTGCTTATTACGGACAAAAAACTTCTGATGGTACAAGCATGTCCAATCTTGCGCTCTATACTCAGGATGGAGCACTGCTGGTAGCATATAGTAATGAGTGCGCGCTTAAAGACCAGGATCACGACTGTAAATTCTGCAATATCAATGCAACCAAAGATACCTATGGAGAAATTGAAGGTATAGGGTGGAAGTACCCCAATCAAATTGGCGAAACAGTTGCCGCAGCATACCGGAATGGAGCACGTCACGTTACCATAACAGGCGGATTTGTGGCTGAAAGGCGTGAAGTGGAATATTATCTGGATGTTGCCGATTCAATAAAAGAACATACCGGTCTTGACGATTTTAATGGTACCGCTGTTATTGGTGCTCCTCACGATCTCAATATTATCGATAAGTATAAAGAGGCTGGTTATCGAACCATTGCAAGCAATATTGAAATCTGGGATAGAAATATATTCAAGGCAATTTGCCCTGGTAAAGAGTTGCAGTGCGGTGGTTGGGAGCATTGGGTGAAAGCATTGGAGTACGAAGTCGAGGTGTTTGGCAAAGGAAAGGTGCGCTCAAACATTGTCGCAGGTATTGAACCGAAAGATTCAACACTTGAGGGAATTGAATATCTCGCATCAAAAGGTGTCATCTGTTTTGCGACAAGCTGGAATCCTAACCCTGGCTCTGCTTTGGAAGGCCATCGTACACCGGAACCAGCCTGGCATTTTGATCTCTACAAGAAAATAGCTGCCATACATAGAAAGTACGGTTTTACCTATGAGGAACTCTACGACTGTAATGCAGCGCCAATAACCGTGATCCATGATATTTACAGAATAGAGGATCAAACGCTGCCGGTTTTCAAGGGGCAGGTAGCATGAGCAGCAAGGTATTTCTTATTACCGGAGCATCAACCGGAATTGGCATCCGGGTATTGTTGATACACCCTTTTGGGACAATCTGCAGAAACCGGTGCTTCCAAAAGCCTTGGAGTCGGACGATGTTGCCAGGGCTGTAATCTATGCAGTGAGGCAGCCTCAGCATGTTGATGTCAACGAAATCCTTATCCGACCGATTGGTCAGCCTCAATAACATGAACACACGATTATGAAAAGAGTACTTGGAGTCTGTTCTGTCGCGACGAAACCTCTTCTATTGAGCGCGGTCAACTGTTGTTGTCATCGTCATGTGCTTTCATGTAGCGGACTTATCGGCTTATTGACATAATCATTTCACGCAATACATGTCACACAAGAGCCGATTCTTACTGTTATAAGGTCGGCTTTTTGCTTTTCTATTTGAAAAGAATCCAATTAAACAGATTACAGGAGAACCGAATATGTCAGTAGCATTAAAAAGGACTTTTCAGAATGAGTTGACCCTCAACGAAGTTGTTACTCAATATCCTGATATTCCTCGCTTGGTTATCATCAAGACCGATGTTCAACGTCGTGGGATTCACTATACCGAAAGAGCCTTAAGTGTTGTTGATCCCGAAATTCACCTTGTAAATGATCCTGCTATCAGCGAACTCTTCGGTTCTCGCGATGGAGTTGAAAAGCCTCTTCCGGCATCGCTTCTGTTGAGAGATGGCACCTCAATTCTCGTCAGTTCAACCCCTCTGGAGGAGAACCCCTACCTGGTTGATCTTGTGGATGGTCGTTTGGCTCTTGTCGACAATGGTGAATTTATCGAGCATGTGGAATTCTGGCGAAAACCGAGGTTCTACGACCTCAAAACCTCCTCCGGTGTTCCTATGAGGCAGATTTTCAGTGCCCGGCCACAGCGTCTAAGTATCGTCCAGTCGAGTTATTGCCATTTTTGGACTGATCACAAAGGCTGCCGGTTCTGCGATATAAATAACAACAACAAAAAACGCAATGAAGATGCAAAGGCTCGCCCTCGCATTAAGCCACAAGACATATCTGAAACAATTCGGGAGGCATTAAAAGAACCAGGTCGCTTTACCGGTATATGCCTCACCGGCGGTTCTGTGCTTGCTGGTAATGGACTTTTCGATAAAGAGGTTGATTTATATATAGAAACACTTCAGGCGATTGGTGAGAACTTCGCAACGAAAAAATTTCCCAGTCAGCTTATTTCCTCAGCTTTTAATGAAAAGCAGTTAAAGCGCCTTTATGATGAGACTGGTCTTATGAGTTATACCAGTGACCTTGAGGTGCTTAATGAAGACAAATTCAACTGGATTTGCCCGGGAAAGGCAGATAATGTTGGCTACCAGGAGTGGAAACAACGGTTGATTCGATCGGTTGATATTTTTGGCAAAGGGCATGTTGCAACTGGCATTGTCGGAGGTGTTGAACTCGCAAAACCGTATGGATTTATATCTGAAGATGAAGCACTTCGCTCAACGCTTGATGAAGCTGAGTCTCTGGCTGAAAATGGTGTGACAACCATTTTTGTTGTTTGGTCGCCACGTCCAGGTTCTGATTTTCATGAGCAGCAAAATGCTTCGCTTGATTATTACGTGAGGTTGGCCAGTGGACTTCACCAATTAAGGGTCAAGTATGGATTGACTGTTGATTTTGATGACTATAGACGCTGCGGCAATCATCCTGATTCTGATTTAGCAAGACTTATATGATCGTCTTACAGCGATCTTATTCCAATAAATAGAACTACTTAAGAATAATATAATCAAGGAGATCAACAATGGCGATCCAATTGTCATCAGAGCTGCAGGTGCTTCTTAATGACAGAAAAGTATATAAAGCATTAGCGACTGTAGATGAAGCCGGTATTCCTGATGTGGTTTTGAAACACAGTATTTTTACAGCCGAAGACGGTAATATTCATTATCTGGAACTTCTCGAATCATCAAGAACCAATCATAATCTTGTCAGGGCAATCTGGTTTGATGGCACAGTATCAATAGCTGTTACCGGACCCGATAAGCAGCGTTTTCAAATCAAAGGTCGTCCTGTGGAAGTACACATTACCGGCCCGCTGTTCGAGAAGCACTATGTTGAGGTTCGCCAATCCCTTGGTGATGTCGAACTTTCCGGCGTCTGGGTTATAGAGCCGCTTGAAGTGATTGATGAAAATATAAGTTTTCGGAGGAAAGAAGAAGACGTTAACCGGCCATACTTTCGTCATCTTGACCGCTTGGCGAAAACCCCTCATAAGTAAACGCAAAGGGTTGAAACCCCGAACATTAATCAGAGTTATCCCATGATCGAATTATTACGAAAACGTCGAAGCATACGCAAATTTACCAACGAAAAAATAGATGTTGAATCCCGGAAAATACTCATCGAGGCAGCACTTAGAGCCCCATCAGCTCGCGGTATAAATCCCTGGGAATTTATTCTTGTTGATGATGAGGAACTGATCATACAGCTTTCACAGGCGAAACAGTTTGGTTCAGCATTTCTGATAAACGCTCCTTTTGCAATTGTTGTTTGTGGCGATAGCAGCAAAGCAGATTTTTGGATAGAAGACTGTTCTATCACAGCCACCATCATTCAGCTTACAGCGGCCTCATTGGGTCTCGGCAGTTGCTGGATTCAAATTCGAAATCGTCAGCATAATGACAATACAACAGCGGAAGCCTACGTCCAGGAGCTGCTTGGGCTTCCTGAACATATTAAGGTCTCATCAATACTTGCTATTGGTTACCCGGATGAGATTAAACCGACAGTATCGGCGGAAAATCTACAGTACGATAAAATAAAAGAAAATCGATGGGTTTGAGTAGTAATGCGAATTCCAAAAAAAATCAAATGGAAGAGATATATGAAAATAAATGCAATCCTGGCCGATGAAAAGGTTTCCGATTTACGGCCAACGACGGTAATCGGTATCGATATAGGCTCACGTCAAGCGAAGGCGGTATTGGTTCATGGCGATGAAATACATACAACAATTACAGCAAGCGGAGTCGATTCTCAGGAAACCGCCGAGCGACTGATCAAAAAAATTGGCAGGCAAACCGGAATCCTGCACAAGGATATTGCCTATGTCGTGGGCACAGGGTATGGTCGGATTGCTCTTGATTTTGAGGCTTTTCCTTCAGACGTGGTTACAGAAATCTCCTGCCATGCGATGGGCGCCCATTTTCTTAATGCAGGTACCAGAACTATTATTGATATAGGTGGGCAGGATTCAAAGGCCATCAAAGTTGATCCGGACAACGGTCGGGTCGTTGAATTTGTAATGAACGACAAATGTGCCGCCGGTACAGGGCGCTTCCTTGAAAAGGTTGCAGAGTTACTGGATTACAAGCTCGAAGAACTTGGCGAAAAAGCATTGCTCGCAGAGAAAACTCTCGAAGTCAGCAGTCAGTGTGTTGTATTTGCTGAGTCCGAAATAATTTCGCTCAAAGTGAAGGGTGAACGACGCGAAGATATCGCAGCTGCCATTCATTTTGCTTCCGCCCGTCGAGTACGAAATCTTGTCAACCGTCTGGGACTGGAACCCGAGCTTGTCTTCTCCGGCGGAGTTTCCAACAATCAGGGGATGAAGCGTGCCCTGGAAGAATTGATCGGCCATCCTTTCAAGACGACCAAACTTGATATGGTTTACGCTGGTGCCCTGGGTGCGGCAGTGTTTGCCCAGCGTTATTACGAAGGTGTGCGAGCCTCAACCGAAAGGGAGGTTGCATGAAACTCTCCGAAGTCATTGATTCACGACTGGTCAGTAAAATAAGTAAAAACAGCGTGCTTGGTGTAGACATCGGCTCACGCGGAGCCAAGGCTGTGCTGTTGCATGGAGACGAACTTTTTGTTGCGCAGGTGCCGACCGGTGTCAACATGCAGGTAACTGCTGATGAATTGCTCGACGAACTCGTTGAGGTCGCCGGTATCACCCGTGAACAAATTCGTTTTATCGTTGGTACAGGTTATGGGCGGATTGCGCTGGAGTTTGTGCAGATTCCACGAGAAATTGTTACCGAAATTTCCTGCCATGCCATGGGTGCGCATTACCTGAATAAAGACACCCGAACAATCATCGATATCGGCGGGCAGGATTCGAAAGCGATCCAGGTTGATCCCAAAACCGGCAAGGTTACCAAGTTCATCATGAACGACAAGTGCGCTGCGGGTACCGGACGCTTTCTTGAAAAAGCTGCAAGCCTGCTCGAATACACGATTGCTGAACTTGGTCCAGCGTCACTACGTGCCGAGTCACAACCTCAGATCAGCAGCCAGTGTGTGGTGTTTGCCGAATCCGAAATCATCTCTCATCGTGCACGCGGTGAAACCCGTGAAGCGATTGCAGCAGGCCTGCACTATGCCTCGGCGAGGCGGGTCAAAAATCTTGTCAGCAAGATTCCCCTTGAAGGCGATCTTGTTTTTACCGGTGGTGTCTCGAATAACATCGGCATGAAAAAAGCTCTTGAAGACCTGATAGGTCTGCCTATCAAAGCCTTCAAGCTTGATCCTGTCTATGCTGGCGCGCTTGGTGCTGCTGTCTATGCCCAGCGTTTCTATGCCGAACAGCGCACTGTTTCCGATGAAAATGTCGCTACTCTCAAAGCAGACATACACGACATTATCGAGCGCACCAAAGAAGCCGAAAACGCATTCATAGAACGCTCAGATGTTAAGAAAGTCGGATATCTCTGTACATACACGCCTATTGAACTGATTGCAGCTTCAGGAGCTGCGCATACACGCCTCTTGAAATGCGGAGAACCGGAAGTCGTATCCCGAGGTGAACTGATTACCAAAAGCGTCTTCTGCGATTTTACAAAAAGTCTATTGGGTCACTTTGCCGAAAAGGACCCTCTCTATACAGGCCTCGACCAGGTCGTGACCTTCTATACCTGTGACTCGATGAAAGCAACAGCAGAGGCTATCGATAACTTTTTTCAACCTTCAATAGGCTATGTTGTTCCGCGTGATGGCGGCCGTGAAGCGGGCCGTAAATTCTTCCGTCAGGAAATCCTCAATTTCCGTAAGGATCTTGCAAAGCTCACCGGCAAACTGGTAGGAGACGACGAGTTATCCGAGCAGATTCAGCTCTTCAACCGGATCCGCAGTCTGATCCGTGAAATCTCTGCACTCCGAAAGCGCGACAATCCGCCGCTGACTGGACGCGATTTTCTCGAAATCACCAAAGCCTTTTACTATCTGCAGCCGGAAGAACAGCTGATATTGCTTGAAGATGTCTACCTGAGGCTTGCGAGTACACCGAAAACAGGATCGGCGCCATTGCGTCTCATGATGTCAGGTGGCATTGTGGCTGAGGGCGACAGGCGTATTCTGGATCTGATTGAAGACAAAATCGGTGCGCGAATTGTTGTTGAAGATCACTGCTCCGGACTCCGCCCCTTCTACCACGACACTGATGAAAAAATTGATCCATGGCAGGCACTTGCAAATGCCTATCTCGACCAGGCTCCTTGCGCTCGACAGACACCACTGGACAAACTGCTCGATTTCTCAGTTGAGCTGGCCACTGAATATCGCGTTCATGGGGTGATCTACACCTATCTAAAGTTTTGCCCATGCTTTGGCATGACCAAAAACAGATTTATCCGACGCTTTCAGGATTTGGATATTCCGGTGCTGGAGTTGGCTACAGATTATTCCCAGGGCGATATAGGCCAGATCACAACCCGACTTGAAGCGTTTATAGAAGTTTTGAACGAAAAAAAGGAGATTTTAAATGTTGCTGACTACAGAAATTAAGCCCATTGCGTTAGGTCAATCCATCTTCTCTGCACCGAAAATTGCGACTCGACAGGAGCTTCAGAACCAGCTTGAGTATATCAATGCAAGCAAACAGGAGCACAGTTACTCACCAGCTGTTGGCAAACTCTATGATTTGGCACTGAGCTATGTCGAGGATGCCGAAAAGCATGCAATAAATGGTGGACGTTCGGCATGGGTAATGGGAATATGGGATTCGCCGCTGATGTATGCGCTGGATATTGTGCCGATCTCTTTGACAGAGCTCGGTCGGCTTGGTTCAAACGATGCTATGATGATAGCCGAGGACTATTTTCAACTGCCCAAAGAAACCTGCTCAATGGTTGCATCGGTGCTGGGTGAATGGTATCTGCGTCGTAATCACCCTGTAAAAGAGATTATAGTGTTCAACAGGTCTTGCGAACCACTTAATCTTGGTTGGGAGCTGATTGCTGACGAAGGCTTTACGGTACATCGCATTGAAACTGTCAATCGACCTCGCAACAACGATCCTGAACGACTTGCTGAGCATGTTCGTTTTTTGGCCGAGGAGTTTGAAGATCTTGCAATCCGGCTTACCGGCAAACCGGTAGATCAGGCACGCGTAGCTTACGAGATCGAGCGCATAAACCGAATTCTTGGAAAGGTACGGAAAATCCTCGATCTGCGAAAGAATAACCCCCTTTATATCAGGAGCTTAGCCACTATGTTCCTGCTGATGGGCAGTGGCCACTATTTCGGAAAGCCGGAGGAATATGAGGCAGTCGTCGATCTGCTGCTAAGCGAACTAAGGGTGGCAGACTATATCCAGGCAGCGCGTGGAAAGGTTATTCCCCTTGCCTGGGTTGGAGGGCGCGGTCAGGAATTTGGCGTATACAAGACCGTAGATGACTGCGGTGGTGCCATCCTTGCCTGGAGCACTCCTAACGTATGGCGGCATGACTGGGTCAATGCCCGAACCCCCCTGGAATCAATTGCTTTGAACATGCTTGGCGGACCGGAAGGGTATGGAGGCTCGCCGGTTCACCGTCTCAAACCCATTGAGGAGCTGATTGAAGAATATGGTGCAAAGGGAATCCTCTTTTACTCCTATGTCGGCTGCTCCTTTGCCGGAGTTCATCAGGAAATCCAGCGGGATCATTTCCACAAACTGGGGATACCTTCAATCAGTCTGGAAGGTAGTTTTCAGGTTGGGCCGCCGTCAGGACAGTTGCTGACCAGAGTTCGAGCGTTCGTTGAAATGCTTTCATAACGGATGGGCAGTTGATTTCAGATGATTCTCTTTCCGGCACCGGTTCTGATGGTTGGCTCCTACGACTCCTTTGGCAAGCCTAATGTGATGAATGCTGCCTTGGGAGGCATCTGCTCTTCACAACCTCCATGTGTTACAATATCACTGCGGAAGTCCAGGTACTCCTATGCCAGAATCATTGCACGCCAGGGTTGTACGGTAGGAATAGCCAGTGAAAAGATCATTGAAACAGCAGATTATGTTGGGATTGTCTCGGGTCGTGATGTGGATAAGTTTTCTGATAGCGGACTGACTCATGTCAAAAGTGAACTGGTCGATGCTCCTTATGCTGCTGAGTTTCCAGTTGTACTCGAGTGCCGTCTGTTTCAGATTCATGAGATTGGGGTGCATACTCAGTTTATTGGTGAAATTATTGATGTTAAGGCCGATGCCCATCTTTTTTACAAAAGATGGGCACCTCGATATTATGAAAATCAAGCCACTTGTTTATGATACATCTCAAAAGGGCTACCATAGCGTGGGTGCGCTTCTTGGAAAAGCTTTATTAATAGGTGCGAGCCTGAATAATGTCGACAAGTAAATTTTATTTAGTAATAACTCATTTATGGTATGCAATATGCCGTTTAAACGGGATTTCAAAATCACTCCTGATTGCTCATCTTAAAAGATATAAAACAGAGTAAATCTCTTCTTGGGCTGGGTAATGATTTTAAAGAATATTGAGTTAATCACGTTTAAGTAATTCAATATAAAATTATAAAAAAAGAGCTATGTCAAAGATCTTTTGTTGTTGTTGTTTGGAATATTACGATAAGAAAGGTTTTATCCCGATATAGAGCTTGATGTATTATTCAAGTTGATAGGGAAGCCGATTCTTGCACGTAGAGAATTGGCTTTTTCTTTTTACTGAATATTTAAATCATATCACTAAAAAAATATAAGTATGCTTGTAAAATCACATCATATTGTTCGATGTAGCCCTGCTTGGAATTACAAAAGAAAATATAGCTATAAAATAGTATTTGTTAAATACGGAACTCTTGTATAAGAATACCGAAATCAAATTCACAATAAAAAAAGATCTAATGACAAATAGAATAAGTAAAGCAAAGTTGACGCTGCTTCTTCTTGGAGGCCTTTTGATAAGTAATGCCGATCTTCAGGCTGCCAGGAAGCAAATTCCTGAGCCCTCGGTAAAGCCAGAAAAAACTGAAAGTGTCGTACAGGAAAATGCAGGCACAGCCGAAGTCGATGAAGATAGCCAGGCTGCAACAAAAAGAGACCTTCAGGGGCTTACTTCTGATGTGGCAGTTCTCCGGGACCAGTTGACCCGTCAGCTTGACAGTAATATTGCAAATACAGCACGATCACTCACGATCGGTGGTACCCTGCAGAATCGTTATACTGCTGTGACGTCAACGAACCAACCGACATCTCCAAATGGTTTTACGGTAAATGCAGCAATTCTTTCTTTCAGCGGAGCCCTCAAGAAAGATTATGAAGAGGGTCGAAATTTAACCTATGCTCTCTCGCTTATAAGTACTGCGGCGACTAATACCTTTCAGCCCTATGATGCCTATTTGCAGTACGCTATTTTTCCGTCCCTTGATATAGAAAAACCGAACTTCAACATAACATTTGGTCAACAAGCTATACCATTTGGCCTTGAACCTCAGGTAGGTGAAGATAAAAAGCCGGCTGCAGTCTATGCCATATTTGCCGGTGCTAATGGTTGGAATCTGGCGCAAAGGGATTTGGGAGTGCAGTTGAAAGGGGATCTCTTTCCTTTTGTAGATCTCGCTTACACCTATCGCGTTCCACTGATTCAATATCAACTCGGGATTTTTAACGGCTCAAACTGGAATACGGCTGAAACCAATAAATCAAAGGATGTTGTAGGCAGGATTGTTCTGAATGCACCCGTAGACTATAACTCGGATTTTAGAGGATTGTCTATTGGTAGTTCATTTTACAGTGGTGAAAAAGATCTTGCTCAGAGCAACGGTACTCTCATTACGGGAGGAAGTGGCAAGGGAACAAGAAATCGCTATGGCGCAGATATTGCCTATGTAGCATCTCCATTTGGGTTTACAGCTGAATATGCCGTAGGTGATGATGATCGTGTTATCTCCGGAACAACGATTGCCAATGCAGTGAAGTCTACAATTAAGAGTAAGGCATATACGGCAACTCTTTTTTATGAGTGGGGTGAGCAGTTTCTGAACCAGGTGCGTAACCAGTCCCGTCTTGATGATTGGTGGCCTAAGACCTATCAGCCCTTTATTCGCTATGACTACTTCGATCCTGACACCTCAGTCGCAAACAATGAATCCAGTGTATTGACCTATGGATTTAACTTTTTCTTTGCGCAAACAACTAAACTTCAGCTGAATTATAATGTGAGTAATTTAAAAAACACAAATGTAAAACAGAGTCAGTTTATTGCGCAGTTCCAGTTTGGATTTTAATAGAAATTAATAATTGAAAGGAGATAATAACATGAAAAATTGGATAAAAGCTTTACCACTTGTTGCAGTGCTTTTTATGGGGTTCACTGCGCAGGCGGCGGAAAAGCCAAAAGTGATCAGGTTTGCCTTTCCAGGCAGCACTATTGTATTGGGTAAACCATCTGCATTAGTTAATAACATAATTGTCGATCAGCAGTTATTGGAAAAAGAGTTTGCAAAAGATGGTATAAAGATAGAAGTAAGCAATTTTGTAACAGCAGGACCTGGAGTAAATGAAGCTTTAGCTGCTGGACTAGCCGACTTTGCTAATTATGGTGATTTTCCAATAGTAACAGGAAAAGCTGGTGGATTGAAAACAAAATTTATACTAGCTACCGATGTAGGGGCAAATACATATATCATTGGTCGTACGGATTTGCATATCAAGGGTGTAAAAGATCTTAAAGGAAGATCGTTTGGAATTTTTAAAGGAACCAATCTTCAGCCGCCCTTTATTAAATTGCTTCTGGCTAATGGTTTGACGGAAAAAGATGTTAGAACTGTAAATCTGAATACTACAGATGCCCAGGCGGCCCTTATTGCAAAGAGTATTGATGCAATAGGAATTGGTGCTGATAGGCCCGTTGTTGATCTCGGTGTTGGAGAAGTAATTGGCGATACAAACCAACTGCCGCTATCAACTCGTGCAACTACCGGTCTTGTGGTTCAGGAGGACTTTGCAAAGAAGTATCCAGATATCGTAAAGAGGGTTGTAAAGGTCTATCTCCAGGCTAACCGCTTCGCTTCTGATGAAAAGAATAGAGAAGTGTTGCTCAAGATACTTGTAAACACCGGTGCTAAATACAAATATCTGAAATCTGAATACGCATTGCTTCCCTTGAAAGTTAGGCACAATCCACTGCTAACTCAAGGCAATACTGTTCATTACAAGGATTTAGTTGATTTTTCTGAACACAATAAATTGATCAGAAAAAAATTTGATGTTGATCAATGGATTGACAAAAGTTACGAACAGGCAGCTTTGAAAGAACTTGGTCTTGAAAATTATTGGGCCAAATAAAATGTAATCCAGGTATTAGACTATCGGCGCTGAAAGAGAGGTTAATATCTTTTTGATATAAGCCTCTTTTCAGCGGTAGTAGTTACCGGACAAATCAGCATAATTCTCTTTCTATATTCGCGATAGCAACCATAATCTGGAACTGGAAATCGCGTTATTTCAAGGTATAAAGTTATGAGCTTAAAATTTTTACAACGATTCAACGTTAAAGATAGACTTCTTGGATTGATAGTGCCTCTTTTTGTTCTTGCATTATGGCAGGGAGCTGTATCGCAGCACCTGTTTTCAGAACTTCTTTTAGTGCCGCCATTAACTTTGTGGAATACCATAATAGAACTTTTCCGATCCGGCGATCTCATTTCTAATATTCAGGTAAGTCTGAATCGGGTTTTTTTAGGATTTCTTCTTGGTGGATCAGCCGGATTTATTCTTGGAGTTGGTATGGGGCTGTCACCAGTTATAAACAGAGCGTTAGGTCCATTGGTAAAGGTACTCCAGCAGGTGCCTGAATTAGCATGGATGCCTATGATAATACTGCTCTTTGGTATAGATGAGTTTGCGAGAATATTTTTCATTGCCATAGGAGCATTTTACCCCATGATTTTTAATACCTATCAAGGGGTGAGCGGTGTTCCGGAAAAATATCATGAGCTTGCCCGGGTTTTTGATTACAAAAGTTTTCGTTACCTGTCAAAAGTTATTATACCCAGCGCTTTACCTTCGATCATTACCGGCATTCGTCTCAGTATAGGGTTGTCCTGGATGTTTTTGGTCGGAGCCGAGCTTTTTGGAACAGAATCAGGTGTAGGTTTCTTGATGATTATGGGTCGTCAGATGTTTCAGATCGATGTTGTCATGGCTGGACTGGTAGTCATTGGAACGTTGGGGTTAATAATAAATACTCTTCTGAAAAAATTCGAACAGTTTGTATTGCGAGGCCGAGTCTCTTTTGATGGAGGAGCAGCCTGATGACTATCAGCAACAAAACAAAAGCATTTCTTGGGAGTAGTATTGTTCCCCTTCTTCTGGTCATTGTATGGCAATATGTAGCCTCATCTGGTTATGTAGCGTCATTTATTCTTCCCTCTCCCAACCAGATTATTAAAACATTTGTGACCAATTTTGTAGAAAAAGAGTATGCCCTCCATATAGCTGCAAGTTTAAAACGGGTATTGATTGGATTTCTTATTGGTACAGTGAGTGGATTTTCGTTTGGGTTACTCATGGGATTGTCGAGAACGGCGGAAAAAATTTTCGGTCCATTTTTTAATGTCATTCGGCAAGTGCCCATCATAGGATTTATCCCTCTGATTATTATGTGGTTCGGAGTTACAGAGCTGCCTCGCATCATTATTATTACTGTGGCAGCCTTTTATCCGGTCACGCTGAATACGTTTGCCGGAATACGAAATGTGCCTAAAGAGTACTTTGAGCTCTCTTCAGTCTATGGATATAAAGGATTAAAGCTTATTAGACGAATTGTCATACCCGCAGCATTGCCTTCAATTACAACAGGGATTACCCTCGCCCTTGGAATGTCGTGGGCTATGTTAATGGCCGCAGAACTTTTCATACAGACATATTTTGGTATCGGTACCCGGATTCAGTTGGGCCGCGATAAATTTAATATGGCCTTGGTTATCGTTGGGATAATAACAGTTGGGGCGCTTGGATTTTTTATGACGACGATAGTTGAGCAATTAGCAAAAGCTCTCGATCGAGGAAAAATCATTCGTAAAGAAACTTAAAATTCAAGGATAAGAACATGTCAGTCGCAAAAGGTACTCTTGAAATCAGGAATCTCAGCAAAAGTTATGTAGTCGACAACAATCCATTGCAGATCCTGAAAAATATTAATATAACCTTCCCTGCAGGGGCCTTTGTATCAATTCTCGGTTCCAGTGGTTGCGGTAAAACAACACTGTTGCGGATTATGCTCGGTCTTGAGACCAGTTATGAGGGTGATGCATTGATTGATGGGGAGAAGATAGAAGGCCCGGGATCGAACAGAGGAATAGTTTTTCAGGATCACCGTCTTCTTCCATGGCTTACGGTTGGGGAGAATGTTGCTTTCGGTCTCGACAAGCTCAACCGGAAGACAAAGAAACTTCTTGTTGACGAACATTTGAAGCTGGTTGGTCTGAGCGGATTTGAGGGCGCTTACCCTGCTCAGCTTTCAGGAGGAATGGCTCAGCGGGTTGCTATTGCAAGAGCATTGGCCAATAAGCCTGAAATCCTTCTTCTGGATGAACCTCTTGGAGCTTTGGATGCTCTCACCAGAATGTATATGCAAAAAGAACTTGAGAGATTATGGGAGTTTGAAAAAATTACCATGATCATGGTTACTCATGATGTTGATGAAGCCATATATCTGAGTGATAAAATCATCATCATGTCCTCTCGTCCAGGTATTATCAATAAAATAATCAACATACCCTCTTCAAGACCTCGCGATCGGGCAAGTTCTGAATTTATGCAGATAAAGGCAGAGATCTTGAATGAGTTCCATCTTGGCTCAGAATATCCATTTGCCTACGCCATCTGATTTTGTTGTAATTCGGCTGCCTGTTCATTAAGAGCAGTGCATTATATAATTCACTGATAAACAACCTCGTAAAAGATTCAAAATAAAATGAATAACAAGGCAAAGGTACTCTCTATTGTTCTCATCGCTATAGCTATTGCTGTAACTGGAGTGTATTCTTTTAGAAAGAGTATCTCAAAGAGTGAGAGTGTTGTTATTCGGGAGATAGATACAACTGCTCCATCACAGTGGGAACTCGCTAAAAAATTAACAGGAAGGGATATTCTTGCAGAAGAGGGTGTAAAACTCGAACCTGTTCATAGTATTCCGAGTAGTGGCGGTACTGTTGTGCTTCAGGCACTTCTTGCCGGTAACATCGATGTTAGCAGCTCTTCAGCATGGCCTCCTTTTATAAACATCATTGCCCGTGGCGGCAAAATCAAGGCACTGCTTGGTACTGCTGTATCTACCAGAGAGAACCAGACCAATGGTGGGGGTCTGTTGGTTCTTAATGAAAGCACTATTCATTCAATCAAGGATCTTCCAGGAAAAAGAATTGCTGTTAATGTACTGGGCGCAGAAGCCGATTATGTTACTCGGCTCTACTTGAAAAAGAATGGACTTTCAATTTCGCAGGTAGAGTTGGTAGTCGTGCCAATGGAAAAACAGGAACAGATGCTGCGCAGCCATCAGGTAGATGCAATAGCATTTGCAACAGGTGGCGGGATATATTTTGACATGGCAGTTGAAAATGGCGGGGTGCGTCAAATACCTGGCACGACAAATTTCGATACGAAGGGCGAAGCCGTAGCCGCTGCTATAGGTTTCAGGAGTGATTTCATCGAGCAGCACCCTGAAGCAGTCAGAAGGTATATTCGCGCCTATGATGTTTCACGTCGCATAATTTATGATGCGTTCCAGCAAGATCCTGAACGGGTCAAAAAGGCTTATGCCGACATCAGCATCCAAAAAGGCGGAAACCCTCGTTTGTCTAAATATTTCCGGGTAAACATTTGGACTCCTGAACATCCCTTTATCACAGATAAGGATCTTCAGTGGTGGATAGATCGATTTATTGAAGATGGATTGCTGAAACCAGGCCAGATCAAGCCTTCTGATATTTATACGAATGAGTTCAATCCATTGTATAAGAAAAAGTAAACAATCTGTTGGTTTACGTCCAGGTTGATGCCAATACCTGATGAGAGTCTTGAATATATCAATATTGAAAAAGTAAGGTTATGGACATAATAGTTGCAAAAGACGTGCGAAAAAAATTCAAACTCAAGCATGGTCAGCAGGTGAAGAACAATGGAATCGTCTCCAATGAGATTGACGCCCTGGGAGGTTTTGATCTGAATATAAAGAAAGGTGAGTTTCTGGTATTGGTAGGTCCAAGTGGCAGTGGAAAATCTGTATTTCTTGATATTGTTGGCGGATTAAGTACTCCAACGAGCGGGGTTGTCTATCTCGACGATAAACCGGTAGATGCCCCAAGTGAAAAGACAGGCTACGTCTTTCAGCAATATGCATTGTTCCCTTGGAGAACTGCTCTGTCGAATATTGAATTTGGTCTTGAGTCGCGAGGGGTGGTCAAAGAAGAGCGGGTTAAAATTGCCCGTGAGCTGTTATCCCTTTTTGGACTCTCTGATTTTGAAGACCGCTACCCTTACCAGCTTTCCGGCGGAATGCAGCAACGGGTCGCTATAGCGCGTGCGCTTGCTACTAAACCGGAAGTATTGCTGATGGATGAGCCCTTTGCTGCTCTTGATGCACAGACCCGAGAAATTCTTCAGAACGAACTGATCAGGATATGGGAGGGTACGGATACCACAGTGATTTTTGTCACCCATAGTATTGATGAGGCGGTATTTCTTGCAGACAGGGTTGCTGTGGTTACAGCCCGTCCAGGCAAGATCAAAGAAATAATTGAGATTGATCTTCCAAGACCAAGACATGGAGATATAAGATCATGCAGTGCATTTGCAGCTAACCGGCATAAGGTGTGGGGTGCACTCAAGGCTGAAGTCAACAAAGCTCAACAGGACTGGAAGCACGCGCCAGTAAATTCAAAATAACTGGGTTCACAAAATTCAAATAATAGAGGAGAATTCTTATGTCCGAAGAACTATTTGTCCCTTCAGAGGTCGGATTAAAATCCCGATCGATTGATATCAGTTCGTATACAAAACAGTTAAAACCTTTGTTTGCAGTGCTGTACCATTGGTCGTTCGGTATTCCATTGGTTCTTGTTTTTTTTGCAGTATGGGAGGCTCTTCCTCGTCTGGGAATTATCAATCCACTGTTTCTGCCACCCTTTTCAACAACTCTCAAAACGTTGATTGACTTGACCCTGTCAGGGGAATTATTGTCGCACTCCTTGGTCAGTCTGCAACGATCAGCGGCAGGATTTTCTCTGGCTCTTTTGATCGCTGTGCCTTTTGGTTTTTTAATGGGTCATTTCGTCCAGTTTGAAAAATATACCGATCTGTTGGTACAGAGTTTAAGGAACGTTTCTCTCTTTGCTCTCCTGCCGATCTTTCTCCTGTTATTGGGTCTTGGTGAGTCGTCGAAGATAGCAATCATATTCTATGCTGCCAGCTGGCAGATTCTTATGAACACTATAAATGGAGTTAAGAGTGTTGATCCCATTTATATAAAGGCTGCAAGGTCGATGGGAGTTTCGGATTTTGAACTGTTTACAAAAGTTATTCTTCCTGCAAGTATTCCTTCAATAGTTATCGGTGCCAGGTTGGGGGCGAATGTTTCACTGATGGTTGTTATAGCTGCAGAGATGATAGGGGCAAAATCCGGACTTGGATTTTTTATCCAGAATGCTGAGTTCAATTTTTTAGTGCCTGAAATGTATGCTGGAGTTTTGACGCTGGCTATTGTTGGTCTGACAGTTAATTATCTGTTGGTATGGGCCGAAAAGAAAATGACCTCCTGGAAGCGCGATGTTAGCAGTGCCATTAAGTGATAACGCTCATTTTAACAGAAAAAAATGAATAACAAGGTAAAGGTACTCTCAATAGGTTTCATAGCCATCGTTATTGCCGTGGGCGGGTGGTTTGCTCTTAAGCCCGCTGCACCAAAAACTGAAAACGTGGCCGTACGAGAGCTTGAAACCACTATACCGACTCAGTGGGAGCTTGCAGAAAAACTGACTGGCAGGGACATTCTCGCTGAAGAGGGTGTAAAACGTGAACCGGTCACAACTATTCAGAGTACAGGAGGAACCACAGCCCTACAAGCACTTTTGGCCAATAATATTGATGTAAGCTCAAGTTCAGCCTGGCCTCCATTCCTAAACATTGTTGCTCGTGGAGGCAAAATCAAGGCATTGATTGGTACTGCTGTCTCCAGACAGGACAATGAGTGTGGTCAGAGCCCCTTGCTCGTTCTTGAAGATAGCAGTGTACATACGATAAAAGATCTTGTCGGTAAAAGAATAGCCGTTAATGTTCTCGGTGCCGAAGCTGATTATGTTATAAGGTTATATCTCAAAAAGAACGGACTCTCAATTTCACAGGTCGAGCTGGTAGTTGTGCCGGAAGAAAAAGAAGAACAGATGCTGCGCACTCGGCAGGTGGATGCCATAGCATTTTCAACAACAGGAGGGATTTTCTTCGACCTCACTGCGGCCAATGGTGGTGTCCGTAAAATACCAGGGACATCAAATTTTGAGACCAAGGGAGAAACAATGTTGTCTGGAATCGGTTTCAGGAGTGATTTTATCGAAAAACATCCGGATACTGTCAGAAGATTCGTTCATGCTTATGTATCGTCCCGGCGTATTATTTGGGATGCATTTCAGAAAGATCCCGAGCGGGTGAGAAAGGCTTTTGCAGAGATTTGCGTAAAAAAAGGCAGCAATCCTCGTCTGGCAAAGTTTTTCCGGACCACTCTGTGGACGCCTGAACATCAGCTGATCGCCGATAAAGATATCCAGTGGTGGTTAGATCGATTTATTGAGGACGGCTTGTTGAAACCTGGTCAGATAAAACCATCGGATATTTACTCAAATGAATTCTACCCGGTGTTTAAGAAATAAATGAATAATAAAATAAAAATACTCCTCGTTGTAGTCATTGGTTTGGTGATTGCAGGAGCTGGATGGTTGACCTTTGGCAAGTTCTCATCAAAGAGTGAAAACGTCGTTATCCGTGAGCTTCAGTCTACCACCCCGACGCAGTGGGAGCTTGCAAATAAACTGACAGGCAGGGATGTTCTCGTTGAAGAGGGTGTGAAACTGGAAACAGTTAACAGTATCCAGAGCAGCGGTGGTACCACAACGCTTCAGGCGTTGTTGGCTGATAATATTGATGTTTGCACTGAATCTGCCTGGCCTCCATATATCAATATTATAGCACGTGGAGGTAAGATCAAGGCACTTCTTGGTATTGCCGTATCAACAAAAGACAATGAAGGCGGTACCCAGGGAGTGTTGGTTCTTGATGACAGCAGTATTCATACGATAAAGGATCTTGTCGGTAAAAGGATAGCGGTTAATGTACTCGGCGCTGAAGCGGATTACGTTATACGCCTTTTTCTTAAAAAGAACGGGTTGTCAATTTCTCAGGTCGAGTTAGTTGCAGCACCAACCGAAAAACATGAGCAGTTGCTCCGAAGCAGGCAGGTTGATGCAGCGTATATTCTCAGAGTATATTATGATCTGACAGTGGCAAACGGTGGCGTCCGTCAAATCCCGGGAACGACAAACTTTGAGACAAAGGGAGAATCAGTAATGAGTGCTCTCGGTTTCAGAACTGACTTCATCGAGAAACATCCTGATGCAGTAAGAAAGTACCTTAAAGCTTATGATACATCCCGCCGCATAATTTACAATGAGTTTCAGAAAGATCCCGAACGGGTAAGAAAAGCTTTTGCCGACATCAGTCTCAAAAAAGGCAGCAATCCTCTACTGGCAAAGTATTTCCGAGCTACCCTTTGGACTCCTGATTATCCTTTTATTGCTGACAAGGATGTCCAGTGGTGGTTAGATCGATTTATTGAGGACGGGTTGCTGAAGCCAGGTCAGCTCAAGCCTTATGATATTTATACAAATGAATTCAACCCTCTTTACAAGAAAAAGTGAAGAATTCAAGAGAGCAAGCCGTGCTTTTGGACGAGGGAAACCTTTTCTAATGTCGGTTTAGTTTTTATTAAACGGAAGGCCCTGCAAAGCATGATTGGCGAAAATCCGTTGATTCAGCTCAATACATTCTTCAAAGAGACTCTCCGATATGCATAACCTCTACCGGCTCAGTTCTTTTTTTAAACCTTATCGGGTAAAAGGGGTTGGTTCGCTTTTTTTGCAGACAGCTGTTGTAATAATGGATCTGAGTATTCCACGGTTGATCCAACAGATCATTGACCAGGGCATTCATCAGCATAACCAGCAGGTGGTTATTCATACTGGCTTGCTTATGTTTGGCATTACGGTGGTGAGTGTTCTTTTTGCAGTATGGGCACATCTTTTGTCTGTCAATGTCTGCGAGAGTATTGCTCGTGATCTTCGTGAAGCGCTTTTTTTGAAAATCCAGTCGTTTTCTTTCGGCAACATAGACCGCCTTAAAACAGGGCAGCTTATGGTACGCCTTTCAAGCGATACTGCAGCTGTTCAGCGTGTCGTATTGGTTTCATTACGAATAGGTTCACGATCCTTTATTTTGATGGCCGGCAGTTTTATCCTGATGTTCAAAACCAGTAGCTCGCTGGCATTGACTATTCTTCCCCTGCTTCTTCTCACCTCTGTACTGATTGCATTTTTTGTTGTAAAAATGGAGCCTCTGTGGAGTTCAGTGCAGCAGCAGCTCGACCGGCTTAATACTGTTCTTCAGGAAAATATTGCAGGTATACGCTTGATAAAGGTATTTGTGAGAGCCAATTTTGAATTCAATCGTTTTAACAGTGCGAATCAGGATTTTACGAGCGATTCTATCAGAGTCATGAAGTTTATGGCGAGTATTCCGCCGGTTCTGACACTATGTATCAATGCAGGGATGGTTTTGGTTATCTGGGTAGGGGGGCTTGATGTTATTCATGGTAACATGACGACCGGTCAAGTCGTGGCATTCACAAATTACCTGCTCACAACCATGGCTCCGTTGATCTTTATGGCCAATTTTGCGAATATTCTGGCTGGAGGAATCGCATCATCGAAGCGTGTTGTCGAAGTGCTCGACGTTATTCCTGACATTCATGATCAAGTTGGCTCAAAGGGGATATCTGAAAATATTAAGGGAAAGATTGTATTTGAAAATGTCACCTTTAGGTACAAAAACCTGAGCGATACTCATGTTCTTGAAAATATAAGTTTTACCGCTGAGCCGGGTAAAATCTTTGCTGTTCTCGGCTCCACTGGCGCGGGTAAATCGACACTCGTGAACCTTATTCCAAGGTTTTATGATGTTTCATCAGGTAGAATCCTGATTGATGGCATTGATATCAGGGAGGTAACCCAGGACTCCCTTCTTCAGAAAATTTCCATAGTACCTCAGGAAACCATTTTGTTCACAGGCACCATTTGTGATAACATTCGATACGGTCTCCCAAGTGCTGCTGACGAAAAAGTAATCCAGGCGGCAAAAGCAGCTCAGGCTCACGATTTTATTCTCAATCTTCCTCTCGGATATGATACTCGGGTTGAAGAACGCGGTGTCAACCTTTCCGGAGGCCAGAAACAGCGTATTGCTATTGCAAGAGCCCTGCTTGCAGCTCCGGAAATGATAATTCTTGATGATAGCACCAGTGCTGTTGATATCGATACGGAAACAAGAATTCAGGAAGCTCTGCATAACAGCAGTAAAAAAAGCACGCTTTTCGTCGTTGCTCAGCGGGTCAGCTCTGTACTGAAAGCCGATAACATCATTGTCCTTGAAAAAGGGCGCATCGCAGGGCAAGGCAATCACTCTTCACTTATACAAACATGCACTGTCTATCAGGAAATATATGCTTCTCAGCTTGGCGCTGAACCTTCCCGTCAACGAGTTAACGGTATACTCCAGGCAGCAGGGGAGGGACAATGAACCGTCTGCATCAAAACCCCTCTCAACCAGGCAAAATCGAAAAACCGCAGAACTCAGCATTGGCAGTCAATCGATTGCTTGCATACCTCTCACCCTTCCGCCTTAGGCTATGGATTGTGTTTCTCCTCGTAGTGATCTATTCATTGCTTGGACTTGCCGGGCCCTACCTTATGGGTGTCGCCATAGATCGTTACATGGTGAAAAAAAATGTTATCGGACTTGAAATAATTTCACTCTCTCTGTTCCTGGTTTATGTGTTCTATAACTTGTTTCAACTGATGTCGGGTTGGATTATAGCCAGGGTATCGCAAACAGCCCTGAAACAATTGAGTGGAGATCTTTTCGGTCATATCCAAACCCTTCCTGTCAGCTATTTTGACCGTAATCCGGCTGGCGGCCTGATGAGCAGGCTTACCATCGATGTTGATGCTATTAATCAGGCGGTCTCTCAAAACGTCACAACAATGCTTGCCAGTATTATTTCTCTGGTCGGTATTATTATCGCCATGTTTATGCTTGATGCATGGCTGGCCATCACCTCTTTGTTCGTCATTCCGCTCCTGTTCTGGTTCACTCAGTTTGTTGCCCGATATACCCGAAAGGGGTTCAGGGAACTGCAGAAACAGCTGGGAGAAATGAACAGCGTTATGGAAGAGTCTATCAGTGGATTGAAAGTCATTAAGGCATTCCGTAGGAATGATGAAGTGATCGATACCTTTCGGGTCGAGAACAACAAGGTTTTCAAAGCATCAGTCTATGCGAACAGCTACTCAATGCTGCTCATGCCGCTGACCAACGTTCTTGGCAACCTTTTCATTATTGTGATAGCGGCTTTTGGCGGATGGCTTGCCTTGAAAGGACTTGTCACTGTCGGTGTGATTGCCAGTTTTATCATCTACGGACAGAATTTTATCCAGCCGCTTCGCCAGCTGGCCACCATGTATAACACCATCCAGTCCGCCTTGGCTGGATCGGAAAGAATATTTGAAATTCTTGATATTCCATCAGAAGTTGACATAACAGGTATAAATGGGCCAATAACTATCGCTGGGGCCATTCGTTTCGATCATGTAAGGTTTGGCTATCAGAAAGGTGTTTCTGTAGTGAAAGATATGACATTCGATGCTGCACCTGGCAAAACCATTGCTTTGGTTGGCCCGACAGGTGCCGGAAAAACCACCATCATCAATCTTCTGACCCGTTTTTATGAGGTAAGCAGTGGCGTTATCACTATAGCCGGAAAGGATATCCGTGATTACAGCAAAGCTGACTTGCGTCGGAAGATTGGACTGGTATTGCAGGATACTTTTTTATTTTCCGGAACAGTGCTTGAAAATATCCGTTTTGGCCGACTGGATGCCACCGATAGTGAGTGTCATCAGGCGGCAAAACTTGCTGAAGCAGATGAGTTTATCCGCCAGCTTCCAGATGGGTATAAGACCATCCTTTCAGAACGGGCAGGTAATTTGAGCCAGGGGCAGCGTCAGTTGCTTGCCATAACCAGAGTTATTCTTGCAAACCCGGATATCTTGATACTCGACGAAGCAACCAGCAGCGTCGATACCCGCACCGAACTCAGGATTCAGAAGGCTTTATTGATACTGATGAAAGGAAGGACAAGCTTTGTTATCGCCCATCGTCTCAGTACCATCCGCGAAGCCGATCTTGTGCTTGTCATCGATAAAGGCACCATAGTCGAGAAGGGAACACATCAGGAACTTCTTGATCAGCAGGGGATTTATTATGATCTCTACATGAGCCAGTTCAAAGGGTTGGCCATTTAGGCTTCTGTTCAATCCTTTTTCCAATGATATTTTTTAAATAAACTCACAAATAGATATATTGGATGTATTGTATTGTAAATAAAAACGTATTATTTGCCGAAAGTCCTTAATGATTCCTTAAGATGCTGGATGCATAGCACCGTACATGGAACCCCCGAACGATCATTACGACAGTCCGTGGAAAGAAGCCATTGAGCACTATTTTCAAGAGTTTATAGCCTTTTTTTTTCCTGATGCTTACCGCAGTGTCGACTGGTCGAAGGAACATATATTTCTCGACCAGGAGTTGCGGGCTATAGTGCAGGATGCCGAGTTAGGCACCCGTTTTGTCGACAAGTTAGTCCGTGTAACAGAGTTCAGCGGCAGCGAAAGCTGGATATACATCCACGTCGAAGTGCAAGGCACAAAACAGGCGGAATTTTCCAAAAGGATGTTTGTCTACAACTACCGGATTTTCGACCGATACGAAAAACCAGTAGCAAGTCTGGCGGTGCTGGCCGATCAACACAAACACTGGAAACCGACCTCTTATGGTTACAACGTTCTGGGTTGCAGGCTCACCTTGGATTTTCCCGTAGCCAAACTGACCGATTACGACGAAAAACTCGATGAACTCCTTGCTTCGGACAATGCATTTGGCTTAATTACAGCAGCACATATCCTGACCAGGCAAACCCGAAAGAAACATCAGGAGCGCTATGAAGCCAAACTCCTTTTGATAAAAATACTCTATCAACGGCACTGGGATAAACAACGCGTCATCAACTTGCTTACCGTAGTTGATTGGTTAATGACACTTCCCGCTTGGCTGGACACAAAAGTCTGGCAAGAAATCGAAACAATTGAGAAGCATAAAAACATGAAATACATTACCAGCATAGAAAGAATCGGCATAGCCAAAGGCAGAGAAGAAGGTCGCGTAGAAGGCAGAGTGGAAGGTCGCGTAGAAGGTGAATCGAAGCTTCTGAAAAGACAACTTGAACGTCGCTTTGGCGCATTACCGGCATGGGCAATAGAGTTGTTAAGCAATGCCAATGAACCGTCATTAGAAGCCTGGGGTGTGGCTATCCTCACTGCCCAGACCCTGGAAGCAGTTTTCAACTCTGAAGCCTCCCATTAAAAGCACAAACCTGATTACCCATTACCCTATCACGTTCCTTTCCATCTCTTATCTCAGCAATAAATAGAGGTTCCCATTATCTTTATGATGAAAGGGAAAAATAAAGTAATGGTAACTATATTAAGGCATTATCGATAGCGCCTGATTTCTGTATAGACTTACCGGTCGGAAAAGGTGCTTGGCATAGAACTGTTTATAATATTTATCTGCCAATCCTATGTCTTTCCAGGCCATCCTGACGAAATACAGAAAAGATTCATTCTCCGAGCGTGATAAAGGTGACCGCTTTGAGCGGTTGATGCAGGCCTATCTGAAAACCGACCCAAAGTATGCCTATCTCTTCAAAAAGGTGTGGCTGTGGAATGAATTCCCTGGGCGGGGCGATTTTGGTGGTGGTGATACCGGGATAGATTTGATTGCCTTGACCTTGGATGGCAACTATTGGGCAATTCAGTGTAAATGTTTTCAGGAAAGTGCTGCCATCGATAAACCGGCTGTTGATTCTTTTCTCTCAACATCAAGCAGGGAGTTCAAGGATGAAAACCTGCAGACAACAAGCTTTGCGCAACGGCTCTGGATTTCAACGACCAATAAATGGGGGCTGAATGCAACCGAAGCCATAAAAAATCAGAGCCCGCCTGTTATCCGGCTCAACCTCTTCGAGCTGCAGGAATCAGCGGTTGATTGGCAGAAATTAGATCAGGGTATACACGGCGAAGCATCACGAACGCCAAAAAAAACACTGAGGCCGCATCAGCAGGAGGCTTTGGATAAAACGCATGAGCATTTCAAAACGGCAGACAGGGGTAAGCTCATTATGGCTTGCGGTACTGGGAAAACGTTCAACTCCCTGCGCATAGCTGAACATGAAACCAATGGTAAGGGTCTTATCCTCTTTTTGGTTCCCTCAATTGCCTTGCTTGGTCAGACACTGCGAGAGTGGTCGTCCGATGCCAATGAGCCGATTAATGCTGTTTGTATCTGTTCGGACAGTGAAGTGTCGCGCAAAAAA
>Ga0214192_1000093_pt1 | contig 50325 bp, 41 predicted proteins | sample TroBogEpilimnion_44_FD_153030 | JGI IMG/M metagenome (GOLD analysis project Ga0214192, IMG submission 153030) | Freshwater microbial communities from Trout Bog Lake, WI - 29JUL2008 epilimnion | ecosystem: Environmental > Aquatic > Freshwater > Lake > Epilimnion/Euphotic zone | place: Trout Bog... | reverse complement strand
CACTTGGAAATTCACGAGGAGTAACAAATAAAGATTTTAGCTGACCATTCTCAACATGTGTAATGGTTTCACCTGTATAGTCTCTACGATAAATGGGTGCGTTTAACTGTGGCATGCTAATTTCCTTAACAATATTTATAGTAAAAAAATTGGTTTTAAAGAACTTAAAATCTACCTACCGCTATTTCAATTTTTCTTATGCTGTTATCGCTAATGATATCCATACTCTTACCGATTATACAACCTGGTTCATATAAGGATTTATCCATTGCACAAGCAACACCCTTGATTTCACTGCTTACAAGTAATGTTCCTTTTGCAACAGGACCACGCACCATACAAGGAACACGACCAGTAAGTGCTACTGGAACCCAGTTATCTTGTTCAAAATTATCATTCATAAGATAAGCAGGATTAGTTGAAACCACACCAGCAACAGAAGTATCGTGTGATTGAGTTGATACAGTAACATCAAGAACACCACCAAATACCATGACGGTTCCAGGCGTATAATAATCATCTGCATGATACATTTCGGCCAAGTCGGCGTATTTTGCTGTAGTTGATGTTCCAGTAAATGTTACTCCATAAACGTTGTTCCAATAAGCGCCAACGCTACCCAAATTAATTGTAGCATTACTTGCTGGCAGAACATTACCGCTTGATTGTGTTAGTCCTGCATTCCAAACGTTGCCAACACGATCATACATAATCCAACTTTGATTTGGTTGAGGATTAATTGCAAATGCTAAAACTGTTGAAGTAGCATTTGCATATGCAATAGCAAGTGCTGTTCCAGTTCCCTGTGCACTATTTCCAACAATTGCCATTCTTGCACCAACAGTTCCACTAAATTGTGGATCAGCGTTGCTGCCATTTCCACCAACTATAAGATTTCCTGTTATTTGAGTATTGGCACTTAAAATATTTGATGGACCACCTAATTGAGTAAAACCAGTAAATGTCGCACTTGAACCAGCAAAATTAGCACCGCTATTACCAATTGTACCAGCGTTAATAGCAGGTGCAGCAATAGTGTCAGTTGTGGTAATAGTCTGTGTATTGACAAAGGTAGTATTGCCTGCGATACTTAGATTACCACCAACATATAGATTACCCCCAATACCTACACCACCACTTACTTGTAGTGCACCACTAGTAGTCGATGTGCTAGTATTAGTATTACTGATTATAATATTGCCAACAACTGATATATTGCCTGTTGCAACAAGATTTGTATTGCCGCTATAATAGTACAAGGTAGAAGCACCTAGTACACCGCCATTATTATACTGTATTTGACCAGTAGCACCTTGTGCTGAACTGCCACCACCGCCACCACTGAATACAGTTCCGTTAGCATATGTAAATGTAGTTGCACTTACGGTGCCAGCAACTGCTAGTACACCAGTACTAGCAGTATAGGTTAAACCAGTTCCAACATAGTCATAACTTGTTGTACCACTGTTCTTCGGTTGTAGTGCAACATAAAATGCTGAACTATCACTGGTAACAGGTAGTATTTGTCTGCCGCTGCCAGTAAGCATTTTGGCTCCTTATGCCTGAGCCTCAATCCAACTCAAACGTGATTGAATATTACTTGCAGTACTACCCAAGTTTTGTGCTAAAATAGTAATAACATCTGGACCATCTGGATAGATACCAGTGCCTGGTTGTGGACCACCACCGCCAAGAATACTTGTTCCAAGATCACGAATAGCTGTCAAATCTTGTTGAGTTGACTGATAAGAAGTACCGCCAGCACCAGTGTTAAGATAGAATCCGAATATTGCTTCACCGCCTGTTACAATGCTGTTTGGATTGTGAATGATATATTGACTCATACTACTGCCACCAACGCTTAACCAAGTACTTGCACCTGCTTGGGTTGGATCAACAAGCTGTCCGTTTAGTTGTAAAGTGATAAGATAGTTACCATTGGTTAACACGTCTAACTCAAACATAATCATTTGCATACGAGTAATAACTTCACGAATGCCTGGATAAGCACCAGCAACACCGCCACTTGCACTTGGTGCAACACGGAAACTCATAATAGCAGCATTAACGCCTGGCAGAACGCTTGTAAGACCAGTCATACCTTTTGTAAACAAGAATTGTTTATCAGCAGTGAACTGACCATCCATAATCGCACTAGTTCCCCAGTGATTGATTTCACTTCCAAACTGCGGACTGTGTAATTCTACGCTAGTAATAGCAGTTGGTGTTATAGTAAATGTTTGTGCAGTTTGACCCATTGCAGCAAATGTTGCTGTTACTGTTCCGCTCGCTATTGCAGCTTGCGAAAGAGTAACGCTTGTATTTGCAACAATGCTTACTACATAGGCTTGGTTTGGAATACCAGTGCCATATACATACTGACCAATTTGAATACCACTTGTGTTTGATATACCAGTTAGTGTATTACTACCAGTTGCAGTAGTTACACTTACGCTAGCGCCAGCTTGACCACGAGTTAAACCTGTTAGCTGTGGATTAAACAAGAACGTTGCAGTTCCACTTAGGAAAGCAGTTTGGCTAATAACAATACTTGTATTTGTAGTGACACTTTCAACAATTGCACCATAAGGAATATTTGGACCACTAATAAATTGACCTGCTACAACACCGCTCGTGCTTGCCATTGCAATAGTATTACTGCCAGCAGTAGTTGTTCCACTTAGTGACGCAACTGCACTGATACCAGTATAGTTTGCATATTCGCTTTGACCTACGTTGCTACCGATACCATTGCCATTGCGGATCAATATAGAACCACTTGTTGGCCAACCATATGTGTTGCTTACATAGATTGAAGTATCTGTGCTTGCTACGCTACCTGTGCTTAATCCACTAGTTTGGAATGTTTGACCATTGTTCGGTAGCGCAATCGCAAACTTGCTAAATGTATTGCTTTCATAACGACCTGGTAAGTTACCACTGCGCAAAAATGATAGATAGTTTACGTTATTGTTAATAAAGCGGTGGCAGTAAATGATATTACCATCTGGACCACGAACGCCGAAACGAACAAAGCCACTGCCATACCAACTATAATCAATATAGAACATTTGCATACGTGATAGATCAATGTTATAGCCACTTGGTCCTGTACCATCCATACGATCTACGTTAAACGCATACTGTGGAATACGACGCTCATTTGTTTTACTCATCTGAGCATTAGTAATTGCAGTACTACCACGGAAGTTTGGACTAATTTGAATCTGTGTAGCACTATCAATGCTCTGCACACGATAAGTCATACCCTTAATGACAACAAAATCGCCTGGCGTTAATTGCTTATGAAATACAGTATTTGTACCAGTCACGATATTACTACCAGCAGCTACTGCAACACTACCACCTAACTGATAAACAGAAGTACGTATAACTGCCCAAAGAAGCTGTCCATCATAATCCCAATACATACCATTCTGACTATCAAAAATACCAGCACGATTACTATTTCCATACCAAGAAATTGCACTGCCTGTAAAGTTACCACTTGCAGGCGATTGTACTGGTGTGCTCGTAGCTGTATATGTAAATTGATATGGGCTTATAACGTTTGTAATAGTAAACTGACCATTATACTGTGGCTCGTTTGCTCCACTAATTTGAATAACAACACCAGCATTAATATTATGTGGGTCTTTTGTTGTAACAGTTACAGTAGTACCGCTACTTGTTAGCTGATCAATATTCATTTGTGGCTTTAATGTAACACCAGTAGACATCTGGATTGCTTTACCACTCTGATAGCGGAAATAACGGCGAGTTTGACGAATCATTTGATGGTTATGGCTGCTTGCGTTTGTAGAGAAACGAACACCACCATCAAATGCACGATGAACAGTTACGCCGCTTGGTTTTACATAAAGAACACCAGTAGGAGTAATGCTTACGTTACTTGTTAAGATAGCAGGATTGTTAACAGTCATACTATTTGCACCGCTAGCTGTACCACCTGTTGCAACCGTGCTTAACTGATATAGACCAATGCCGCCTGGTGGATAGAAGTTATAGAAACCAGCAGCCTGTGCTGTTAGTGGATTTGCTTGACCAAGATAGCCTTGTAGAGTAACCTGAGTTCCGTTGATAGCACCAACGGTTGTTCCAAGACTTACGCCAGTTCCGCTTACCATATAACCAACTGCAATGTTTGCTACACTTGCAATGTTGATAACACTGGTGCCAACGTTACCTGTTACGATAGTTGAATTAATAACACCAACATTACTTGCAACCGTTCCGTTTGCACTCAACTGTTGTTGAATATAAGAATAACTTGGTGTTAAACCTGTTGTGCTCATTGGATAGTAGTTAAGATTACCTGTCTGAGCAGTAGTTGATAGATAAGGAATACCAACGTTTGTTACTGTACCAGCAGTAGGCGTGGTTCCACCAACAACTGCAATTTGAATCACTGATGGGCTAAGAATTGCAGCAACAGTGACAGATACTGGTGCACCACCAAATAAACTACCAGTGCCGTTAGTAGCAGTCACTGGTTGTCCAACAACGAAGCCTGCGGTTGCAGTCATACCTGCAATAGTAGCAGTCCAAGGTTGTGCCGAAGTACCGCTACCTAAAATAGTTCCAACAGTTCCAGTAGTGCTTATAATAGCAGTACCTGTGGTGCTAGTAATACCAGTTACGCTATTAAAACCAGTAACAAAAGTATTATATGGCAAAATAGTAGGCGCAACAAGTGTTTGACCAACGTTTGCAACTAGATTGTTAGAAACACCAAGATACTTTGTACCAGTCATTGCTTGGACCGTGGTTGCACTATTTGCAACAGTTATAGTGCCAGTTGGTGCGTTCGTAACCTGTGTAGAAAATGCAGTGCTATTAACAACAGTTCCAACAGTCCAACTACCATTTGGTGGGAATGTTTGTGCACTTAAACCTGATAGAGCAATTTCATTACCAATAACAAGATTGTGTGCATTGGCTGTCATTACTGTTACGTTTGTAGAATTATAAGAAATGCTGCTGACTGCAATATTAGCATTGCTGAATGTATATGCCTGATAAACAGCAGTAACACCACTATTATTAATACTGCCGCTAGTTCCAGTATAATAGAACTTACCAGTATATGAGAAACTTGTGCCAGCAACCACTGAATCAACAATATAGATACCGTCAGCACCTGCATAAAGTGAATCAAGAATAGCAATTGGTGAACCAACTGCTGGTGGAGTAGTTGTGCTAACTGTATAAGAACGGCTACCATTAGTTGCCTGAATATCAGTGAAGTTATATGGTGTGTTAAAGTTAAAGTTAGCATATGGACGATTGTTAATCATTGCTAACTGTTCCCACTTTGTTTGTTGCAGACTATATTCAAAGTCAGTATCAATCAAACTTTGTGGCTGTGAAACACGTAATTTATTAACAGCATCAAGATAAGTTTCACTTGGTGTAAATTTCTGGTCGTTTTCATCAACGATGATCTGTAATTTTGCGCTTGATGAAATGGCAGTTGTGTTATAGTTTAGAACAATAGTAGTAGTCGTATATACACCACTTGGGTCAGTTGCGATAGTATAACTTGTAGCAGTAAGGCTGCTATCACTAAAATTATACAGCACAATGTTATCAGTAACATCTGTAATAAGGATAAGACGCTCACGCGGAATCGCTTTATTAATGATAATAGTGCGTGATGCTGGCGTAAATTGGTAATATTGGTCTAAAAGAACGGTTCTTGACATATCAGTCCCTGTGCGTTGCGGTTACAGATATTTATGTTAATCTGCGCCTAATACTATTTCCACAGGTTTGAACGGATATACTTTTGTTGGTGCGCTATAACTTCCAGTAACTGTTCTCACCAAAACTTGTGTTCCAGTAGGCAAAGGATCAGCAAATTTTATAAATGGTCCGCTTTGAACATTGCCATTTGGATAAAAATTATTAACAACTGTATAACCTTTGTTACCAGTATTAACCAAACTTTGCCAAACTTTATCGCTATTATAAGACCAAGCTGGTTGTAATTGACCATTGACTGTAACAGTTAATTGCCAAGGTGATAGAACTGTTTGAGTAGCTTGATTATAAGTTAAGCTAAATGTGTTTTTAAAACTATCGGTGTAGTATGAAATATCATCTAAATCATAAATGGATGAAATGATTGGAGTAGCATTTGTATAATAGTAATTGTTTGCAAATACACCGCCACTTGCATTGACATTTGCAACAGGCAACGTTCCAACTTGCTGCACAGTCCAAGTATTCTGTGAAGAATTATACACATAAGTTGTGTTGTTAATAACTGTGGTTTGACCGTTTGTTGGTCCTGCTGGAAAACTCATTTTATGTTATACCTGCTAGTTTATTAATTTTTGCTGTTAATTCAGCTAATTGTGCTTGTAATTCAGCAAGAGTTGGTTCTGGTTCTGTTTGTGTTATTGATTCTGGTTGCGGATTTGTAGGGAAAAACTCGTGTAAATTACGCCATAAATCATATCTATAACGGTCACCTATGTTTACAGGATGTTCAGCATCTAGAACCGCAATAGTATGATCAGTTGGTATAGAATCGCCTTCTTGCCAAACAATAATGTTTTCAACAATTCCATCACTGTTTACTAGGGCTGCTTTTTTACCAGTAATTGAAATTGTCATTATGTGTACTCCCAAATGCGTATTACACCTTGTGCGCCACTTCCGCCTGGACCATTATTAGAATTATTTTGACTTGATCCGCCGCTTCCGCCTCCTCCGTATAATCTGCCCGTGGTTCCAGTTAGAAAAGCTCCGGCACCTGCGGCTACACCAACAACACTCCCACCAAAGAATGAAGCGCCCCCATATCCTGAAAGACTTGACGTGGGTTGCATTCCTGCTGACCCACCAATATTCAAATCTCCACCGCTGCCACTTCCTCCCGCGCCACCACCGCCACTTCCTCCCGCACCGCCCGTAATTGTGGTTCCCCCAACTGTAAATGTTGTATTACCGTTACTTGAACCAATCGCATATGTGTACGAAGTCGATGGCGAAACAGAAAAATATTTTGCCGTATATCCACCACCACCACCGCCACCTGCGTAAGTAGGTCCAGAACCAGAAGCAGGTGCAGTACCACCAGACCCACCACCGCCCACGCATTCAACATAAATGCTGTTGCAGTTGGATGGCGTCGTATAAGATGTTCCGCTGGTCAGGATTTGCGGTGCGCGGATAAGTGTACCAGTTGCAGCACCGCCGCTACTAAAAGCAACACCATTTGCCCAGTAATAAGCAGCACTATATGTAGCAGTGTTAGCAATATGATTAGCAGCATACATATTTGCTGTTTGCGCAGTGATATTACCACTAGAAGTTAAACCAGATAAGGTTCCAACAGTTGTAATATTTGTTTGTAAATTAGTTATTAACGTTCCACTCAAACCACTATTTGCTACTATGTAGTTAGCGTATACGTTAGCGGTTTGTGCTGATATGTTAGATTGTGCGGTAATACCAGTATTTGTTACAAGATTGCCAGTTAAGTAAATGTTTCCACTTACACCCATACCACCACCAACAACTAGCGTACCAGTAGATGCACTTGTAGAAATAGTGCTGCCACTTAGTGTGAGATTGTTTATTGTTGTGCTTGGGCTAACAGTCCACGTGCCAGCCATACTATCATAAACATAGGTAGTATTATTAACAACTGCGGTTTGACCATTTGTAGGTGATACTGGAAAACTCATAAGGATATTTAGTGAATATTATACTGGCAATTAACCAATATAAGCCACGCTCCAATTGTCATTGCCATCAAAATTTAATGTTCCACTAGTAACAATAGTTTGAAGAGTATCATTTAGTGCCATTTTAGCAATCGTGCTACCACCTGCGTGATTCATAGTCGTATTTGGACCGAACTCAACCATAATTTGAGTTGATGTTGCGCCACCGATAGCAGCAGTTTTTCTAACTAGTGCTTGACCAATACTACTGTTACTATTACTGTTAGTTCTAATAATTAATGTTATCATGTATAATCCAGCCACAGGAGCAGTGAATATACCAGTTGATGTATTTAAACCTGACCCTTGTTGATAGTCAAGCGTAAAATTACTGCTGGTCAATGTTGTTGTCGCACTGATACCTGTTCCACCAGAGCCGTATACACGAAATGCAGGACGATTTGGCATTGTAATACCAGCCGAACCACTGACCGTCAAGTTACCAGCAATTGTTGTGTCGCCACTATCTTGTATTTGAATTATGGTATTTGAATATGCACTGTTGATAATTTCAACGCCACCCGTAGAATTTACACGAAAAAATTTGTTAGGATTGGTTGCGGCACTATAAGTGTTTTGTAATTTAAGAAAATCAAGATAACCATTACCACCTTGACCATAAACATTGCCAACAATTGTTAGTGCACTTGTTGATGATGTACTACCATTTGCAATATAAAGATTTGCATAATTATTCAATGAAGTGTTGCTATTTGCAGTTAAAGTAGTAAATGTGCCACTGTTAGCACCATTTGCACCAATTGCTCCATTGAAATATCCAACAACTTGTCCGCTACTTGTTATATTTCCAACACTAGCATTACCTGTAACAGTTAAATTTGCAAAAGTTGCAGTAGCACTTGGTAAACTCTTGCTGCTAACATCTAACCATAGTTTATTATTTGCACTATCTTGAACATATTCATACAACACGTCATTGCTTGTGCGATACCAACGATCACCAAGATTTGGAGAAATTGGTGCGCTTGCACTGCTTGTAAAATTAACACCAAGTATGCTGCCATTACCATAATAATATACGTTGCTATAAACTGCGCTATAACTTACTTGTGCATTTGTAGTAGCACCACGAGTTGAAATATCAAACCAATAAGAATTGCTTAACGCATCTGTAATATATTCATAAAGAATATCTGTATTTGCTTGATACCATTGGTCACCTTTGCTTGGTGATGATGGTGCAGTATTACTATTTGTAACCTTTGTAGGCAAACTAAATGCAGCACCACTTAGATTGTATAAACCAGCAGTATAAACATTACCACCAACATATGCATTTCCAACTATACCAACACCACCACTAACTTGTAGCGCACCGCTTGTAGTGCTGCTTGCAGTAGTTGTATTTTGTATGAGGGCTGCGCCCAGTTTTAGGGTGTCATAAACAATTCCTGAATAGCCTAGATTTATTACACCACCGCTTGGTTCTGGTGCAACATTGCTAAACAAATACCAAGCATTATCAAGATAATTTCTAGTAAGTCCAGTATGTGCATATTGTCCAATGTTGCCACCTGTAAAGTGACTATAAAAACCAATATCATAGTTGTAAGAACCAGAATTAGCACTTAGATATATAAGCGGATCGCTTACAACAAGCGTCTGTGATGTCTCACTAATTAGATTTGCAGCATAAATGTTACCACCAACATACAAATCTTGTTGGATCGATGCGCCGCCTTGTGTAAGAACTAATGCGCCAGTTCCAAGACCAGTTGTATTAAGCGAATTGGTAATTGTTGCTGTTGTGAATGTTGCACTATTGGCAGCATTAGCACCAATCGTACCTGTGAAGTAACCAGCTAACTGCCCACCACTAACTGTTGTTATATTGCCAGCAGTTAAATTTCCACTATAACTTGGTAGATACGAAGCAACGTTACTATTGCTATAAGTTCCTGTAATAGTTGTTGCAAGTGGCGCATTGTTGTTATACCAAAGATAAGCGTTGCCGTATACATTGTTATTTGCTACTAGATAACCAGCAACTATGTAACTAGTGCCACTTCCTACAATATTTCCACTTGTTCCAGTAGTTGTAATACTTGTAAAAGTGCCGCTGTTGGCTGTGTTTGCACCTATTGCGCCGTTTAAATAACCACTTATTTGTCCGCCACTGCTAGTTGTAAAACTTGCAGCAGTTATAGGATTGGTTGTTATATTGCCATAATTAGTAACAACTTGTAATGGAGCAGTAGTATCAATTAAAGTATAAAGATTAGCAAAAGTGATAGCAGTTGAACCAACAGTAACATTAGGTTCACCACCAGGAATATAATAAAATATATTTCCACTTATTGCACCTTGTTCAACAAAGGTAAGTGCGCCACTTGTAATGGTGCGCCAATCATTAAAATCACCTGTTCTTGTCCAAACGCCATTTGAACCCGTGCCTAATGTTGCAACACGATAGATACCATTCAATGTATTTGGAGTCTGATCTTTTACAAGAACACGATCACCTACAACAAGCGAAACACCGTCAAGGGTATTTGGTGCTGCCGCAAGGTTGATATTTGCACCAGTTGTTGCTGCCTTGACGCTATCTTTATAGTCTGAAACTTGACGAGTAATTGCCATTGCGGTTCTCTAATATAGTATTTACCCTATTAGAGACGACCAACAACAACCTCTATAACGCCTACTCCATCGCCAAAGTTTTCTAGTGCTTTACCAATAACGCTACCCATAGTTGGATTGTTTTCTGCACGAGCAGTTCCATCACCATTCGACACCATCATTTGACCTTTGCGAACAGGTCCAGTAACCTTACAAGGAACACGACCAGTTAACGCAACAGCAACAGAACCTTCTTCTAAACCACTATTCATAAGATAAGCAGGATTAGTTGAAACTACGCCAGCAACATATTGACTGCCATTAATATTACTGATGGTAACTTCATATTCGCCACCAAAATCTAAAACAGTGCCTGGTTCATATTGCGCATCGCTTGTATATTTTTCTGCAACGTCGGCGTATTGTGCAGTAGTTGATGTACCAACAAAAGATACACCATAGACTGTTGACCAGTAAAAACTTGATGAACCAAGAGTTACACTTGCGTTTGCAGTAGGTCTTACAGTTCCACTAAATGTTCCAGTAGTTCCACTAATACCACCACTTGCCGTGACAGTTCCAACATAAATTGTATTCCAATAATTGCTGCTGCCACCAAGATTTAATGTGTTATTTGTTGATGGCAATACGTTTTCATTGCTTTGCCAACTAGTTGTAGCATTATTATAAACCCAACTTGCAACAGTTGGTGAACCAAGATATATACCAGCACCATCAATGCCAGCACCAGTTGTTTGATTATTTGCTAACACTAAATTTTTATTAGTGGTAGTAATATTATTACTGCCAGTAGTAGTAATTGCACCACTAACAACTAAGTTACCAGTAACATATAAACTATTAACAACATTTACGTTACCGCTTGTATCGATATATGCTTGTGTTGTGTTGTTTTGTTTTAAGTTAAATTGACTATTGGTTACTGTTCCAACGTGAAAACTAACAGCATCAGTAATTGCCATACCAACAGCGGCACCAGTATTGTTACGAACAAACAGGTTACCAGCGCCACTACTGTTTAGAGATGAGTTACCAGTAATTACAACACTGCCGTTTGCAGCAACGAATGCAGGAGTTTGACCTGCAACTTTCCAGTTTAATTGGGTAGCAGATGCTGCACCAATATGAACATAGTTTGCATCGGCAGTAAGATATCCAACATTTGTTCCACTAACAGATGCGACATTTGCAGCGGTTACAGTACCACCAACACCAACGCCACCTGATCCACTTACAACTAGTGCACCAGTTGTTAAACTTGTGCTTGCTGTTCCACTTGCTGCAATTATATTGCCACCACCATATATATTACCAGTAGTAACTAATGTAGCACCTGTAAATGCAGCACCACTATTACCTATGGTGCCAGCATTAATAGTAGAAAATGCCATTGGGCTTGCGTTTGTAGACGTAATAGTACCACTAGTAGAAATACTACCAGTTGATGCATCAATAGAAAGTGGTCCTACGGTGAGACCGTTATGTACCGTAAAATTTGTATTTGCCATAGTTCCATATCTCCCTGCTGGCTATTATACTGGCATATAAGTTGGGAACATTGTAGCAGATGCCGTGCTGCTCCAAGTGTTTGCGTTCATATAAACAATTCCACCGCTTAATGAAGTAGAGAAGTTTGCAAGTGCATTGGCACCTGTGTTTACTACGCCATAAATTTGACTAGTTGGCGTTGTTCCATCGTGAACAACAATTAATTCTGCCATACTATAACGGTTATTTGTGCCATCAGTTACCTTGATTACATATTTGGCACCGCGGAAAGCACTAGCTGAGAAACTATCAATTGCGGTAGGAGTATTTTGAGTAAGAGCAATATTGCCCATAGTTGGTGCTTGACCACCATTGAAATAATTACTACCAGTTGTTCCAGTGTTAGCAATATATCTTACAGTGCTGTTAACAATTGTAGATGCGTTGCCAGTGCCTGCGCCAGTATCAGTTATATTGATTGCACTAGTACCCGCGGTAATAGCACTTACTTGACTAGTAGTAGTAATAACACGAGCATCAATAATATCAGTAGATAGTGGTGCTTCGGTAAATGTTAATGTAGTTCCACTTACGCTATAAGCGGTAATTGGTATTTGAACCACACCATTAATCATTACCAGTGTAGCATTAGTAGTTGCACTTTGACTTAAAGTATATGCAGTGGTTGTACCATCGCCAGTATATGTATTTTCACTGATTACAGTGAATGAACCAGCAGTTGTATTCCATTGACTTCCATTCCAAAACTCAATCTGTCCAACTTGTGTATTATAACGCATCATACCAATTGTAGCATTGCCTGGACGTTGTGAGGTTGTTCCAACTGGAATTATAATACTATCTGTGCTATTAACTTGGAAACTTGCATTGCCAATAAATGAACCAATTGGTTGTTTAATACCGACTTGACCAGTTGCACCATTAACAATGAATAGATTACCATAGTTTGCAGCAGTGTTGCCATTGACAATAACATTAGCAACAACACCGTTATAGTTAATCCAAAGATTACCATTTGCACCAGTATTCTTATAAAGATCGCTACCACTTAGTGGATAAATGTTGCTATTCAACATTGTTGGCGCAGAAATTGCAGTAGTAGCATAGATATTTGCACCACTGTAAATGTTTCCACTTACACCAGCGCCACCACGAACTTGTAGTGCGCCTGTTGTAGTAGAAGTTGAATTAGTAGTGCTACTAATAACATAACTGTTTGTATTAGCACGATAACGAGCAATTTCATTGCCAGTTGCAGAACCAGCAAGTGAGAATACGATATCATTTAGTGTATATGTGCTTATTACAAGATTTCCACCACCAGTTGTTGTGTTACCAGCAACATATAGATAACCATCATTTGGACCTGTTAAATTATAAGCAGTTTGATTATAACCACTGCTATTGATACCAAAATCAATAAATGTATCGCTATCGCTACCATTATTTGCAACAGCAACATAATCAGTTGTTGCCTGATTTCCGCCGTTTAGGTTTTGATTAACTATTTGAACATAGTTGTTAATGTTTCCGCCGTGTTGGAAATATGAATACTGTGGAACATAATTTAATATGGTGCCACTAAATGTAGCGCCAGTTACATAAAGATTGCTGCCAACATTAACATTTCCACTTACACCAACGCCACCACGAACTTGTAGTGCACCCGTTGTAGTAGAAGTTGAATTTGTAGTACTACTGATCACAAAACTATTTGTGTTTGCTCTCATACGAGCAAATTCGTTTGCAGTTGCAATGCCACCAAGTGAATAGATAATATCGTTTGCAGTAGTAGTAGAAATTACAAGGTTACCGCCACCAGTTGTTGTATTGCCAGCAACATATAGATAACCGTCGTTTGCTGCCTGTAAAGCATAGGTAGCATTTACATAACCACTACTGTTGATACCCAAATCAATATAGGTATCATTATCATTACCATTATTTGCTGTAGCAATAAAGTCAGTACTTGCACTTGCGCCACTGTTTGTATTTTGTTCGTTTACTTGCACAAATCCGTTATAGTTTCCACTGACTTGAACGAGAGTTTGTGCAAGTGGAGTATAACCAGTTTGACCAGCATAAAGTGCATTAAATCCAGTAGTTGGTGCGCCATAGAACACACCGCTTTGTGTAATAACATTTGAAAGAACTGCATTTATATTGCCAGTAATATTAACATTGCCACCAACGTTTAGATTACCTACAATTCCTGCACCGCCAGCAACTTGAAGAGCACCAGTTGTGCTACTAGTTGATGGAGTCGTATTTTGAACTAGCAATGCACCAAGTTTTAGTGTATCATACACTGTATTGCTGTTAAAGGTAACAACGTTTCCGCTTGGTTCGCCAACGTTACTAAATAGATACCAGTCATTATCAATATAATTTCTTACAAGACCAGTATGTTGATAACTGTTATTATTACCGCCAATAAAGTGACCATAGAAACCAATATCATAGTTATAAGTGCCAATACCATAACTTTGCAAATATAGTAATGGTTCTTGAACAACTAATATTTGTTGTTGTGTTGCTTGAAGATTTGCAACAATCAGGTTACCTGCGATATAACTATCACCAGCAGCATAAAAACCACCACTAATTTGTAGGGCACCTTGACCAGCAGAATAAGAATTTGCTGTTCCAGTAATTGTAGCAGTTGATGCAGTCAATGCTGCACCAGTATTACCAATTGTACCAGCATAAACAGCAACACCATTAAACGTGTTTGCATTTACTGCACCACTTACAGTAAGTGATGTTAATGTTCCAACGCTTGTAATGTTAGGTTGACTTGGTGTAGCACTGCCAATAACACCTTCAAGAACGGTTCCAACATTGCCAATTTGACCAGCACTTACAGCATTGAGTGAAAGATTTCCTGTCAATGTTCCGCTAGCACCAGTAAATGTGGCACCAGTGTTACCAATTGTACCAGCATTAATAGTTGGTGCAGAAATAGTTGACTGAGAAACTAATGTCCCAGTTGTAGTAACTGTAGTAAATGCACCCGTGTTTGCTGCGTTTGCACCTATAGCACCAGTATGATAACCAGTTAATTGTCCACCATTTGTAGTTGTAACACTTGTTGCAACGACAGTATTGGGCGCATTAGCACCAACTGCACCATTAAAGTAACCAATTATTTGACCAGCACCAGTTATAGTTCCTTGTGAAACCAATGTGCTCGTTGTAGTAATTGTTGTAAATGCGCCACTATTAGCAGTATTTGCACCAATAGCACCAGTATGATAACCAGTTAATTGACCGCCAGATGAGGTTGTTACGCTAGTGAATACACCGCTATTAGGAGTTGTAGCGCCAATTGTTGTATTATCAATAGTTCCGCCAGTAATAGCAACGTTACTTGCAACAAAGTTAGTTACATTGCTTGTTCCAATAGTTGCATTGTTAACTTTAATACCATATGCCTGTAAATTAGCATAACCACTGTTATTAATTGTACCAAATGTAGTAGCAGCAGTAGATTCAGTGGTATATTGTAATTGGAATTGCTGTGCGCCTTCTTCCCAAATCATAGCTACGTTTGTTTGGTTACCACGACCCATAACAAAACCAAGGTCATATGAGGGAGTACCACTTTGGTTTCTGTTAATGGCTAATAGTGGGTCAGCAACAACAAGGTTTGTAGTATCAATTGTGGTAGTTTGTCCATTAACGGTCAAGTTACCAATAGTCATATTACCAGTGTAAGTAAAATTATTAGAAAGTAATCCACCCGTTACACTATAAGGCTGCAATTTATATTGCGCATTAATATCATTATTGTAAACCTGATTATTACGAATTCTTGTTAACGCATTCGTTGCCATCTTAAAACTCCCACGAATTATTTATGGAAATTTTGCTTTTTATATTGCGTAAAAACTTGCTAGTTTACAATCTGTTGATGGAGTAATAGTTACTTCATTATAAACACAGGCAAAAGGTTTAAGTGCTGTATTATCTTTTCCATTTACACTTAAATCAATATTACTCACATACAATCTGCCTCTTTGTAGAGTAAAAGGTTGATTTGCAACTAAATCAAATTGCTCATCATTAATTGTGTTTATATTTTCATTTAATGGAAGAATACAATAATATGCACTATTCTCTACCAATGCAGTCAATTTAATAGCATCACTTGGTTGATGTTTGAATGGATAAACCATTAAATCAGTTAAAATATCATCTTCTGTATGTAGATTATATAAACCTAACACACTTCCACCAGCCATCCAATCAATTTTAAAAGAACCATTGGTTACAATATGGCGACGATTATAAAGATGTGGACTGAATCCACCATTAGTGATAGCATGAACTAAATCATCACCAACTTCTGTATAGGTTGCTTTTGCATATTGTAATTTAATTTCTTTTATAAAAACTTTTTCGGACATGTTTATCATGTTATAACAATATCCTTTGGCAATAGATCAGCAATTTGATAATTATAAACTTTACCTACCACATCTTTTGCTGCACCTACTACTATATCGTTGCTTTTGCTTTGTTCCGCTAACCATTTCTTATGCGCAATTTGTGCGCCTTGTTTAGTAATTTGCATCAATGTATCTTCCATATCGCTTGGATTGTAGTTAGCAATCTCAAAGCTATATCTTTCACTTTCATCAACACTCATCTCGCTTGCGTCAGTTGCAAAACTAACGATTAAACTATGTGTATCTTCATCATATTCATGAACTTTTACAGTTAATGTATCCATTTTAATTCCTTATAAACTTCCGCCTAATCGGGTTCCAGTCACTATCCAGTTAGCATAACTTGAACCTACTATATAGTTACCTGCTGCGCCGCCTGCTCTACCATTATTACTGGTGCCGCCAGCCAAACCAGGACCACCGCCAGTTGCTGCACCAGCACCACCAGCAGTTCTTGTTCCACTGCTACCACTGCTGTCACCACTACCGCCGCTGCCTGGATTATAACCAGCACCACCGCCTCCGCCGTTACCGTTATAACTGTGTCCGCCGCCAAGACAACTTCCATATGTTGAACCACCATCGCTGGCACCACCGCCGCCACCGCCGCCAGCAATAGTTCCATTGTTTGTTATATTACTAGCATATGTTAAAGTTAATGCATTTCCGCCAGCAGCGCCTGCATTGCCTGCTCCACCAGTTCCATTTCCACCATTTCCACCGCAACCAATAATTATACCATTGTTGATAATATTAATAGTATCGCCAGTTGTAAAACCAGTTACAGTAAGAGAATACGTTCCAGTAGATGTGCTACCTACATATATTCCACTGTTAATAGTTAAATTAATCGTAGTAAAACCAGCAACATAAGTTGGGCTAACACTGCCATTCGAAGGACTTAGAACATAGTTTTGCGTGTCGCTACTAATGGTTATATTAATGATAATACCATTTTGAGTGCCATAAAAATCACTCATGTGTAGTGTATTGGTACTAAAATTACCTAGAGTAGAAGTGCTTGGTTTATAAAATTTAACACCATGATAAGGCGCAAAGTCACGACCTTTACTAAATTCACCATTGATATTGTTTAAACTTATATGTCCAGTGGTTTGAAGGGTCATTATACTTTACCTGATTGTAAAATATTTATGCCCATGTAATTTTAATACCGCCACTGGCACCAGAAGTTGCTCCGCCAATGCCAGCAGCACCTAGTGTATAATTTAGCGAATAACCATTGGGAATTTGTCCACCGTTGTAGATAATTTCTACATATGCACCACTGCCGCCGCTTCCACCAGTTGCACTGCCATAAGAAGTGCTAGCAGAGGCTCCGCCGCCGCCATAACCAACATTGGCATTAGTTGCACTATTGTTTTGTGCAGTAGAACCAGTTACACCACTATTACCATTTAAATTTATAAATGCAACAGGGTTTGCAATGCTAGGAATAGGATTTGCATTTATTGTTCCGCCACTTCCGCCGCCACCATCTGACATTTTTAATTCCTTTTATATACTAAATCCACCAACACTAAAACCACCAGCAAATCCAAAATTTCCTGTTGGTGTTCCAACCGCTGCTTGGACAGACGATGATTGGTTAACATTTATAGATGGGCTGCTATAATTACTTCCACCAGCATTAATTCCTTCTTGGGTAGTAAATGAGTAAAATCCTCCGCCAGTTTGATTTGGTCCACGATCATTTGCATTTACAACTGGCGGAGGAGGAGGAACAGGGATAGAACCAGCACCACCACCGCTACCGCCACCAGCAGTTACACCCAATACATTACTATCACCACCGTTGCCACCGCTACCGCCATTTCCACTGCCACCACTACCGCCGCCGCCCCATATTTCTATCTTAATATAGTTGCGATAAAGTGGAATAGTAAAACTGCCGCTGCCAGCAACGTTAGCAAAATATGTGCCTGCAGTTGCAGGATCAGTTCCTTGTTTACCAAAGAAATCACTCATTTTTATAGTAGATGTGCTAAACAGTCCAGTGGTTAAATTAGCGGGATAATACCAACGAACGCCTTTGTAAAGATTAATATCTTCACCAAGACCAAAAGCTGCATTGATCATAGTAGTATTGATTGGTCCACTATTTGGAACAAAGGTCATTTAATTATCCCTTTGCTTTTAATGCTTCCACTTCTGCACTCAATTCCTTAATTGCCTGAATCAATAGAGGAATAATTTTGTCATACTGAACTGTTAAGTAATTTTCACCACTCTTGCTTTGACCATTTTCATCCAAGTCAAATGGAGCAGCTTTAATAACTTGTGGCAGAACAGCTTGAATTTCTTGAGCAAGAACACCAACATGTTCGTTATCATCACCAATACCCAACGCAGCAGCAACTTCATTAGTATGATAAGTTACACCGTTAATTGCATTAACTTTTTGTAGTGCATTAGGAATAGGAGCAATATCTGTTTTAAGTCTTTGGTCAGAATAGAAAGCAACGATATCTTGTGTGGCTGTAATACCACCAGTGACTGCAAGGTTAGCACTATTATAAGTGACACCGCTATTGCCAGCAAGGTTAGTTGCACTTGTATAGATTGCAAGCTGTCCAGCAGTTGCGCCACCAGCCACTGGTGTTGGAATAGTGTACCAACTTAGATTACTGCTTCCATCAGTTGAAAGCACTTGACCAGTTGTACCGCCACTAATTTGAACATTGCCAACATTGCCCATAATAACTTTATATGTACTTGTTGGGTTAAATGTAACAGTTCCACCCGTAAATCCAGCAGCACCACTAACAGCAAGTGCAGTTAATGTGCCAACTGTTGTAATATTTGTTTGACTTGCTGTGCTAATAGTACCAGTTAATACTGCACCAGCATTACCAATAGTTCCAGCATTTACATAATTTGCATATACGTTACCGTTATTAGCACTACCGTTGGCAATTAAATTACCAACATAAACATTGCCTGTATGCACACTATTTGTGCCACCAACAATGAGATTACCACCTACACCAACGCCACCTACTACTTGAAGGGCACCACTGGTTGTGCTATAAGAAGCTTGTGTGCCACTTATAATACTGGTTTCATTGCTTGTTGTAACATCGAGATTACCAAGAACAAATAAATTACCATTAATTTGAACGTCAGCATTAGCAAGAATATCTAATGCATCAGCATAAGCGCCGCTGCTTGTTCTTGTAGCCAACCGAATAATACCGTTATTAAGTGTGTTGTCGATATGCAATTCATTACTATAAATTGTAACTGCACCTTGACCAGTAGTACCAACATTGATACCACTATTGTTTGTAACACTTAAAGTACCACTTGTTGCAGTATTTTGATCACTGCGCATAAATGAACTGCCACTAACACCATTAAGTGCAGCACTGTCACTTGATTGTCCCCAGAACTTGTTATTGCTTACAAACGCTGTTGATGCAATATTAAAACCAGGATTAATTGTACTAAATCCACTGATTGTAGATGCAGGTGTAAAAGTTGCATCTTTACTCAAAATAGCATAACGAGTATTGTTAATTTTCATAGAGATAACGCTATGATTAGTGCTGCCGTTATCTGCAATAACTTCACTTACAACTTGTCCTGCGCCACCAAGTGGACCAATAACAACCCAACCAACACCACTATAAACATCTAGTTGTTGATTTGCAGTATCCCACCATAAATCGCCTTGAACTGCATTACTTGGTGGAGTTGCACTGCTAGTAGCACTTGCAATATTTTTAAAAACTGAACCATTATAAACTTGTAAAGCACCTTTTGTGGTGTTATACCAAATTTGCCCAACAATTGGATTTACTGGTTGTGCACCGTTTGCAAAATTTTCCAACATATTAAGGAAGTTTTGGTCAAGGTATTGACCATAGTTTGCGGTATTCTTACCAACAAGTGCTATGCTTGTGCTTGTATCGACTGTTCCATCGGCAATAACGATAGAATTAGCACCATTTGCGTGTGTAATGGTATATGACATAAATGCGGCTCCGTTAGGAATATTTATGCAGTATTAACCAGATATTAAACTGGGATGTAAGTTTGAATAATTTTAAAGTTAGCAGATGTAGTTGTAGTTGCCCATAGAGTAACATTACCACTATAAACATTGGCACTTAATGTAAAAAATTGAGAATTTGTTGCAATTACACCATAAGTTACAATATTTGCGGTTGATCCATTTTGAATAACCAAACTTTCTGCTGCTTGATAATAACTATCAGTAGTATCTGTTGCGCTTATTAAATATTTTACTGTTCTATATAAACTTGGATTAAAACTATCAAGTGGCAATGTAGTAGAATTAACTGTTATTGGACTAACATTAGCAACAATAGCATTGTTTAACTGTAATGTATTGTAAACATTGGTATTAGCATTATCAACAGAAAATTCTGGCAAAGCATTAATTAGTGTTTGAACTGTTGGAACACCGTTAATACTAGTTGCCAATAATTCTGCGTTACCGTTTTTAATAGCTGCAACTTGAGAAATTGCGGAAACGCTTCTAGCTTCAACAACATCAGTTGTTAGTGGTGCTTCATTAAGAGTTAATACATTGCCAGTTACACTATAGGAAATTGTTGGAATTTGCAAAACACCGTTAATACTAACAAGTGTACCTTGTGTAGTATTATTTTGACTTAATGTAAAATTTGTTTGTGAACCATTTCCAGTAAAAACATCACTGGTAACAAGACCGCCACTACCAGTTTCAATACCAGTCCATTGAGTTCCAGTATAAACTTCCATATAACCAAGATCAGTGTTCCAACGCATCATACCAGCTAGTGAATATGTTGGATATGTAGAAGAGTTTCCAACTGGCATAAGAACAGCGGTATTGCTGTTTACTGCTACAATTCCTTGATATGAAGGATCAATATTGATATTTGGATTATAACTTGTGGCATAAATGTTATTTGTTATAAGATTGGCATTAATGTTGTATGCGCTTATATTTCCGCCATAAATTGGAAGATAAGCTGCAACCTGTGCGTTTCCATATAAGTTTACACCAGTTAAAGTATAACCGTTGCCATAGTGATAATTGGCTGTAACATTTCCAAGAGTAGATATATTACCAGCATAAAGATTACCAACAATGCCAGCGCCGCCTAATGTATAGAACGAACCACTTGTTGTATTGCTTGCATTTGTTGTGCTGCTTATTACAAAACTATTTGTATTTGCTCTCATACGAACAAATTCATTTGCAGCGGCAATTCCGCCAAGTGAGAATATAATATCGTTAAGTGTAGTTGTGCTTAAAACAAGATTTCCACCACCAGTTGTTGTGTTACCAGCAACATATAGATAACCATCATTTGCTGATTGTAATCCATAAGCGGGTTGATTGTAACCACTGCTATTGATACCCATGTCAATGTAGGTATCGTTTTGGTTTCCGTTATTTGCAGTTGCTACATAATCCGTTGAAGCTTGAACACCACTATTACTATTTTGATTGTTAACTTGTGCAAAGTTATTAACATTTCCACTAATTTGAACAACTGTATTTGCAAGTGGTGTAAAACTAGATTGACCTGCATACAGCGCGTTCATGCCAGTAACTGGCGCACCATAGAAGATACCACCTTGTGTATAGACATTAGCAAGAATATTATTGATATTTCCAGTGACAGTTAGGTTACCACCAACTTGAACATTGCCATTGGCTTGGAAATTATTAGCATACAAATTTCCATTATGTGTAACAACGTTGTTGAATGTAATAGGAGATGCAAAGGTTGTGATACCGCTTTGTCCCGTATATCGTGCACCAACCATATAAACAACATTGCCAGTAGAACCATTCCAAGTTACTGCACTTGGCACGTTTGTATCAGCAAAGTTTAGTATACCAGCTTGATAATCAAAATACCAACTATCGTTATTGCCGCTGCCTGCTTGTGGAAGCGATACACCATAAGTTTGTGGAGCACTATTGCCACTCGGTGCTGCATAAACTTGCAATTGATAACCAGCACCATACTGTGTTGGAATCCAGTTAGTTAAATTAGTTGCCCACGTTTGGTTAGTTGTGCTTTCTGCAAGATTTACACTTTGAACAGTGGTAGACAAACTATCACGATAAACAGTAACAACAGCACTATTTGCACTTGGCAAAGTAGTTACGCTAGGAATTAAGAAATCTTGTTGCCAAATTGTAGAACCAGGACTTAAGAATGGACTAGCATTGCTTTCGTTACTTGGACCTTTTGCTGTGCTTGTATCGGTCTTGGCAACGCCATAACCAACTTTTTTAAGCAAATAATCAACAATTTGTGCTTGTGAAATAGCCATTAGTTAGTTGCCACCTGTATGCTCAACGCAGTCAAACTTTGACCACTGGTTAATTTTACACGCACATAAACTTCATTGCCTATGTTACCAGCACTACTTGTATTTACAGTACCAAATGTGCAAGTATAGCTGCCATTAGATACTAACGACCCAAGAACAGCATTACCACCAACAGCGCAACCATTGCTTCCATTACCGCCAGGTCCAGCACCTGGAATACCACTACCAGCATAAGCAGTGCTCATACTATACCAACCATTTAATGTGCTATAAGTTGGAGAAATACCAGGCAATGCTACCCAAAGTCCTGCAATCGTTCCACTATATTGAATGTTAAATTTAGCAAGTGCACTTTTAGCAAATTTAAATGTAAAGTATTGTGCACTTCCTTGACCACTTAAGTTAGGACCAACTGGTTGATATCCACTACTATAGTTTGTTTGGTCAAACTTTAATAAAGTTGCAACAACAGTTGCATCAGTTGTATAAAATGGACCAGTCTGACTATTAAATGCCGATTCACTACCAGTAAATGATGGTGTGTCGCTTGCGCTTCCACCATCTGGATTTACGATGCGGAATGTGCTAGGCGCACCACTTAGTGCATTTGTTAAACTTGTTTCTTCAATTTGAGTCGATGTTCCAGTTTTATAAAGAACTGTAACACCAGGTGAAAATGATTGTGCAGCACTACTATAACTGTTATATGCTGTTAAGCTAGGTCCGCTACTGCTACTACCAAATCCAGCAACTCCACTTGCAGTTGTTGTGAAATATGCACTACCACTGCTTACATAAGCATTACGTGTTAGTGGAGTTGTAACTCCTGCTTGTGTATATGTAACACTACTTGGTGTAGAAATTGCTCCACCAGAAGAACCGACAATAAATGTATCACTACTATAATAGGTATCACCACTTAACTTTGCTACGTTACCAACAAGTCTCCACACTGAACTGCTGTTAAGATGTGGAACAGTAGAACTAAATGTTGCACTATTGGTTGTTAATGCAATATTGCTATTGCTCCAAGTAGGTGCACCAGGATTGTTGTTATCATAATACCAACTTACAGCATTGGTATTTGCACCAGCACTATCAGTTAGATATACTTGGTTCCATCCCGCAGAAGCATTAGCACCACTTCCTTGTGCACTAAAACTACTCCAGAATCCACCAGCACTTCCACTTAATACACTATAATCTTGGTTTAAGGTAATAATAAGTTGACCATATGTTCCGTTATTATTATTACCTGGCGTCATATTGTGATAGCCAGTTGCAACACCATTAACTATAACTTGAACGTTTCCGCTATCGCCTGGACCTTGACGTGAAAAAGTATTAGTAGTCATACTTGCAGAACGAATACCATTTGTCACGCTTGTACCAGCGGCGACACTTAAATTGCCCCAACCGCTATTATCAGTTTGAGTAAAATTAGTCATGCGACCAAGTGTAGATAATCCACTTAAACTCAATGCACCATTATTTGGAAAATTACCTGGTGCGGGTGGAACCAATTTACCCAAGACTTGGTTTAATTCTGCAATACCATTAGTAACAGTTGTTGTAGTTGTTAGTGCAACGGCATTACTAACCAATTGACCTGCAGTGTTTGGACCCAATGGTATCAGATTACCAAATAATTCCGAAGAAATATTATCAACATATGATTTTGTTGCTGCATCTGAAGCATATACTGGTGCTGCTAGATTTCCAATTCTTAAATTACCAACATCAATGTTACCAGCATAGCTATAAAGAAAAAGATTTCCGCCAGTAGCAGCAATTGCGTTACCACTTATAAAAATATTACTTAAAGTCGTTGTGCCATTAACTGTTAAAGAATTACCAGGTAAATTGTTATTAATGCCGACACGACGATTGTTAGTATCATAATACATTAAATTGCCATCGATAATAAGGTCAACATTAAATCGGAGAAGGTTGTCCTTCAACATATTTCCGCCGATTTTACCGATTACTGCCATCTTTTTTTCCCTATTTTTATATTTATGGAAAAATAATTTTTAACTTTTTATAAATAATAGTGTAGGTCACGGGTTGCAGCCCCACCTACTCTATGTTTAAGAGGAACACAGCGCAATGGTATTTACCAGCACTAATCCGCCAAGCGGATATTATGTATATGCTTATATAAGAGCATCGGATTTGACTCCCTACTATATTGGAAAAGGTTACAAAAATAGAGCATGGTCTAAAAACCATTTGATATCTTTACCAAAAAATAAAAATAACATTATTATTTTAGAACACAATTTAACAGAAATAGGTGTATTAGCAATTGAAAGACGAATGATTCTTTGGTATGGCAGAAAAGATATGAAAACTGGTATATTAAGAAATAAAACGGATGGCGGTGATGGAACAAGTGGGGCTATTCAATCTGAAACAACTATTGAAAAAAGAAGAAAATCAATGATTGGAAAGCCAAGTTTATTAAAAGGTAAAAAACAATCTCCCGAACATATTAAAAAAGCAGCAGATTCTCGCAGAGGATGTAAACAATCAAAAGAATCTAATGAAAAAAGATCAAAGGCGCATACAGGAAAAAAACATACATCCGAACATATTAAAAATGCTGCATTAGCAAAACGAGGAATTAAACAATCCAATGAACACAAATTAAAAAGATCAATTGCACAAAAAGGTAAACATTGGTGGAATGACGGAAAAAAATCTTATTTTACAAAAGATTGTCCAATAAATTGCGTTAAGGGTAGGTTATCAAGTACCTGGTAGATTTGCATCCGTAGATGAAAATTTATGGAAAACAACAACACTATAAGTTGCAGGAGGAGGGTTAGCAAAGGTAATAACCGCACCACTTAACGTAAATGCATCACCTGGATTTTGTTGAACGTTGCCAACAAACACAAGAATACTGTTTTGATCTGGCGGAGTATAACTCAATGTAAATTGTGTTTGAACACCATCACCAGTAAATGAATCTTTATAAATGGTAACATTGCCAAGAATAGCAATGCTTTGCCAAGCATTATAATAAATTTCAAAACGTTGCAAATCAGTATTGTAACGAATTTGTCCATTGACTGGATTTAGAGGGCGATCTGCTGTTGCTCCAAGAGGCAATTGAATTGCAGTGCTACCTGTTTGCAAACTTGCATTTTTAAGTAACTTAGCCATTAGAGTGCAAAATATCCTACAGTTGCAGTTATTGCAGCAGAAGCATTAGCATTTGCATAAAGAGCATCGCCGTTGCCTAAGACTACTTTTTCTTGGTTTACAACTAATGTATCACTTGAAGTAATTGAATAATTGTTGTAAATTTGGTTATATGTTTGTGCACCAACACCGCTTTGTGCTGCTGGAACCATATAAAGATTTACAGTTTTTGTGCTACCACTAAAATTACAGAAATAAAGCAAACTAACAACAGTATTGCCTGTGCTTGTATATATTGCAGTTGCTGATGTTCCTAGATTTGCATTTACGATTGCCATTTTTATTCCTTAATATGATAGAAGCATACTCAAACCAAATGCTCTATTTTTGCTTATCAATTCATCTGTTGTATTACTATTTACCACGAACAAACCAGTGTTTCCACTTCCTACAGTATTTGCGTAAATTTGTGTAGTGCTCGCTACGTTTGTTGGAGCAGTTTGATATGATAATTTCAATACGCTATTAACATAAACTTTACCATTTGGTGCAACTAGTGTTAAATCTTGTCCAACCCCAGTTGCATAAACATTGCCATTACCAATATTAGTTCCAAATACACTTAAATTTCCGCTACCAAATGTAAAACTGTTGCTTGCTGCAAGAAGATTTGCACTGTTAAATTGAACGCTTGCGTTATAACCAGCAGCAGGCGTTGAACCGCCACTATTAGTTGCAATTTTTGAAAAAGTTGAACCATCGTTAGTTAATTGCCAATATCCAAGAGTTTCGCTCCATTGAATAGTAACATTTGGAGAAGTTCCACGATCAACTGTAATATTTGCACCTTGTGGATTAGGAGCATTTGCACCACTTAATCCAGCATTAAGAATAATAGAGTTATTGGTAATCGCAAGATCATTGGTTGAAGTAGTGTTCGTGTTACCAGTAACATATAAATTACCATAGATATAAACTGGGTCTGCGATGATTGAATAACCACCTACACCACCACTTGTATTTGTAACACGCTTAATACTAGTCATTTAAAATTTCCTACCAAATATTTATGCGAAGGGCATTATATAAAAAAATAGCAGCCCGAAGGCTGCTATTGTAGTCAGTATCTTTATTAACTTATGCGCCTTGAAGCTGAACAGTAGTAGCAGTTGGAGCATTGAATGACCATGTATACTTGTTTAGACTGAAATCAAACACAAACTTGTTTGAAAGTCTACGAGCAAATAGAGTAGTATTCATGCTAGTATTTGTTACATTGCTTACAGTTTGGCTACCGAATGATACGTTAGCATTTGATAAACCACCAGCGGTTGAAATAGTTGCAATAGTTACGTTACCACTTAAACCAGTTCCAGTAATGAAGCTACCAGTTGTAGGTGTTGTAACACCAGAAACGTTTGCAGCAGCAAATGTTAGATAAGCAAAAGTAGTTGGAGTAGAATTGTTAACTGTTGCAGTTAGGTTAGCATACTTTAAGTTTGCAGTATTGAATGGAAGACTCATTGCACCTGAACCATATGCTGCAAGATTTGCTGCTGGAACATTTTGAAATAAGCAGACGCCCAATAGATTTACTACGCCATTAGTTGTAATATTTGGAAGGCTAACAAGTGGAGTAAAGACATCGCCAGCAGTAGGTGCTGATGCTGGACCACCAAAAGCTGCCCAATTTGTATTGCCAGGACTAGTGATAATATAAGCATTACCATTGCCTGCACGAATGTTTTCGTCTTGAATTGCAGTAGAATCTGCAACCAGGAACTTATGACGACCTTTTTGACGAATGATGCTGCCCGTAGCACCTGCTGTTCCGTATGGAACATAAACATTTGGAGCAACAACAGTTGGGGTAAGTGAACTAGCTAGACCACCAGTTCCGCCAATCACATTAGTTGCATCAAAATATTCGTTAACTGTATTTGTTTTTTCAATTTTAAACTTAGCCATTTTTATTCTCCTGTAATGACGTTCTAGGTCAGTCGGCTGGCTATAACCGCATTCTTTAAACGACACAGATATTTATGTTAAGTAGGCGTAGAACCACTATATCTTGTGACATAATAGTTATAATTTGACAAATGTTCTGCTGCACTCAGTGCACGAGTATAAACGTGTGCTACTGCTATGCTACCTGCAAAGTTATAACCACTAGCAAATGCTCCAATTTGCGGAGTGCTTGCTAATTTTCCAACAGTTGAAGCACTAAATGTAGTAACAGGACTACCATTGACATAAAATTGCCATCCTGTTCCAGTAATAAATGTCATACTAAGATAATACCACACATTATATGCTTCGGTTCCACTGGTTTGATATGATGTATTAACACCGTCACCATTGTTATTTCCGCCATATAAAGCATTGCCACCATTAAAATACCACGCTTCGTTGCCAGTACTGCTTATAAGATTGCCTGTTCCAAAACTTGATCCATTGCCACGAACAACAATGCCTTTACTATAATTTGCAACAGCACCAAATATTGCACCACCAGTTGCCGTAGCATACACACTACCAGAAGTAAAATAAGAATTTGTAGTTCCTAAGTTAGTCACAGTAGGCGTTGAAGAAAATGTAAAATTATTATTGTTTCCGCTGGTATCAAGCCAAGTAGTGCCACTTGTATAATTTTGCATATCAAGATTAAACAATAATCCATTGGTTATTAAACCATAAGATGTTATTGACCATCCACTTCCAATAGTATAACCGCTGCCTATGACAAATGCTACCACTATAATTCCTTATGCTGGTGTAGAGCCGTTATATCTGGTTAGCCAATAACTTGCGTTTTGATAATGTTCTAATTGTGTAAGTGCTCTTGTATAACAATGCGCTGCTGCTATATCACCTATAAAACCTGGTGATGTTTGTGTAGCAGCAATGACAGGAGTAGTAGGATTTTGCCCAACATTAAGTGTAGCACTTGCACCAACTAGCACACCATTTACATATATTTTCCATCCAAGTCCTGTATCAAATGTTGTACTTACATAATACCAAGTGTTTAATGCTACTGTTCCAACATTTTGAGCCACATCAGTATAACCAGAAGAGGTATGGTTACCAGCACAGAAAATATTTTGACCATTGTTAAACCAAGTTGTGTCTCTCGCTTCTTGACTACATTGTAGATAACCTGCTCCAAATGGAGCAGCAATAGTATTATGACCACGAATAACTGCGCCTTTACTATAACTAACGGAGCCATTCATTATAGCACTCGGTGCTTTTGCCCAAACATTGCCAGCAGTTGTAAAATATGATTGGTTAGTTCCTACACCAGTTACACTTGGTATAGCAACATTGGCAGTACCAACACCATTATAAAAAGTAAATGTATAACTATTTTTGCTGTCAACCCAAGTATTTGCCGATGCTGAATAGTTTTGCATATCAAGGTTATACAGCAAACTATCGTTTATGATAGCATCATAACTATTAATATTCCAATTGCCGCTAACATTAAATCCACTTGGTATAGTAAATGCCATTAGTAATCCTTAAAACGGTTTTTGTGATGAACTTTGTGATACAGTTCCGTGAGATGTAACAGTTTGAACACCGCTTGCATCACCAGTAATAGTATCACCAAGCATCAAGTATTGTGTATTTGTAATAGCAGTAAGTGCTGAATTAGGAACAGTTATACTTGTTAAATTAGGATCATATGGTGTTGAACCATTTACAACACGAATATTAGTAAGATAACCTGGCCATTCTTGACCATAATATGTTGCTATATCGTTAGTAGTATTACCAGAAGCATTATAATTTAAGTTATTTGTATTCAAACCAGTGCTGCTTCTTGTAGCAGTTCCGCCAGGTGTGCTTCCTAAAAATAGTGTTTCTTTGTTACTACTATTTCTGGTAAGAGCAAAATAATACCAAGTATTGATACTCATGGTAGGCACAGTATAAGAATATGCTCCTCGTCCACCATAGCTATCTGTTGAAATATTTGTTGAATTGGTAACGAATAAACTCAAACCATAATCAGCATTAGCACCCATTATACCATATGCACTTGTAAAGTTAGGTAATCTAAACCAACCTTCTATACAATACGCACCGCCACCAATAGTAATACCTGGCACCAAACTTAAATAAGAACCACCGTGACTTGTGCTGCCACCAGCAAATAGTAAACTGCCAACTATACCCGTGAATGGAAGACTTGGGGCAACGGATATACCACCCTCAATCGTAATACCAGGTCCAACTATAAGTGACATTAAATCAATCTCTCAATACTAATTAAGTTATTACTATAACCAGAACCAGTTATTGCACTAATACGATAAGCATTAGTTCCAACGGTTGTAGTGACCATATACATATCACCAGCAGTTCCACTTGTGCTACCTATATTAGAATAAGTTGTGCTTAATGATAAACTGCCACTATATCCAGTTGTGCCGCCGCCTAAACCACTTTGGAACATATAAGTGTAAAGAGCACTCGGTGTGCCACTTAAACTACCAAGTTGTAGTTGGTTGGCGTTACTACTACCATTGTTTAGCCATTGAACTTTAATGTTGTCCATAGTAACTGATGTATTTTGTGCAACAAGTGCAGCACTCTTACCAGTTTGACTTGGACTATAAAGATTACCACTGATTGTAGCATTTGTTCCAATAAATGTATTAGCAGTAATAACATTAGCACCGCTGATATTTCCATAAGAACCAGTTGTTATCAAATAACTTGCAGTAACATTGCCCGTTGAAACAAGGTTGCCAACATTGACATTGCCACTTGTTGTAATTGGGTTAGCATTGCTCATATAAACGTTGCCATTTGGATAGATTACCATCTGTGCAGCATTGTTATTATAGAAACTTAATGGCAGATAAGTTCCGCTTCCATTGATACCACTACCTAACTGAACATCAACGTTGCTGTTAGTAGCCATAAAAATTTTGCTTGCATTATTTGGGTTACTATTAGCAACTGCTTGCCAACTTGCACCAGTTCCAGTGCCACTCGGCACAGCATAGATACCAGTAGTAGCATTAGCTGTTGTAGTTTGGAAGAATGTTCTATAAGCAACGTTAGAATTAGTAAAGTCACCCAACACATAACTATTACTTGGCATAATGATATTGCCTGGAACAGTTACGTTACCATCATATTGGCTAAATTGCCAGTAGTATGCTTTACTTGCAAGAACGTTGGGATTATAATTACTTAAAGTAACAGTAGAACCAAGACCACCTGGTACCGTTAGAACATCACCATTTTTATAACCAGTTCCAGCATTAGTTACCGTAATAGTTGAGATATAACCGCCAACTGAACTATACGATGCGAGCATTCCAGTGCCGCTACCACCTGTTAGGGACTGGTTAGTATAAGGAGGACTGTTATATCCGCCAGCAATATTAGTCAGTGTAAGGATGTTATATACACCGTAAGTGCGTATTGATAGATTAGAATTAGTAGCTGCTATAATATTTCCAAGATTCGTTAGAATAATATTACCAGCACCAACGTTGCCCGTATAAGTTGGTAGATAACCTGCCACGTTAGCATTAGCAAATGTTCCAGTAATAGTGGTTGCCAATGGTGCGTTGTTGTTGAACCAATAGTAACTATTGCCATACACGCCTGTATTTGCTACCATATTACCAGCAACTACATAACCAGTTCCAGTTATATTGCCGCTTGCTCCACTTGTCAGTGAAAGATTACCAGCAGAAATATTACCGTTATAAGTTACCAAATAAGCAGCAACGTTGGTGTTACTATATGAAGAACCACCACTTGTAATACCTGATAGATAATAACCATTACCAAAATAGAAATTAGCATTAACGTTACCAGCATAAGTTGGTAAGTATGCAGCAACTTGTGTATTGCCATAATTTCCACCACCACCGCTACTAAATGCTACACCGTTTGACCAATAGATACCAGTTGCAATAACATTGCCGCCAATTGCACCGTTTGCCCAAGCAATATATCCACCAGGACCAGCAAAACTACCGTCATTGCCGAATGTATATTGTTGTGTTCCATTGCCTTTAATGCTTACTTGATATGGTCCAATAATTGCTAAATCAAGTGGGTTATCTTCAAGAATTTGCGAGCCACCAACAGTAAACTGAATCTTTGGCGTAGCAATTTGGGTGGCAGCATTAAAGTTGTTGGCATAGACATTTGCCCAATAAAGTGTGCTATTACCAAGATTATATGCAATATTAGCAAGTGGAGTATGATTTCCAGTTGTAATATTACCAATGTTTCCGTTGTATGTTGGAAGATATGCTGCAACGTTACTGTTGCTGTATGTTCCACCAATACCAGAAAGGATTGATGTTCCATTTGGATACAGATATCCTTGTGAATAGATATTAGCTACAAATAGATTACCAAAGAATGAACTAATTCCACCAATATTACCAAAATTGTTTGAACCAGAATTAACTATTGCGTTTTGCTGATTGCCATAAACAGCAACTTGGTAGATACCAAATTGTCCACTAATAGAGTTATAGTTTAGAACAGCATTTCTTGATCCATTTGGTGATATTAGATATCCGCTACCACCAATCATAACACCAGCAAGAGCATTTGCAGCAGTGTTAGGAGAAAGAACAAGATAACCAGCACCATAACTATCGTTTATAGTTGCACCAGTTGGCAATCTAATATTACCATTGTTTAAGATTTGAATATTACTTGCGGTAACAGTGTTAGCAACATAGTATGCAGAAACATTAGAATTACTATATGTTGAACCACTGCTAACTGCATTTCCACCAACTATGAGTGATCCATTTGCAACTTGCACCGCAGTTCCAGCAATGTAAATTGTATTATTGCTTACATACAAACTCTTCCATTGATTTGTAAGAGTTCCTAAACTATAAACAGCATTTGCGGTTGGTGAGATATTACCAGTTATATTGATATCAGTTGCAATACCATTATTAAGATAGGCAGCAACTTGAGTATTTCCATAAGTTGCAGGCAACCCAGTAAGATAATAACCATTACCTGTATAATAGGTCGCACTAACATTACCAGCAGTAGTAATATTACCACTTGCGGTAATATTGTTAGCATATTCAGTTAGTGATATAGTTTCATAATGTGATGTAGTAATATTCCCAACTACATTTAGACTGCCACCGATAGTAACATTGCCGCTTGTAGTAATATTTCCAGTTACAACAAGACCATTGCTTGCCTTCCAACGACCAATTTCATTGCTCGTAGCATCGCCACCAATAGCAAACACAATATCGTTTGGTTGGTCAATTGTCATAATGACAAGTTTGCCACCTTCTACCAGTAAATAACCATCATTTGGTCCATCAAGTCCACCGCCGCCGCTGAATGTGCTGCTATTGATACCCATATCAATATAATGAGTGCTATCAGAGCCATCATCAGCGGTGATAACTACGTCACCACTAGCATTGCTTCCGCTGTTTTTGTTTTGTAATAAGAATTGTGTATAATTGTTTACATTGTCAACATAGGTTAATTTTGCATTTGATGGAGAGAAAGATGGCAACAAACCAATTTCAGTATAATTTGGCAGAGTGACGGTGCTACCACTAACAAATAAATTGCTATACATTGTGGTCAATGTTCCACCAATATAACTAATACCATTAGAGTAGCCAGTTAATATTGGATTACCATTTGCAACCAAACTTAAACCATTTACACTATTGCCAAGATTAACAGAAGTTAAACCAGATACCCCATAAAATCCGTTAGTAAAAAGATAACCAGTTCCATTTCCTGGTACACTGTTAACATAGTAAGAACCTGAAGTTTCATGATTTCCAGAAATAATATTTCCATCTACTGATAGATTAGAATTATTAACAAATAATGTGTTATTTCTAGCATTTAAAGCAGTTAATGTATTTGAAAATACAATAGTATTACTAACTATAACATTATTGTTTGCAGATAGATTACTAGTATAAATGTTATTGGTAACTGTTAAATTAGGAAATGTGCTTGCACCGCCACCACCCAAAATAGCAATTACTTCTTCATTTAATGTGTTGACATTTGCTTGAAGAATTGATATTTCGCCATTTGCAGCAAGCAAGTTAGCATTTAAAAGAGAAATTTCAGTTTCTTGTGTCGATGCGTTACTTTGTAGCACAGCAATCTGTGATTGAGTAGCTGACATTTCACTATTAAGTGTATTGATATAACTTGCTTGAATAGAAGCATTGATAGTTAGTGTGTTAATGTTACTATTTGCAGCATTAATTTGTGCTGCATTTGCAAACGCAGTCCCGACAACAATACTGTTTACTTCATTAGCAAGATTTACAACTTCTGCATTTAAATTATTCAATTGTGTTGCTTGATAAGCAGCGTTAGTAACTAAACCTGGTATGAGCGCAGTATTAGATGCAAGATTGTTAAGTGTTGAAACATTAGCATTGCTAAATGCAGTAGGTTGCTCTGTTCCATCAGGAAATACAAGCACTCCATATGGATTAAATTGCCAATATACACTTAAGTATTCTGGACCATTGCCAGATACTAGCCAAACACTGTTATTGCCAAATAATAAAGAATCAATATCATCTTGTAAAACTAAACTACTATATTGTGTGCTATTATTTGCAATAATACTAAGCGTATTTTCAGTTTGATTTATATAACCAGTATTGTTAAAATAAAGAGAATCATTAAGATATAAACTATTCCAAGCATAATTTACATTACCTAAACTATAGTAATCGGTGGATATAGGAATAACATTGTTATAAACATTTCCTTTAACAATGTTAAGATTGGCAAGGTTTACTTGATGACCACCAGCCGTGTTGCCATCCATGATATACAGATTATTTGTGCTTTCGTCAATGACGAACTCACCCTCATGTCCAACTAATTGGTTAATTAATAATGGGCTGATTTTACCAAAATAACGACGCAGTGCCATGCTTATATCCTATTATCTTATATTTACCATAAAATGAATGATTGTTTACCCATGCCAATGATGCATATCAGGGTAGTTTATAACGCAGTTAGATTTATGTTGCAGTGCATATAAATAGGTGATATAAAAGAACATACCTCATGGAGAAATATAATGAAGACCCTTGTAAAAAGCATAGCAACAAAGATAGCAAAATATAACCGTTATCGTCGTACTGTTATTGAACTAAGCAATCTAACTAATCGTGATCTTGCTGATATTGGAATTTCACGATGTGATATTCCACATGTTGCAGCAATGCAAGTAATTCGCTAATTTTTTTTATTAAAAAAAAATTAAGCAATAAAAAAGCCCCTTTTCAGGGGCTTTTTCTTTGTTAGAATCAAACTCAGTATTACTGGAATGAAAGGTTGCTTACAGCGATTTCACTTAGGTAGTCAGCGGCGTTACCGAAGCTGGATGCTACGTTAGTAAGTTCGATGTAACCATAACGAGTCATAAAGCCAACAACTGGTTCGAATGTTGATGGATCAAGGATCACACCAGATGACATTAGAGGGATGTATGGGCAATAGAACGCTGCGGCGTCTGCTTCACTTGTACCTTTGTAACCAACTAGAACTGGAATAGTGTCAGTTGCATAGCTGTCAACATAGATACGCATTGCGCCGTTTAGAGTACCAACGAACTTAGTGTTAGTTGGTGCTTCGAAAGCGCCTTCAGTAGTACGAGCAAATGCTGAAGTAGTTGCAGACTGTAGAACAGTCAATGCAGCACTTGAAACAACTGCCCAGTTACCTGCACCACGACGAGTACGTTGTGCAATTAGGTTAGCAGCACGATTGATTAGAACTGCTAGAGCAGCATGTTCGTCACCAACGAATGTTGCAGTACCACTTACAGTAGCTTGGTTGAAAGTAAATTCACTTGCAGCTAATGAACGTAGGCTGTAAAGGATTTCTTGATCGATTTCAGCAGTGATTTCTTGAGCAAGAGCAGCCATAATTTCTGCTTCAATGTCAAGACCATGCATTGCTTGAGCGTCTTGAGCAGCTTCAAAAGTCCAACGTGCGCTAAGCTTACGGGTCTTAGCTTCAACTGGTTGCTTTAGAATCTGGACGTTCAAACGACGACCTGGTGTACCTTCGAGTGCAGCAGTTAGACCAGCACGACCGTCTGGGCTGTTAACGCCAGAAGGAGCACCTGAATAACCAGAAGCAATCTTAAATGGTGAAAGTGCTTCGTCATTGATGTTTGCACCAGTTCCGAATTGACCTGTACCATTGCTTGTGAACTGGTCTGCATAACGAACACGTAGAGTGTGAATTTGTGCGACTGGACCAGTCATTGGTTGAACACCAACGATTTCGTTGGCGATAACTGTTGGCATAACACGACGGATAACAGGTAGGATAACACGGTTAAGTGTTGCTACGTTACCAGCAGCAGTACCACCTGCTGTTGCGTTTTCTGCCAAATACTTACGAGTATTTTCGAGCACCATGCTCATTGTTGTACGACGATTACCGCTTAGACCTTCCAACAGGGCTGACTTGGTTTCGTCCCAACGGCCTTCTAATAGTTCTTGTGACATAGGGTCTTCTCCAATTTATTAGTTTTTAATTAAACCTGCAAGACGCTTCATTTCAATAATGTTTGAAGCTTCTTTTGGTTCTGTTTTTACAGCACGATCACCTGTGACTTCTTTCTTGCTTTCAATGATAGTCTGCTTAGCAGTTTCTACCTTTGCGGCATGACCTTCCATCACTGGGTTTAAGTACTTTTTGTATGCTGCGTCTAGTTTATCTGTTGGGACTGATTCCAGCAGTTGTGACATCACAGCGGCTTTGTCCTTGCTAAGCGGACCTAGCAATTCATTGAGTTTTCCGTTTCTTGCAATAGATTCATTGATTTTACGGATTTCTACTTCTTTTGCCTTAACTTCAGTCAACGCACGTTCTTGAGCATCACGAGATTCGCTGATCTGACGAGCCATTAACTCGATCTTACCAGTAAGTTTCTTGATGTCTGCACGTTCATTAAGGTAGCTTGCGCCAAACTCAGTTGCAAAAGCTTCAAAAATCTTGCGACCGAAGTTGTTTTCCTTTGCTTCCTGAATATCTGTTTTGAGTTGGGTTAATTCTGTACGTAGATGATTTGTAACAGTGCTTTCTACAAGACTGCTTGCCTTCTTGACAAAACTGTCACGAAGTGATTCAAGCTTCTTGCGGCCTTCGCTTACTACTGCAACTTTAGTGCGAGCAAGGTCAGCCTTGTCTTGTGCGAATTCTGCAATTTCATTCTGCAAGTTTTCAGCAACAAATGCTTCTAACTTTGAGATTGTCTTATGCATATTAGCACGATCACTACGAAGTTCAGCAACTTCACTAGCTAGTGATTCGCTAAGATAAGAATCGAAATTCTTAGCCTTTTGCATCATTTGCTGTGTGAACTTTACACGGTCTTCGCTAACCATAGCACGTTCTGCTGCAATCTTACCGATTTCAGCATTAAGTGATTCGTTAACCATCTTGTCCAGAGCCTCAACCATATTAGCACGGTCGTGTTGATAACGACTAGCCATTTCTTCACGGATTTCATTACGAATTTCACCACGTGCTTCTTCTAGCTTAGCATTCCATGCTTCTTCTAGAGTCTTACGAGTGTCTTCGTTCAGAAGTCCGCTTTCTAGTAATGGTTTTAGAGCTTCGAACATTAATTTCTCCTGAACTTATATCTTTAATTCAGCAATAAACTTTGCAACTTCTTTTTGCAAGTATTTCTGAACTCGTTGATCTTGATTTAAATCTTTAGCCATTTCCAGTATACGATGTCCACCATTCATGTTCATCAGTCCTTCATAGACTGCAGTTGGGTAGGCATTAGGTGCACTGGGTTGTGCTACTATATCAACAGTAACGATATCAAAATCGCTTACTGCGCCGTCGTGTTCATTAACATTACCTGATCCACGACTGCTTACTCCTAGTTTAACACCACTTTCTAACATGGTGCGAACTAAATTGCCCATTGGTGTAGGCAAAATCTTCATCTTTCCATAACCGTTTGGTCCATCTAACCACATTTCTGTAATCATATGACTTACACGGTCGAGATTGATGCGTAGGTTTGTTGGGTGATCTACTTCACCCAACACACTATAACCTGTCTTAATTTGCTTATTGAGAGTTTCAATAGCACGATTAATTTCAGTGATAGGATAGACACGTTGATTAGCGTTCTTCACACCACCTTGGATGCAAATTCCCTTGAGGTAAAGGTTTTTGCCTTCACCATCATGGGTCATTTCCATTTTAGCCTGATCGTAACTAAGATTCTCGATAAGCAAGTTATTCATTTTAATTCCTATTAGCGAGGTAGGTTGTCACGCTTATTAACGTTTACACCACCACCAGTTGCAAAACGACCGTCGCCACTAGTTACTGGCTTCTTGGCATTTGAGAAAGCCTTACCAGCATTTGCACCTGGAACGTTTTCAAAATTGCCTGCACCCTTTAGTTTGCCTTCGCCCTTGCTATATTCATTGCTTGGACCTTTATATTGCTTGCCGTTTGGGTCTTCGTTTGAAGACTTCTGTGCGATGTTCTTTGCAGTGCCGCCCATGTCATTCTTGCTAGCAACTACGCTCTTCTTCTGAGTTGAAGATTTGTAACTATTAACTGCACCAACTGGTGAACCTTCGCTATTGCCTGGGTTTGCAACTTTTTCTACGTATTCACGAACAACACCTTCTTCTGCGAAATCTGGATCGTGTTCACCATCGTGATGCTCTGGCTCATCTTTTTCATCAGCCATCAACGCAGCAAAATCAGCTTGAAGCTTTTCAAGTTGGTCTGCAAGATCGTCAATACGATCTTCTTCATCATCTTCGCTATGTTCTTCGTCGCCCATGTCCATGTCATCATGGTCCATGTCCATATCTGAACCTTCTTCTTCGCCATCCATGCCTTCATGGTCAGCTTCGATATCATGCATCATGTCATCAGTCTGATCCATTGAATCAGCTTCTTCCATGTCATGATCATAATTTTCTTCTACTTCTTCGTCCATTTCTTCTGCAACGATTTGGTTGTAGATATCACGGCTCTTGGCTACTACAAGGTTATGAAATAATTCTTTAGCCTTGTCGGTTTCATCATTAATAATGAATTCAATAAGTTGTTCGTACTGACTACGCATATAAAAAACTCCTGTGGAATTATATCCTGTGATTATATTTAATGTATGGGTTTAAATAGTGCCTCAAATAGCCTAATTTTGACGATTTTGTGAATTATAGACCAGGCTGTTGCGGTGGTGCACCATATTGTTGACGAACAAGTTTCATTTTATCAACATATTCAACTGTTCGTTGGTCATTCATTTTACGAAGTTGATTAATCTGTGCAAGTGTTAAGCGAGTTTTACGCAAATCTTTTGGCTTCTCTACACTATCATCATGTGAGAGGTCTTGATAGGCTCCATTATTTGAATTAAACATTTCACTTAAAAACATAGGCACTCCAAAGTTATTTAGGATTATCCACCAGCAAACTGCGAACCTGCAGTTGATCCGCCTGCAGCACCGCCGCCTGCGCCGCCCGTTGGACTTGGAACACCAGCAGCACCAATTTCACCTGGTACCGCAGTTGGTGGAGGACCACCAGGTACTCCAGATTGGTTAGCAGCTTCGATATCACTTACTGTTTCTAGATCGGTTCCAATGGCACCTGGCGTGACACCAACTGCTCTCAAATCACTGCCTTGTATATTACTCTTTGGTTCTTCTGTGCCACGTTCTTCATGCCACATCTTGTCGTTTTCAGCCATTTCTATTTCAGTAAGACCAAGATATTTCTTGAGCATAAAACGTTTTGACAGATATTCAGTTTGTTGCATTTGTGTAAATGCAGTAATACGACCAGCATTAAGTTCAATTTCACGATAAGATGCAAAATTTTGTGGTTCAGTAAAACGTACTTCAAAAAGACTATTATCTAAATTAAATCCACGCCATTTGAGAAATAGCTTGAACTCATCATCAAACTTAGGAGAAACATACTTTTGTAGTCGTTTGCAATATTCATTGAAACGATATTCTTGAATAAGAGCAGTTGTTACCTTACCATCTGTAAATGAACGGTCACTTTCCTCTGGACCTTGTGGCAAATAACTACTTGGAATACGCAAACTACGGAACATTTTATTTTGGAAGTAACGCAAATCATCAATTTCTCCAAGATTTTGACCACCTGGTAACACTTCTACTGATGAACCACGTCCTTCTGCGCTCTGTGGAAAGAAGAAATCTTCGTTCATACTCATTGGATTATAACTTGCATCCATTAAGTTTGAACCGCCGCCACTTTGTGTTGGAATACGGCGCTGATTAATTTCGTTTTTAACACGCTCAACAAACTGCATTGCAAGATGCGCTGGCATATTACCAACATCAATCTTAAACATACGGCGTTCTGGCGCACGTGAGATACGGTAAATTAAGATAGCATCTTCAAGCAATTCTTTTTGCTTGAATACTTTAAACATTGCTTCAAATAGTGAAACGCCAAAAGGCCAGCTAACATCAAGTCCCTCGGTTAAACTTAAGTGAACAACGTGTTCTGCACCTACTGGAAACTCATTATTACCTGCACCAAAACGTGTATTTGGTGAGAATAATTCACCGCCAGCGGTATAAGCACGAGAACCACCCATATAAGGAGCAAATGCATAACTGTCATTTGGACCTGGTGGACGAGTAATAGTTCCATTTTGTAGGTTAGGATTTAAATCACGGATATAATAAATTTCTGGAACTTTTCCCTGTGATTCATTAACAATGACTTTGGAAACACGGTTCATTTCAGTCCAGTACCATTTATAAGTTTCTGGGTCACGAACGAATACTTGGTCACCATATTTTAACACATTACGAAACATCTTAAAGATGCGTTGGTCAAAATCATTTAACTTTGTCCATGCCTTAAGTTGTTCTTTAAGAATCATGGTTTCGTTATCAGTTGGGTCTTCATGAAAATGAATATTAAAAGGAGTCTTAGTATCATCACTAACTTGTGTACAAAATTCAGCAATAATATCAAGTGCGCTATTAGCTTCACTATCCAAATCCATATTTTCATATTGAGTATATCGGTCAATACGATTAGGATGTCCGCTGTAAACATCTGGTAACATAGATTGATAGTTACGATATGCAGCATTTGCTTGTGAACCAAGATAATTATAACTGCTATAATCGGTTACACTACCATTTACTGGTGAGTATGCTCCATCACTTACAATGCGCCAATGTTTTTTCCACGTAGCCATATATTTCTAATCCTCGTAGGATATTTATAGTTATATCTGGCGTTTTCTAATTATTATGCAACACGTATAGCAGTCTTTTGTGTATGACCAGCAACATCATCCATGATATCAATCATAGTATCAAATTTCTTATTAAGCATTGCAAGCAAATCTTCGGATTTATTTTGAAGTGATGCATTATTAACTGCTTTTGTAAAATCTTCAACTTGAGAAGGTTTGTTAGCTAATTCCATTAACATACTTGTTAAATTTTCAGGCAAAACTGCCTCTGTCCCATGTAATGTTGCAAGATAACCACTTTGTGGTCCGCTTGATAAACCACCATTAGCAAATTGTTTTGGAACCAATAGTATATCTGTTGGCAAATTTCCAATATTAGGAAGATCGATGCGATTTGTTTTATTAGTAGCTAAATCTGCAGGTGAAGGAGGTAATATAGCCGATGTGCCTGCAAATGCCTTTGCTGTTTCAGTATTAATATTTGCAGCTTGTTCAAGATTTCTTTCTTGCATAGCGGCTAATCTTGAACGAAGTCTACGTTGTTCACCAAGGTTTTCTCCTTCTGATAGCCGTGGTCCTCTTACATCAACTCCAGTAAATTTTGCTAATAAATCTAATATAGAATCAGTTACTTTAGCAAAACCATCAGCAGTGTGTTCTAAAACATGACTGTCTAACATTTCTTTTTGAATTGTTAGCGCCATATCGCGACCAGCATTAGCTGCTTTAATCATGTTAACATCTATTTCGTTTGTAGCTGTTATTTGTTTTTTTACTGCTTCCTCTGCTGCATCCACTGCTTCTTTTGTAAAGACATTTCTAAATTGCAATTCATTTTGATACAGACCTTTTAAATCTTTAACAAACCCGCTTATTCCTTCTACCATACCAGCACGAGCAAGGTCAGTTGCATCAATCAATGATTGCTTTATAATATTTCCATAATCTGCATTGTTTTTGCGCATTGACTCTGCATCAAGAGTTCCATTTTGAAATTCTTGTGCAGCACGAGCCACGCTATCTCCAAATCCTGCAATATTAGCAACAGCATATGCACTTGCTGGTGTTATGGCTTGACCAAATACAACAGTTTCCATAAATGCTTTGCGCTGCGCATCACTCATATTTTCCATTGCAGCAATAGTATTTTGTCTTTGTTTTTCATCCATACCAGCTAGTTTTTGCTGAAATGCTAATTCATTTGATTGATCACGAACTTGTTGTTCTTTTTTCTTTGCATCTTCACCAGTAATAGAACTAATAATACGTAAATTTTCTGCATATTTTTTTGTTTGTTCAGCAACATCTTGATCGCTTGCAGTTAATCTGCCGCCGCTTTGACGCATTAAACTCATTGTATCTGCAACTAGTGCAGCTTGTTCTTTAAAGGTAAAACCAAGTTTTTGTAATTCTAAACTGGTTTTATCTTTGCGCATTACGTTGCCAATTTCACCCATACGCTTTGCAGCTTCTGTTGTGCTTATACCTAAGCTTGCTAGATTTTCACTGCTTGCTTTTACTACATCTGCAAATTCTGGTAAAGTTAGTTTAAATGCCAAACCAGCATTTGCCATTTCACGAATACCACCAGAAAAAACAAGACCTGCACTACTAATTGCATTAAAGTTAGTATAAAGTTTGTCTAATTCGGTTGTTAAAATAGGAATAGCTGTTTGTGCTAATTGATCAGCAGCTTTAGATGTATAATCAAGTGCAATACCAAGTCCTTTAGCTGCAATACCAGCACTAGCAACAGCCAAAGCTCCTATTCCAGTTTCAGCTAATAGTGGTGCAGCAGTTAAAGCAGCATCTCCGATAGCATTTAATCCTTTTCCTGCTGCGCTGCCCGCTGAAGTTAGAAGTTTGGCAAATGTTGCTGTAGTAGTGCCTGCCATTCTAATATCAGTTTCACCACCTTGGTAGGCTTTGATCAGTGTTGTTGCGGCTGATCCAAATTGCATTAATCCTGAATAACCTAATTGTGCAGCAATTCCTAGATTTTTTAATGATTTTGCATTGTTTATTTGAAAATCAGTTGCAAATTTATTTGCTTCTTGAAGCTTGTTAAATTGTTGAGCAAATTGTGGTGGTATAACTCCAGATACTTCTTTATTAAGTTTTTCTAATTCTGCCCTTGCTTCACGTGCAGTAAGAGTTCCCTTTCGTGTAGCATCTATAATTTCGTTTTCTCGTTTGCTACGTTCTCTCATTAAACGTTTGTAAGCTTCACCATCATCTTTATAATCTTTTGCAGTAGCATTCATACGAATTTGCAATGATTGAGTAGCTTTTTCTAAACCGCCCCAACGCAAATTTGCATCACCTAATTTTTTATTAAGTTCTTCAAAAGATTCGGCTACTGCTTGAGCAATGTCACTTGGGTCTGCTGCCATTTAATTTTACCTAAAATCCTAAACTGTAAATAAAGGTGTCAATTATTATTTATGGAAGTAAAAAACATGCAAAATCCAAATCCACTTGCCAAGCATTTTCGTCAGCCTGCGATTTATCTTAAACTTCCAAGTGGTGGAAGATACTGGGCACCTAATTCAATAAACCTACCAGCCAATGGTGAAATTGGTGTTATGCCTATGACCGCCAAAGATGAAATCATGCTGCGCACACCCGATGCGCTAATGAATGGTCAAGGTGTAGTGAATGTTATTCAAAGTTGTATTCCTGCTATTACAAACGCTTGGGCAATGCCAACTATTGATGTTGACGCTATTTTGATCGCTATTCGTATTGCTACCTATGGTGAAACTATGGAAATGGATAGTAAATGTCCTAATTGTGAAACCGAAAGTCGTCATGGTTTAAATTTAAGTCAAACTTTACTATATTTAAAATCACCCAATTATAGTGATACCTTATCGATAGATAATTTAATCTTTAAATTTAAACCACTTAACTATGTACAAAGCACTAAAAATAATATTTCTGCATTTGAAGAACAAAAGATTATTCAATTGTTAAACAATGAAAACATTGATGCAGAAACACGCAAAGCACAATTTGATGTTCATTTGCAGAATATTATTAAAAGCAATGTCACACTTATAAGTTCTGCAACAGAAAGTATTACTACAGAAGATGGAACAGTAGTTACCAATCCTGAATTTATTGCACAATTTTACGAAAATACCAATAATCAAATTATTAAGACAGTTCAAGAAAAGTTACGTCAATATGCTGAACAAGCAGCATTGCCACCATCTAGAGTTCAATGTGAAGCTTGTGAACACCAATATAATGTTAATGTAACATTTGATTATGCAAATTTTTTCGAGCCACTATCTTAACTTTAACACATGAAGAATTGGTTGAGTTAGTGGCTGAATATGAAAGTGATGTGCGAAAAATAAAACAAAATATACTTAAAATGTGCTGGTATATGCGTGGTGGTGTTACCTATTCTGAACTCATGGACATGTGTGTTCAAGAACGCAATATTATTACAAAGATTATTGAAGAAAACTTAGAAACCACTAAGAAGTCAGGTATGGCATTCTTCTAAGGTATTATATGATGTGCTTCGCACATCAGTTCGTTCGCTATCGCTCACTCACCTATCGCTATCGCTCTTTTAATTTTTCTTTATGATCAATCTTTAATGTTTCATTTAGACCTGATTTTAGACATAGATTTCCTTAAGCAGGAAACCTATGTCCGTGATGCTTCATTTGAGCCATCAAATAGACATTAGCAAACGGAACTTGTCTTTACCAAGTGGGGCGGTTAGCCTATACCCCTTCACATCCAGTAGATTATACCAACGGAACCCACTATACCCTTTGCTAACAAAGCATAGTGAGGTGAGGTTGCTTTTTCTCAGAGCCTCTTCATTTAGCCTATCGTTTGGCCAAACGTTTCCATTAACAGCAATGTCGGGGTGCTGACAACCTTCAGTTTATTCCTATAGTGGATTTGTGCCTAATATGCCTGTGATTTATCTTTGATATAATATTGTTTTGAGATTACTGTTTGATCTGCCAATGAGCCGAGGGAGCCTGAATCGAATCTTCTTGCCTGTATTAAGCCACTAGTATATATCTTAAAAACCTGTTTGTCATTATTTTTTATATGTTCATAATATGAAATATTATCAGGAGATGTTTCGCTATTGCTTTTATGAAAAAATTTGTGGTTACCTGTTCTACTAAAATCATGACTGCGAGTCAATGGAAATCTACCCATACCCGTATTCCATGCTTCATAATAACGAGTATGTGGACCATTTATGCTGCGGTCTCGGCCTTGAACATCATGAACCAAATCCTGTGATAGATTTGGAAGAGATTCAAACCAATTTATTGCCATATGGCATTGTTTGATATGAAGTTGTGGCAAATCACTACTAAAAAAGAAATTTTCTTGTTTACTGCCAATAAAATCAACTGCAGAACCATCGGGACAAAATGCATGCCATTGATTGTCCCTTAATAAAACTTTTGCTTTATCTACTCCCATGATATCGCCACGATTGGGTTGTTCGGTAGTAGAAATAAATTCTGGCATGATAGTTGTGCTAAAATATCTGGTTGTTTTTCCAACTTTTAATGAACAACCTGCATGATAAATCCAATCAGTGCCAGATTTTTTGTAAAAGTTACTTAACGATTCATAACTTACTCTAACCACATTAATTTTTAAATTTGGATAATAGGTATTTTTTATATGTTCTGCATGAGAAATTGCTACTGGAACTTCTGGATCAGGAAAAAAATCTCTGCGGTCATATATTAACAATTCATCTAGTAATATATTATTATCTACAAAACTTCGCAATATAGTATGGCTATCATATCCACTGCTATACCAAAGAGCAAGATAATCATATTTGTCACGAATTTGTTGGCACCGTGTCTTTAACAAAGACTGCCATGATTCTAATGGTTCTTCTGACCAATCAATAGATTTCCAAGTATCTTCCATCCAACTAAAATGGATGCGAGACATGTCACCATTAGCTAATTCAATAGCTTTAATTTTACTGTAAACTTTTTTATTATCTACCAGATAAAAGGTATCTTGGTTAAAATTTACATTAAAATTAATCATTTAATCCTAAACCAACAAGAGAATTTAATCCAACTTGAAAACTAATTCTAGGATTTGGAATATTAATTACACCATGCAATACACGAGTTTTGATAATAGTCCATGTTCGTAGCGGTATTTGAACGGAATCCACTTCTGTTAATAGGCTATAATCACTGCAACGATCACCATTATTCCTCAACAACGGTTTATTTTTTTCTTGATAAAATACAGTTCTATGGTTTTCGCCACCACTTTCTAATAGATATATCATTGAATAGTTTCTACTTAAATCGCAGTGAGCACCGTTAGTATCCTTGCCATTTCCAGTATCGGTAACGGATATGCGAACATTTGCTACATCTTTATCTGTAATATGTGTGTAAGCCCATGATTTAATGCTATCATCTAAATTATAACCCATATTGGGAGCATTAACTTTCTTTATACCATTGACAATAATAACATCATTTTTAATCTTATCCCAATCAATTTTAGGTTTATTTGATGGAGTTTGATCTAACTCAACATCAATTTGTTTATATGCTTGTTCTATAATATCTTGTGGAACATGCGGTAAATCAAGAATTTTATACAACCATATCATACTTTATACCTCTTGCTTAAATTATTAAGTGCGCTATTGATTATAACGCCTGTTAAAGCAATTACAAAAAGAATAGCATACATTTGGTCAATATCCAATTTACTTTTAACATCAATAATATATGAACCTAATCCAAAGTAACCGCCGATGCTGCCAAATACAACTTCTAAACTAATCAATATTCGCCAACTGTTTGCCCAACTTATGCTAGCAATGCCTATAATATTGCTTATAGAAGCTGGAATATACACATGATACAATGCTTTTAACGGTTTCCAACGAAGGTTAACAACATGCTTATGCCATTGTTCATGCACTGATTCTATGGCTCGCAGCATTTGCAATCCACTAGTCCATACAATATTCCATATGATAATGCTATAAACCAGGCTAGCCCCTAAACCCATAAACAAACTCATGAATGGAACTAGCACAAAGCTAGGCAGCGGATTGAAATAAGAACAATATTTCTCAAACAAATTTTTTACTAATTGATATCTAAAACATAACAATATGATAGCCAATGTCAATGATAAGCCAATAATATAACTTATAATAAGTGTTTTCATTGTCAACGCAAAGCTATTCCAAAACTTTGCTGTTTGCACCATATTGTATAGAGCAGCAATAATACTGGTACTATCTGGAAATATAAGTGGTTCTTGAACAGCGAGATATAAAATATGCCATCCTACTAATATAAGTGAAAGGGCTAAAATATTATAAAGAAAGGATCGAAACAATTAAATTATCCTCACGGGTTACGTCTTTTAAGCCATCTTTACTAAGCAAATAAATGCTATCGCCTACAATTCGTGCTTCGGTTACATTGTGCGTAACCCATACTACGGTTAGGTTTTCTTCGTGAACAATCTCACGGAAATCTTTTGCAACAGTTGCCCCTGTAAGACCGTCTAAGGCGCTTAGAGGCTCGTCGCATAACAATGTGCGTAATCCACTGCATAAACTGCGAATAAGCGTAAATCGTTGGCGTTGTCCGCCACTTAAATTTGTTGGACTATGATCTAGATATTGTTCTAAATTCCATCGCTTTACCAGATCAATATATGGTTTTTGGCAAACTAATTCTAAATTCTTTCGCACGGTCATCCATGGAAACAGTTGATGACTTTCTTGAAAAACACGAAATTGATTCTTGAATATGATATCTGATCTAGTTGCAATAGAAGCAAGCAAACTTGTTTTGCCTACTCCACTTGTTCCCATGATAACAGCAATTTCTCCTGCTTGCACCGACAAATCTATCGGTGCAAACAAGGGAATAGTATCACAAACTGTAACTGTATGGTTACGAAGTTCAATCATTTAACTAATTTTTCGTCCCAAACCATATCTTTATGACCTTTACCAGCGCCAGTTAAGATGCCAACACGGTACATGAAATCAATAAAAGCTAAATCTTTTTGTGGACTAACTTCATATACATCTTTATTTTCGCGCTTTTGCTTAATCAGTTCTTCAATGGTAGGTTCAGTTACTTGGTCACGCTCGATATAAGTTTTTAACATAGGAATAGGATCGTGTTCAAATTCTTGAACTGCCTGATGTTGTGCAGCAATCCATGCACGAGCCAATTTAGGATTAGCATCTAACCAATGTTTGGTGCTATAAACCAAATTAAGTGTTCCGTATGTTTTGTTAGGAATAGATTGTGCTACGATATGAGCACCTTTTTGAACAGCAATATTTTGCCATGGAGTTCCAATAACGCCACACTCTATTTCTGGTTTATCAGAAATTATTTGAGCAAGTGCTTGGTCACGAGGCATCACTACAATATTACTTGCAAATTTATCAAACTGTTCATCACCAAATTCTGCTGCAGTAAATTCACGTAGCAACATTTGTTCTCCGCTGTTTAGTCCTTTCATAGCAATTTTTGTTGTTGGACCAATATCGTGAAGAGTCTTTATCTTTGGATTGCCACAAACTAACCAATTATCAAATTCTTCACCGCCAGCTAAAATTTTAGTATCTTCTGGTTTCTTATCATATAAGATACCAAAACCATTTATTCCACCCCAAATAATATCAATTTGACCAAGAAGCATAGCTTCATTAGCTTTTGTAGACTCAAGAATATCTACAAATTCTACTTTAACATCGTTGATGCCTTCTTTCTTGGCATATTCTGGAAGTAATTCAGTAACTCTGTATAGTAGTGGTTCTGTGCTAGCATATTTTAACATGCGATTTACACGAACTGTGGTATCTGCATGCGCCGCCGTGATAAGTGCAATAGTAGCAAATGCAATAGCTATTGTTTTGTTAAACATAATTTCTCCTTTAGCATATATTAACAAATATTATTAGAATAGTCAATTTTATGATAAAGAAGCTTGCATTTCTGCTACGGCTGGCGTTCTAGGCGGCTACGCTAGTAAAAGGGTTATACCCTTGGCGTCAGTGTGGGAATCCGAGGTCTTTTGGGCCTTGCTTCAATAATATTTATATTTTAAATTTTTTAATCTATAAATTTTCCACGAAGTTCAAACGATTCATCTAATCCAATATGATAACCAATTCTGTTGCTAGTGAGTGAATCTACACCATGTATAATTCTACTATTAAGAACACACCATCTGTGTAATGGAACATGAACACGATCTATTTCTGTCAATAGATTGTAGTCATGCACTCTTGCTTTCTTTTCTCTTATAATTGAGTGATTTTTTTCTTGATACCAAACTGTATGCGGTTTTTCACCGCCAAGTGAAAGCAAATATAATAAAACATAATCGCGTGTTTTGTCTGTATGTGCGCCTTTATGTTCTCCATCAGTAGTTTTTGATATATTAATTGCGTTGTATCCACTTAAGACAATGTTTTCACGAAACCAATCTTTAACATCTTCTGACAATTTATATTGAACAAATGCGACACTTTGTTTTGGGTTGTTATCTACCATATCGACTTCACTTGCTGATTTAGGCCACCACCACCAATCTTCATGAAGATTATTATCAGAAATTGTTTTTAAACTTTTATCAATGATTTCTTGCGGAACTTGTGGCAAATCAACAAATTTATAACACCATTCATGCATCTTATAATCCTTAAATTGGTTTGGTAGCTATCACAATTTCTTGTATATAATGTTCATCATCAAACAGAACAAATGGCAATCTTTCTTGAATATCATACATTGTAAGATGAGAATCACTATAATATTCATCATCTTTTTCTTGCGTCCACTCATCAAGTAATCTATTTTTAAGTAGATTGGTTCGTGACTTGCCTGGTCTAAACAAAAGAATTCCATGTTTAGAATCTTGTAATTCGTGACGAAGTGCATTTATATAAGCACGTTGTGCAAATCTTGATAAACCGTAAGCAAGACGATTTTGCATAATATGATCGCCATTATGAGCACTGCCCACAAAGATAATCTTGCTCCACTTGTCTTTACGTTGGTTAAGGTAACTGTGAGCAACTTTAATTTGACCAAGCAAATTAGTTTGTAGTGTAGTTTCAATATCGTCCCATGATTGTTCAAGATGTGGCGTATTGCCATGTGGATCAACTCCACAGCTTACTACCAAATAATCATACTGTCTTAAATCTGTAGCATAATCGAAAGTTTTA
>Ga0214192_1000089_pt1 | contig 51088 bp, 63 predicted proteins | sample TroBogEpilimnion_44_FD_153030 | JGI IMG/M metagenome (GOLD analysis project Ga0214192, IMG submission 153030) | Freshwater microbial communities from Trout Bog Lake, WI - 29JUL2008 epilimnion | ecosystem: Environmental > Aquatic > Freshwater > Lake > Epilimnion/Euphotic zone | place: Trout Bog... | reverse complement strand
TTTTTTGATGTTCTTCTTGATAAATATACAAAATGACTAACTATCTCGACATTATCTGGGAACTCTCGTTAAAGAATCAACCAGCAATTGATTACATTACTCTATGTGGTTCGGCAGTCTCGCGAGAGTTGGTAGATGGCTATATCGAAAAACATCATATTTTACCTAAATGTATCTGTAACGATAATACTCAGAAATTAGATAAAAGTAATCTAGTTGTATTGACAGCCAGAGAACATTTTTTAGCACATCAACTACTTTCTCAAATGTTTATTGGCCAGACAAAGAGAAAGATGTTATACGCATTATCAGGACTATGTTTTAGAAAAAATGGTGAACAAATATTCAATGCGGATGAATATGCGATCATTAAAGAAGCATCAAGAATAGCAAAACGCGGTATTCCATTAACTGAAGAGCATAAACAAAAAATAAAAGACTCGTTTGCTATTTTTAATCCTAATATCGGTAGAAAGATATCCGATGAAACAAGGCTCAGACAGAGCAATGCCAAGATGGGAAAACCACATTTACATTCTGATGAAACTCGTGTTAAATTAAGTCTTTCTAAATTACAAAAGCCGGATGTGGTTTGCCCACATTGTTCTAAGATTGGCCGCCCCGGCGGCATGGAACGATGGCATTTTAACAATTGTAAATCGGTAAATAAATAATGGATATAACTTTTCACAAGGTATTTTTATATGATCACGTTAGACAATTACTCGCAGTCGATGATATCTTCTGCCCTCTTCGGGATAATGGGCCTATGAACAAAAATCCTATACTGGCACATAAAGGAATTGACAATCGTATTATATTCAGAGCACTAGGCCCTGATAGGGTGCCAGTTGATATTGCCTGCACTCAACAGGTATATGCCAGAATTATTGATGTAATGAATAATACAGTTGCATTAGAAAAACTATGTAGATTAGGTCCAGCTAAAGGTCTCATTACATTAGAACTCGACAGTGGAGACATTGTAGATGTTGCTCCGGGACTATATCAAATGGTTCTTATTAGGACGGAAGAATTTGTTTCAAATATTCCTGGATACTATATTGAGAAACCGTTATACAGCGATATGAACGATAATATTTCTATGGAAATAGAGATTACCGAACAAGCGTTCAAGGCACCATTGCCTAGCATTACATTGTTGCCGAAAGATTGGACGCCAGATATTTTATCTCCAGTTATGGGCGCACCACGTCCGTGTTTCTATACTCAGCGAATTGCTGGTGGCAGAATACTTAACCATAAAGAATCGGTCCAATCATTCTCTACATACACAGAAAACTTTACAGGTGTATTAGAAACTTGGGGAACACTAGAAGAAACACCAGATGCATATCTTAATGATTTACGTTGGTTTAAGATTTATCCATCATCTATGTCTCAGGATATTGAATTCACAGGATATACAGGTACACAGGCGTGGACATTTTCAGCGAATTTTCTCTGGCTCAAATTTAGATATTTTCCCTCTACCGCTGTATTAGATCCGGGCAAGTTTTCAAAACTAATTGTTAGAACATAATTGACTTTCGTTATAGCATATGCTATAATTACTGAATGATTATCATAGATGTCTTGAAAGACGCAATTCTTGCCAACATAGGTCCACTAAAGCAGGCTCCTAAAGGATGGAATAAGCGTCATTGTCCACTTTGCCATACGCAAGGTCACGGCAAAGACACACGCAATCGTTTCGGCATACAATTTAATCCGCAATCTATCGCAATGAATTGCTTTAACTGTGGATTCTCTGCTGGTTATACTGAAGGCCAGCCATTATCTAAATCCCTTAAGTTCTTCCTAGGTCATCTTCATATTGATGAAAAGTTTATAGAACAGTTAGAATTTGAAATATTCAAACAAAAGAATCAAATTCAATCTATCAGAGAAGGTGAAGAAAAAGAGGATAAGGAAACTAAGTTTAAGAACTTATTCCTAAAATGGCATCCTATGGAGTTGCCAGATGATTCACTACCTATCACTGAATGGTTAGAGAATGGATTAGACGATCCGGATTTCCTAAAAGTGGTTAATTATGCGTTAGATCGGAAGTTGTTTAATTTAGGTGAATTTTACTGGTCGCCAATGACAACGCATAATCTGAGTCAACGACTGATTATACCCTATTATCATAAGGCTAAAATCGTAGGATTTACAGCTAGACTATGCTACGATGTGCCTGACAAATCTATACCAAAATACTTTCAACAATGCCCGCCTGACTTTGTCTATAACCTGGACCATCAACAGGGCTGGTCACGTAAATACGCAATAGTTACAGAAGGTGTGCTTGATGCGTGGGTAGTGGATGGAATAAGTATATTAGGCGAGATAGGTCAATCCAAAGTAGATATAGTTAATAGATTACAGAAAGAAATCATCGTATGTCCCGATAGAGATAAGAAGGGACGAGATCTAGTTGACATAGCAATAGAAAATGAATGGTCTGTTGCTTTCCCAAAATGGGAAGTAAATATCAAAGATGCTGCCGCAGCAGCAGAAAAATATGGACGATTATTAACAACACATTCTATAATTTCCTCAGCAGTAGCTGGCGAACTTAACATACGAAATACTTGGAAAATACAGCAAAACGAAAGAAATCGTAACATCAAAGGTTCCTACTAAAGTATGATAAATACATAATGATATATTATATTTACGCATACCTAAGAAATAAAGATAGCACCTCCGGGAAGATCGGGACACCCTACTATATAGGTAAAGGTAGTGGTAACCGAGCATATGACGAACACGATTATACAACAACCCCGACAAATCGTGATTATATTGTTATTATGGAAGAACATTTATCTGAATTAGGCGCATTTGCTTTAGAGAGATTTTATATAAGATGGTATGGCAGAAAGGATCTAAACACTGGAATTTTAAATAATAGAACAGACGGGGGAGAGGGTGCTGCTGGAAGATTAGTAAATCAAGAGACAAGACAGAAATTATCAATAGCACAGACTACGTATTATAATTCTTTATCCCACGAAGAACAGATTGAGCGAAATTTAAAAACAAAAATACCAACAACATCAGGTTTAAGATGGGATGAAGATACTAAGAAAAAGATGAGTAACTCTCAATTAGGGAAAGTAGCCATTAATAACGGAGAGAAATATATAAAGGTGGATAAGCATTTATTGAACGATTATTTATTAGCAGGATGGCTTCTGGGTAAATTGAGAACAGGAAATATCTATATAAACCAAAACGGTGATATCAAGAAGATATCACCAGATGATTTATCGATATATGTCGCTGATGGATGGTTCCCGGGCCGCGGCCCTATGCCTCAAGAAAGAAAGGATAAGATAGGAATTTCTAACGCTGGCAAGAAGAAAAAGCAAAAGACCGAAGAAGAAAAAGATAGAATATCATCCAATATTTCGGCAAGATTAAAGAACGAGTGGGCAACAGGAAAACGTAAGGTCACTGGTATGACCGGAAAGCATCAATCAGAAGAGACAAAGAATAAGATATCTTTATCGGTATCTAAGAAACGCAAGGATAAAAAAGATGAGTAATGAAATAGACAGTGAGATACCTAACTACGATACCGAAATAGAAACATTGTTCATTCAATTTATGATGAGTAATCACGAATTATTTGTTAGATGTTCGGGAATTATAAAAGATATATTTTTCGATAATAAACAAAATAGAGATACAATGAGTATTATTATATCTCATTTTAGTCAATATTCGACATTACCTTCGATAGAACAAATTAAAGCAATAACTGGTAAAGATATTACATTAATTCCCGAAGTGGCATCTAAAGAAGATAAATGGTTCTTGAAAGAAATAGAACTTTTCTGTAAATATAAATCATTACGTGATGCAATTTTAGCATCACCGGGAAGATTAGATCAAGGTAGATATGGCGAAGTATTGGTCGATATTAAGGCAGCGGTAGAAATTGCACTAGTCAAGGATTTAGGATTAGATTATTATGCTGATCCAAAAGCGCGACTAGAAGCATTACGAGAAAATAAAGGCCAAGTATCCACTGGTTGGAAAACAGTTGACGAAAAGTTGTTCGGTGGATTGAACAAAGGTGAAATTACTATCTTTGCAGGGCAATCCGGTGCAGGTAAATCACTATTCTTGCAGAATCTTGCTGTAAATTGGGCAATGGCTGGACAAAATGTGGTCTATCTATCATTAGAATTAAGTGAGAAGTTATGTGCTATGCGTATCGATGCAATGCACACAAACTACGAAACACGGGAAGTTATGCGTAATATTGACGATGTGCATATGAAAATTCGTGCATCACAACAAAAGAGTCAAGGTTCATTGCGTATTAAACAAATGCCGAACGGATGCACAACAAATGATATCAGAGCATTCATTAAAGAATATGAAATTCATTCGGGTAAGAAGGTAAGTGCAATCCTAGTTGATTACTTAGATCTTATGTCGCCATTAAGTAAGAAAATTTCAGCAGAAAACTTGTTCGTTAAAGACAAATACGTGACAGAAGAATTGCGTAACTTAGCAGTCGAGTTGGATATGGTAACAGTATCAGCTTCGCAGTTAAATCGTGGATCTTATGAAGAGATTGAATTTGATCCAAGTCATATTGCAGGCGGTATTTCTAAAGTTAATACGGCAGATAATGTTATCGGCATTTTTACAAGCGCAGCAATGAAAGAAGGCGGCCGTTATCAAATTCAATTTATGAAAACACGTTCGAGTTCTGGTGTGGGATCTAAGGTAGACTTATCATTTAATAATAAGAGTTTAAGAATTATGGACTTAGAAGAAGATGCTGATAATGCAATCACAGCAACATCTAAGAATATCTACGATCAGCTAAAGAGAAACAGCGTAGTAAGGTCTGGTGAGAAACTCGATGCCAAGACAGGCGAGATTACATCAACAGTGGGAATGGATTCAAAAGCAAATCCAATAGATAGCGCATTAGGTCTCCGGGCTTTTCTCAAGAAAAGGTAAAAGCTGATAAATAATAGAAAGTAATTTGGAGACGAAATTGTCTATTAATCGAAGAAGCAGATCTATATTAGAAGAAATTAGTTCTTACGTACCTCAAAAAAGTAGGGAAGAACTAATTGAAGCGCGCGCCCAACATATAATAGTCTCTGCTATTAATTTGCTCGAAACAATTGACGAAGCATTCTCTCCGGAAGAAGCCGAAGCCTTGAAGAAACGCTTTGTCTCCAGTATCCGCGGCGCAGATCCCAATCGTTTTACCCGAATGGTACATCGTATCAAAACAGGGGATGATTGCGATAGCAATTAATTGATAGATGCGTTTTGATGATATACAACCGTTAGATGAAGCCCCGAAAAAGCCAGCTGGCGGCGCAGGCGCATTTGGGCAGATGGGTAATACCTTAAGTGGTGCAAACAAATCGAAATCCAGTACAGGTGGCACAATTACTAGAACACCTACGGGATTGGTACATACTGCGAAACCCGGTGCAGATAAGCCAGCACCTACGCCTAAACCAGGGGCACCTACTCCGGCACCTACACCCGGATCAGCTAATACAGGTGAATTAACAAAAGCCTGGATTCAATATTTAAAGAATAATCAAATTGTAGCATTACAATCAGATCCTAAAACTGGTCAACTCGCATATAAGAAAAAAGTAACTACTGATAATCTATCACAGTTTTTGCGAAGCGAAACAGACTACGATAAAGAAGTAATTAATAGCACAATTCAGTCTGTAATGGCCAAAGGTGCAGCACCCGAACAGGTTAAACAACACACAGGTGGCAAAGTCGCTGGACAATTAAGTCAATCACCGGGTGCGATTAAAAAGCGCGATGCTCGAACAGCACAGAAACAACCTCAACCTCCACAGCCAGGCGAACCAGTCAATGAAGCAATGATTGATAAACCGATAGAGATAAGTGAAAAGGATGTAGAGGCAGTATTTTCGGCTCTATTATCGCAGGCTCCGTCGGGCGCATCTGCAGAAGAACCTGCCGCGGAACCTAGTACCGAACCAGCCCCAGAGGATGCAGAGAAGAAAGGGGCAGATCTTGAGAAGTTAAAGAATCTTATTGGTACAGGAATGACATCTGCTCAGCGTAAAGAACTATGGACATCATTAAAAGGAACTGCCTTATCTGAAAGTAGGGTAGATAGGAGAGAAGCAATACAAATTCTTAAGTATGCTGCTAAGATAAAGCATACAATTAAATTAGAAGATCTTCAGGCCTCCTGGTCAAAAGCAGGGTATCCTACTGATTTAGATGAAATAGCTAAGATATTAAATAAAGCCGGATTTGGTAGAACAGATATAAAAGATATTTTTGATGAAGTAATTGGAGATGATGGAAGCGAGGATTATGAAGATGAAGAATCCGGTCCTAGCCCGACGATTATAAAGATTATTGATTATATAAACAAAAATGGTATCAAAGACGACATTCTTGCCTATATGGAAGAAGAATTTGGTGATGAATTAAACGCACCAGAGCCCGAACAGAAAGGTTGGTTTGATAAGGTAAAGGATTTTGGAAAAAGAATGTTTACTAGAGAAGCAACAGTTAAAGAGATAGAACAAATCTTCACAAAAATTCTATTAAAGGAACGTACAGAGCTTCCTATGCGTATTAAAGAACAAGATAGACAAAATCTTGGGCGCCAGAGAAAATAATTGACATTTATAATTATATTGTTATAATTATATTATGGACAATCAGCAATTAAAAATTGATATTCTAAAGAATTTCGATTTTGCATTTAAAATTAATTGGGAAAGTGAACACCATAGGCGTATTCATACGTATCTGGTGTCTTTAACTATGTATTTCGGTGTCAAGATGAATGGACATATCGCCGAAACTGGCTCGTTTCTTGCCTATAGATTCAACGAACGAGATAATTTGGGATCATCAATAGACATGTTTAGAAATCTGTTTAAAAACGAAGGTGCTGACACATTTACCGAAGAATATTGCCATGGATGTTATATTTTTACATTCTAATGAACTAAATTGGCAAGAAAATTTCATCCGAGCCCAACAGGTATTAGATAGAGATATAATATTGATTGACGGTAGTAATGCCTCATCAATAAAAAATGCATATGAACTTGTATTCGCTTCGACATCTTCTGATCACTTCATGATGATTGAAGCAGATAATTACATTCTAGAAGATTGTGTTAAATATGTCAATATTCATAAACCAATAAAATTCTGGTCTATAAATAAATATGGAATTACTTATGAACATGGCGGAGTTAAAATTCTAAATACAGATGCTTGTCGTAGACAATTGATTAAGAATGCAAATATATACGAAAATTTTGAAATAAGTGCGAATCTAATGCTCGAATCATCTCCTGTCGTATTATCTGAACATAGATTTGACTGGAGTCCAAAAAATGAATGGACCACGATAGCGAAAGAACTAATTAAATTGCACTATTGGAATCATAAAGATTACATAAACAATTGGATCATTCACGATCGCCCACGTGAAATCTATAACGATGTATTATCTATAATTCAAGATATAAGTTTCACGGAATTATTTGAGACACTATTACCTTCGCTGGGAATAATTTATGAAACTAGATTTAAAGTCTGATCTAACTATTTTAAATATATTCAAGGATGATTTCGAATATATAGATTGTTTTGTTGAGACACATTGTAAACTGGCAAGATCAGTTATAATGCTTAATACAGGAAATCAACAATCATATGAGTACACTAAATCTCTTGAATCAGCGTATCCAAATTTGACTGTGCTTTTCAAAGAGTATTCTGATGTTAATTTTTCTAATTTTAGGAATGATTGTTTATTATTGTTCCCGAATGATACTGAATACTATTGTTGGGTAGATACGGATGAATTATTAATAGCAGAAAATAATGAAATTGATGTTGATGCAGACGTGTCGAGTATTAACAGAATAGATGGATCGAAAAGATTTAGTACATCTCTTAATCGGATGTTCAGGCGAAATATAGCAGGAACATGGGTTAAACGAATACACGAACACTTTTCTATTTCTCAGGGATGTTCGTATGCTGTATGCACAGATTTAACAATACAGCATCTTTCATCGGAAGCACATAGACCTTTGAGCAAGAAACAAATGTATTTTGATATATTAGAATCAGAATTAAATAAATCGATAGAGACTAATAATCGAAATGGTATCATAGATGCTCTCCAGCATTTAATATTAATGTCATCACACGATTTTAAAGATCCTGAATTGTGTATTTCGTATTTTTATAAATTTAAAGAATTAATATTTAATATGGATCCTACTACTGCTGAAATATCAAAAGTTCAAAAATTGAACATATTACTACATTCTCTTATATCTCTTTCTAGATTAGGTATTGTACCGGAAGATGCCCTCATTGAACATATCTTAGAAATTGATAAATCTAAGTCAACTGTATTTCAATTACTACGAGGATTATTATTTAATCCAGCAAATAAATACACAGTAAAAGATATTTACGAAGTAGTCTACATTAACTTAGATGATAATACAGATACAGAATTTAATAATTTGGATTTTATTAATCCAGTTGAAATATCCCGATTTGAAACTAAACTATACGCCAACTAAGAAATAATATGTTAAACTCAGACGTTTTTAAGAATATAAAAGACTTCAAGGAAGAATTAAATAAGATATCTCCTACATTTTGTACAGCCAAATGGCTTCAGAGTACAATTTTATTATATAATGGGGAGACTCATTCATGCCATCACGTTCAGAGAAATAAGATTTCAGTTGAGCAATTAAAGGACAATCCTAAAGCAATTCATAATTCACCTATTAAGATGTTGGCAAGAAGAGACTTAATGGAAGGTAAACAGTCGCCCGAATGTGATTATTGTTGGAAAATAGAAAATCTTGGTACAGATCGTGTGTCAGATAGAATCTATAAATCTTCTGCTCCGTGGGCAGCACCTTATCTGCAGAAAGTTGTCGAAAGCGGCGACGGAGCAGATATTGATCCAACATATCTCGAGGTGGCATTTGATTCAACATGCAATTTTGCTTGTATGTATTGTACCCCTGAAGTATCATCTAAATGGATGGAAGATGCTGAAATAAATGGCCCATATAGATTGCATACAATTTCCCTTCATGATACAGAATATATAAGAAATGTCGACAAATATCCAATTCGTCATAATGAATATAATCCCTATATTGACGCATTTTGGAAATGGTGGCCAGATCTATACCCCAATCTAAGAACATTCAGGATTACAGGCGGCGAACCATTATTGTCGAAGCATACATGGACTGTTATGGAATGGATAAAGAACAATCCCAATCCCGATATAGAATTCGCAATAAACACGAATCTAGGTGTTCCACGAAAACTGATTGAAAAATTTGTAGAAGAGATAAGGGCAATTGAGGGAAAGGTTAGGAGAGTTAAGATTTTCACGAGCCTAGAAGCTACTGGACAGCATGCCGAATATATACGTCATGGATTAAATTATACTGAATTCTTAGATAATCTTAACTATATCATGACAGAACTCCCGGGTATTAGGGTAATATTCATGACAACAGTTAATGCACTGAGTATATTTACATTTAAGGATTTCTTGGCTGAAATTATCAATCTACAAATGAAATACTCGAGAGATTCGGTAGGATTGAGCATTAATTATTTACGTTGGCCGATGTGTATGGATATACGAATATTAGATAAGAAGCTAATGCAGCCATACCTTGATGAGATTGTTGAATATGTAGAGAATCATCGGATTAAGATTCCGGGATCAAAAAATGTTAAGTTTTATCTAGAAGAAATAGATCAAATAATGAGACTACGAGAATACGCAATGCAACCGTGTGATAATAGGCAAGATCTCATTAAAGACTTCATCTTATACTTTAATCAATACGATATCAGACGAAAGCTGGATTTACACAAAACTTTTCCAGAAGTTGCGAATATGTTAGTCGACGAATAAATCTTCATATCTGTAATATTTTCCTTCAGATGATAAATAAGTTTATGAATAGGATTATCCTATCAAAAATAAGGAGTTATTAAAATGACACAAAAAATTAATGGCGCAGCATACTCTGGTATCTGGGTAGAAAAACAAGTAGCTTTTATCAAGCTTACATTTAACCACAGTCTTGTAGCTATTCCAGCAGCTCAGATGTTCTTAACTGGTACAAGCACAGCAACAACAACAACTTCAGCAGGCGACACATCGTTCGGCGTAGTTGAGTCCGCAGTTGTCCAGGCATTGAAGCAATTAGAATTGAAAGCAACAGTATTAGGTATTTCTATGTTGAGTGCAGCAGGAACAGTTGTTGACGTAATGGTTGGATGTTCGGAAGGTTACTTCTCGGACAACGTTGGTTCTATCTCTACTGGTAATGCAGTAGTTGGTGCTAAGGCAATTATTACAACAGCAGGTGGTAATACAGCACTTGGTCAACTAGTTGACGTTAGTGGTTCGTACTTGACATTTGCTATGGATTTTGCAACGTTCGATGGTACAATGCCAGTTGCTACAGTAGCTAACGGCGATCTAGAAACAGGCGTAGGTTCTACACCAGGTTCTACAGCTACACCAAACGGTGCCCCAATTGGCTCTGCAAACAGCTATCAGCCAGTCACATTTATTACAACTTAATTGGTGTATTAAAGAAAGAAGAGCAGCTTTCGAGCTGCTTTTTTTTGACATAAATTTCTAAACTTGATAAATAATGTAAATGATAAGGAACAGTAATGTCTACACCCCCACCAGTGCCGCTAGGATATACAAGCTGGAATGTTTACATCGAAGAACAAGCAGATGAATCGCCAGACCAGAGTATAGAAGCTCGTAGGCTTATTAAGCGTAATATTAAACTTGAGCAGATCGCTCAAGAAATACGTCAGGCCGGTGGTGATACAAGCAGCCCTAGTTATCGACCTTATAACATATATGAAACACCAGGCACATTTAGCCCAGCAGAAGGGCATCCTTGGTTGTTGACACCTACCTATCCATAGGCTCATATTACTGATCAATTAGGTAATAATTTAATCACAGAGTCTGGTGATATATTAATTACGGAGTAAGATATGCCAGATGTAAAAATTTCAGTTCGTTTGAAAGAGTCCGGTTCGGCAGCAGTAGTTGTAAATTAACATCACTATCGTATAGTCAAAGAGCCTCCTTCGGGAGGCTCTTTTTTGGGTTAGCTTTGATTAGTAAAGATAAATAGCATATAAGTGGAAATACATAACTCTGTATTCCACCAGATTGGTTCTACATTATAATAAAACCCAGCTAAATAGCAGATAAGGATAAGAAATGCCAATTAGAATTCACGGTGCAGCAACGTCAATGCAAAATTTGACCGCAGATTTGCAATATTATGTTTGCTACGCATCCTCACCTGGTGCATTTACTAACCCTAATCCTAATCCTCCACCTTCCGAAGAATTAGCTCGATTAGTGAATATTCAGGTTACAGGTAGTCCTTTAGATCAGAGTCAGAAGAATTTCGAAGTGTTTTTAATGAGTATTGGGTTGCGAGCGATGCCGGTTGTATTATCGGATCCAGCAGCGGTGATACAACTAGCTGATTATACACCAGAATTGTCGGGTGAGGGGTTTGTATGGAAATTTGCCGTAGAAAGAGGAGTGCAGTTTTATAATTTTACTCCCTATGGTACACCTGGTCCAGTTGGTTTATTAGTGGATGATTTAAACGGTGTTATTATTCCCACCGGCGTTAGAATTACTACAGTAACAGGTAGCCCTAGTGGCTGGGGAAAGAATGTTGCATTTTCGAGGATGGATTCGATATGATTAGAAATGATAGAATTATAAATTCACTTATACACGGTGATGCAGTTGAAAAACTCATCAAAGAGAATAATATTGATGTTACAGAAGCAAGAGCAATGATTTCGGAAATGTCATTCAAAGACTATTGTGCTTTAGATGAAGCGAGTGCCGATATTGTACCACCATCTGGAAAACCTTTGTCGCCTACAGGTCCAGGCGGCGAACCGCCAGCAGCGCCCGGCACACCTATTAAGCCAGGTACAACACCTGCCAACCCGCCAGGACAACAAAGCCAACCAGCTGCAACTGCACCAACACCTGTAAAACCAGCAGCTGATCCACGTGGTGTTCAAGTTAAGAATCCGCAGACAGGCAAAATGGAATGGATGAAACCATCTGTTGATCAATCTGGAAAACCTGTAGCCGAAGATAAAGAACTAACAAGAATGAAACAGCTTGCTGGTATTGTAGAAGATGGTAGTGGTGGAGCATCGTGTGCAGGCGGTATTGCAGTTGCGCCAATGCCTATGGGTGGTGTAAAGCGCCGTCAACCTACTGATGAAGAGCTTAAAAAAGAATATACTCCGAAAGTGGCTAAAACAGTTGTAGGTGATACAAAGCCTTCACAGGCATCGGGTGAATTATCTGCAAATCTTGCAGTGCGTGGAAAGAAAACAGCTAGTAGAACAAATAACGGATTTAAGAGATAGCATGAGTAGATCATCCTTACTTGAAAAGTTAGATAAGGCTACCGATCGTGGTGCCCAACTTGCTATCAGCAAAGGATATCCTATACGTATGTCTAAAAAGACCACCTTAATCGGCAATACATTCATAGAAAAGAATACTGAAGGTCTTTATAATATAGTATCGAATAAAAAAACAATATACGAAAATATATCAATATTTGATATTGCTGTAATTGTAGCTCAAAGATATAATACAGGCGAACAGGCAGCTATTAGGAAAGTAATGGCACTAGAAGAGCAATTTACTAAATATCACACCGATATGATTCATTATCTGAATTGTTTGAAAGGTGCTCAGAAGAAACACGATATAGAACGTATGGCAATATTGGAAGACAAATTTCAAGTAGCTGAAATTCTCGCTAAGAAAGCTAGAGATAGTATCTCTATTTTCAAACGAATAAAATAGTAAGTATAATGATAAATACTAGAAATAAAACTTAACAGGAACGATTTATATGCTTTTAAACGATATTGGTAAATCACCAGATGCCACATTCAGAAGGATAAATCAGCACCTCGAAACTAATTACGGTTTTAAGATCTCTGAAGATGTTAGTGATAAAGACTTAGTTGCTATCATGGAACAGATTGAAGAAGAAATAACTGGCTTAAAGGTTAAGGGCGATGATGCAAGAGATTCTTCGGAGATTTCGAAGAGATTATTAGTGCTTGAAGGTATTAGAAACCTTAGAGAACATGGTATATTCCATATGGGTATTCCCGAACGTTCGCCAGATGAAGAATCTGTTATCGGCGCTATGATCGACAGAGTTGTTAAAGAATTTAAGTTGAGTGGTAACTTTACAGATTCTATTAAAGATGCAATGAATAGATATCGTTCTAGTGAATATCGTTTCCTGCCAGACGATGAAGTAGAACAAAGAGTATATGCCGGTGCATTGTCTAAACTTCGTGCAGATCCTGTCTTATCTGATGCTGGTTCTGCAATGATGGAAAGTGATAAGTGGGGTACTGTCGGAAAACGTGCCTCGGCTCACGGAGGCCATGCAGCTTCTGAACCGAGCACACAAGCAGGTCAACAGGCTGCAAAAGTATTAGATAATCCAGATTTAGAGTTAGTTCCACATGATGAAGAAGAAAAAGATCCGTGGAAAGCTCAGGCAAAGAAAAGAGCTCAAGGTATTGTACATACAGAAGGAAAGAAAATGAGAGAACATAAAAATTTAGTAAAGAACTTACGCCGCCTTCTAGAAACAGAAGTAAGCCAGGCCGAAGTTATGATGGCAGCTAAGGGCTTTGCTCAAGAGCTACAAGAAATGGTTGAAAAGATTGGTCGTTTACAAAACGAAGATCTACCACCTGTAACAGATCAAATGCGCGAAACATACGGTATGGAATCTGCTTCAGCATTCCAGACACAAATTTATGGTGCATTACAAGGTGTTATGGATTCACTTTATACAGCTAAACAACAAGTTGATGATGCTGTAGGTAATATGGCTTCAACAGGTCAAGTTACTGCACAAACAGATATGGATGTACCAATGGACGGCATGGATGATGGCACAGGCGCCGATATGGCTGCTGATGATGGCATGGGTGATGAAAATGACTTAGACAACATCGGTGCTGAATTGGGCGCAGAAGGCGAAGAAGGCGATGAATTCGGCGGCGAAGAAGCATTAGGTCGTTCTAAGAAAATGGAATCCATCTTGCAGAAGAAGGTTATGGAAATGTCCAGACTAGTTGCTAAGGCGAGAGCATTACGCGAATCCCAAATTGACGAAGTATCGGATGCTACAGTGGGTTCACTAATAAACCAACGTCGCGGCGCCGCTAGAACAGCACAAGATGCAGCAAGCACTACTCATGTACAGGGAAGTCGCAAGACATCCGGACAAATGCAGAAAGATTCTGATGCAGAGGGTGTAGCAGTATCAAAGCGCAATAATGCAATGGATCTTGCAGGTAAACGTCTAAATAGAACTAGATAATGAGAGCACGAGAAATACTTGACGAAGATTATAACCAAAGTCTAGAGTCCGATCTTAATAATTTACTAATTGCGTTCAAGGGCAATGGTGGCACAGAAATTTCTACACAGAAATTAGCTGATAAATTACAACAATCGGGCTATTCGGTTACTCCTGATAGTTTAATGGTTCTTCTACAAGATAATCCTATCGTTGCCAATGTTACTCCTGACATTATAAACCTTGTTGCACCAGAGGCTGGCCAAGGTGAAGCAGGACAAACACAAGATAGTGCTTCCCAAGTTAGCGATATGGCTCAGTCAGCCACAAAGATAGGATAAGATAATATGTCTTGTGAAGGATTAACGGGGTTCCCTACAGCTACCCAGATGGAAGGTCTTGCTACAAATCTTCCTGTGGTATGGGAAGAAATTTGTGCAATTCAACAAGCGATATTAGCAGCATCTAGTCAATGTCAGCCCGGTGGCGGGCAAATGTGTACCACAATAGGTGGCACCACACCAATGACATTTGTTAATGGTGTATTAGGAGTATCAGTTATCAACGGTGGCGCAGGATATTATCAAGATTTCCCGAGCGCCGTCTTTATTCCACCAGTTGGTGTTGTACCTAGCGTAATAGCTACAGCAACCGTCACAACAAATGGTGGAAATATATTATCAATCAATATGATTAATCACGGAAGTGGTTATCAACCAGTCCCTGCAACATTAGCAGTAAGTACATTAACAGGAACATTAGCAGTTTTAGAACCATTAGTTAATGCTAGTGGTCAAATCATGGGTGTAAATATTGTTAATGGTGGATCAGGATATACAACTGCCGATTCTATCGTAGCAACACGAGCAGTATTACCTAATCCGGGATATACAAATGCTATATTTGCTATTACTTCGGTAAGTATTACAGGCCAGATTATTGGCATTGCTATTATAAATCCTGGTTCCGGTTATCAGAATAGTATAACAACAGTACAGATTGTTTCTTCATTAAATCCTCTATTACCATATCCACTGGGCGGTAGTTTTATAGGATCAGTATTAACTGACTCCTTTGGAGTAGTTACTCAGGTATTAATTAATAACACAGGTGCAGGTTATGCGAATTTTCTTCCGTATCTTGTAATTACAGATCCGGGAACAGGCGCAACAACATTAGTTACATTAGGAACAGGCCTTACAGCAACTTCAGTGGCATCTATTACTGTAACTTCACCAGGTACACAATATACGCAGTTAGCAAGCGGTGCGGTTCTAAATCCACCGACAGCAGCATTGCCAAATCCACCTGCATCTCCAGCTGTAGTTACAGTAAATGTGGCGAATAATACATATGGTACTAACCCTCACCTATATTGGCAGGTATGGACAAATACAACGACAAATAAAGCAATACAAATGCAGCTGAATACTGTTTTGTCTTACTTTGTAGGGCTTGGATATACAATTGTCATCCAAACAAACCCAGCAACTGGTTCAACAATCGTTTGGAAAATCTGCTGGTAAATGATAAATAATATGTGTCAACATATTATACATACGCCTATCTAAGATCGAAAGATTCTGCTACAGCAAAGGCAGGAACACCCTATTATATCGGTAAAGGTAAAGGGAACAGGCTATACGAAAAACATCGTATCCACCGCCCTAAGAACAAATCTCACATAATTATATTAGAAACTAATCTAACAGAGATAGGTGCCTTTGCAATCGAAAGAAGGATGATTAGGTGGTATGGTAGAAAAGATCTCAATACAGGAATATTATTAAATTTTACCGAAGGTGGAGAGGGAGCATCCGGGTATAAACATACCGATCAAGATAGATTAAAGAATTCTAATTCTCATAAAGGAAAAATACCCTGGAATAAAAATTTATCACCTTCCGACGAGACACGGAATAAGATTTCTATATCCTTACAAGGGAATATTCCATGGAATAAAGGTGTTACATCCACTGAAGAGACAAGATTAAATATGTCTCGTGCCCAGAAAGAATCCCAGAAAGGAAAACCGGGTACATTCACTGGAAGAACACATACACAAGAGACAAGAATCTTACAATCTATTTCAGCAAAAAATAAACCTCCTATGACAGAAGAAACAAGACAACGATTACGGTGTAAGAAAAAACCACGCCCGACATTACAATGTCCACATTGTGCTAAATCAGGCGATGCATCAGGAATGAAGAGATGGCATTTCGATAATTGTAAAACATTGACTTCGTGATACTCTTTGTATTACAATTCAACAATGCTGATACAGAAACTCTACGATTATAAACCTCTCGAACGAATCACTACCGAAAATGGTAGACGATATATAGTTGGAGAAGGTAGACCACTCCCCTCCGTCACAACAATTCTCGAAAAGACAGCCGATAAAACCCATTTATACGAGTGGAGAAAACGACTCGGCCCGGTTGAAGCGACTCGCATAACGGTAGAAGCCAGCGGATTAGGCACCGGTATGCATAATAATCTCGAAAATTACATATTAGACAAGCCTATGAAGGGCAATTTCATGCAACGTGCCCTTGCAGATGTGATTATCAAACACGGTCTATGTAATGTAAGTGAAGTATGGGGTACAGAAGTGGCTCTATATTCTAAAGAATTATACGCAGGTACAACAGACCTTGTTGGATTACATCAGGGAATACCTTCTATTATGGATTTTAAGAATAGTTTGAAGGAAAAGAAGCGTGAGTGGATCGAAGATTACTTCATGCAACTATGTGCATATGCTTTATCTCATAACGAAATGTTTGGCACAAACATAAACCGAGGTGTTGTCATGATTGCAACTCGAGAGGCTAAATATCAAGAGTTTGTAATTGAAGGCGACGAGTTTATTCATTATGAAACTATGTGGGCAAACAAGGTGTGTGAATATTATAATAGATTCGGTAAAGAATAATGTTTTATGTTTATGCTTATTTACGGAAAGACGGAACACCTTACTATATAGGGAAAGGTAAAGGTAGGAGAGCATATAATAAGATGCACAGTATTTCTTTACCAGAAGATAAATCGAGAATAATCTTTCTTGAAACTAATCTTACCGAGCTAGGTGCATTCGCACTTGAACGAAGAATGATTAGATGGTACGGAAGAAAAGATCTAGGAACTGGTATTCTTCGAAATAGAACAGATGGTGGCGAAGGTGGAACCGGGTCGATAAGGACTCCGGAACAGAAAGAAAGAAGTTCCGAAGCAAGAAAAGGTAGGCCGGGTAAACCGTGTTTAGACGCAACAAAAGAAAAGATACGTCTAATACACAAAGGAAGATCCGGTATTATTCCTTCAGAAGAGACAAGAATAAAACTTCGACGTAAGAAGAAACCACAAGAAATTATAAAATGTCCACATTGTAATAAACAGGGGAGTTCGGGTAATATGAAAAAATATCATTTTGATAATTGTAAATTTATTAGTAGTTTTCTCTAGTTCGGTCTCGGCTAAATACATCACAGAAAGGGATTTACAAAATGACATCACCGGTAGTAGTTTCAAGAATTCAGAATCGACGCGGCACGCAGTCGCAATTCGATGCATTATATCCTATTGGATATAATGGTGTTGGAGGGGTAGATATTCTAATCTATCCTAATATCTTATTACCGGGAGAATTGGCTCTATGTACTGATTCTCGTAAGGTATTTTTAGGTAATTTAGGTGGCGAATATGTAGAATTAGCAGAAATGTCTGCATCTGGAGAAGTATTAGCACCATTAACATGGGTATTACCACCGTCCCCGATATCTTTTACAGCTATACCTGGTTTAGATTTCGATACAACACCGTTCTTTCAAATAGTATACAGTATAACTGATTCAGCAGCACCAGATTGGAATACAATTGGTACAAATTTTTCAAAGAATGGACAATTAGATATCACAGCAGCCGCATATCGTGATCCAGTAGCTAATACAGCATCCGGAAATGCTGTATTATTTCTTGACACACTTGGATCAATTTCTCTTACTAGTTCGGGAAATTATTATACATTCATCCCACATGTTTATATTACAGGTGTCGGTGCCGATGCCGCAGCCCATGCAATAATGTCGGGATCAACAGTGGCTACCTTCGTTGTTGATAATCCGGGATCTGGCTACACAATTGCCCCCACTATTTCTATTGATCCACCTGAATTCACTACACTTTATGATGAAGGAATAGAAATAAATTTTGTTACTCCATCTGAAATTCATTTTAAAGCAGAATATAATCTAACTCAATCTAAAATTGAGATTTTATATATGCACGATTTTCCCGGACCTTTAACATTTAGCACAAGCACAGTTCGCTGGCTACCATTCTAAGAAAAACTATGATCTGGAACACAATTCCAAATGAAGAGCGGCTCCACCTCTGGAAAAAGCTAAGAGACGACATTAAAGAACTCTCTTTGATAAATCAAGTAGACGAAATTGCTAAATTTTGCTCTAAAATGCCATTTGGCTCACGAACATTGGATTATTATAGTCCAGAAGATTGGCCCACACCCTGGGAAATATTATTCCATGGGTCATTCTGCACAAGTTCCATTAGTTTACTGATGTTTTACACACTAACACTTTTAAATACTCCACCTACAGTTGAATTATATCTCGTTGAGGACGATGATGGTATATATTTACTACCTATTATTAACAATCAGTTTGTACTTAACTACGAACTAGGTACGGTAAATAATTACTCAGAAATTCAAGATGAATTTAAAGTATTACAGAAATATAACAAAGAACAAATAAAAAATATAACTTAGTCTAGTTATATTTAACCAACAACAAATTTAATCAAGAGGTGTAAATGCAAAGAACGTCGTTTCAGGATTCTTTTTCTGCCGAAGTGTGGGAAACAACATATAAAGATCATAATGATATTAATATAGATAGTACATTAACAAGAATAGCAAAAGCAATTGCATCAGTAGAAGCAACTGACGAATTAAAGGAGACTTGGGAGAAACGATTCTTTGATCTGTTGACAAATTTTAAGGGTGTTCCGGGTGGTCGTATTATATCGAATGCAGGAACAGAATGGTCTGGAACGACATTAATGAACTGCTTCGTGGGCCCTCGAGAGAAATATGACATCGATTCTCTCGAGGGTATCTATAGTCACTTGTTAAGCCAGTCGCAAACACTAAAATCTGAAGGTGGCTGGGGAGAAAACTTCTCATATATTCGTCCACGTGGGTCTTTTATTAGTGGTATAGGTGTTGAAACTCCAGGATCAGTAAAATACATGGAGTTATTTGACAAGGCATCAGAAATTATTACATCGGGTTCGGGTAAAAAGTCCACAAATAAGAAAGCTAAAGGAAAAATTAGAAAAGGTGCCATGATGGGTGTAATTGATGTGTGGCATCCCGACATCATTGAATTTGTTACAGCCAAACAGCAGCCGGGCCGCTTAACAAAATTTAATATTTCTGTTAATTGCACCGATAAATTCATGGATCGTGTAAATCGGATCGAAGAATTAGAATCAGCGGTCGCCGCAGAAGAAATTACACACGAAGAGGCTGATGAAAAATTAGCAGAATTAGACAAATGGGACCTGTATTTTCCAGAAACTACATTTGAAAAATATAAAGAAGAATGGAATGGAGATATTAATCTCTGGGAGAAGAATGGTTATCCAGTTAAAGTCTTTAATACTATTTCTGTAAAATGGTTATGGACTCTTATTATGGAATCTACATATAATCGTGCCGAACCTGGTGTGTTATTTTTAGATAGAGCAAATTATTTTAATCCACTTAATTACGGCGAGACTATTTTTGCAACTAATCCATGCGGCGAGCAGACATTATCACCGGGCAACATTTGTTGTTTAGGTACAATTAATCTAACACAATTTGTTAAGGCGGATGGGTCGGGTTTTGATTTTGCAGGTATTAAGCGTTATGTCGGTTACATGGTTAGATTCTTAGATAATGTTAATTCATATTCTTCTGCACCATTACCACAATATATCGAATCTATGCAGAAGAAACGTCGTATTGGATTAGGCATAATGGGATGGGGATCATCTCTCTTTATGATGAAAACTAGATTTGCATCAGACGAAGCTGGAGTTATCCGCGAAAAATTAATGAAGTTAGTATCAAAGACCGCATACGAGACATCAATTGATCTTGCAGTCGAGAAAGGCAAGTTTGAATATTGTGATCCGACTAAACATGCCGCAGCGCCCTTTATTAAACAGCTTAATTTGTCCGATGATTATATGGAAAAGCTGGCTACAACAGGTATACGCAATGCATCCCTACTTAGTCAACAACCAAACGGTAATTCATCTATATTAGCTAACGTAGTTTCAGGCGGTATCGAACCTATTTTCATGCCAGAATATGTTCGCACAGTAATTGTTGCACAAACTCCAGACGAACTTATTGATATAACACCGAAGTGGCACGAAGGCGCTTGGCACGAAACTGATTTATTTAGATTTGATAAAGAAGGCGATGAAGAAATCCTTAAAGGTACATATGAGGGCATAGTCTATAAGATTGATAAGAATCGCGGGCTTACTAAGGAAGTTATCTGCGAAGATTACGGTGTGAGATTCCTTAAGAGTAAGAATGAGTGGAATCCGATTGCTGATTGGGCAGTAACTACAACTAACTTAACAGTTAACGATCATGTGCGTGATTTAGAAGGATTTGCAAGGTGGACAGATGCGGCATGTAGTAAGACATGTAACTTGCCATTTGATTATCCCTTTGAAGATTTCAAACACTTGTATTTGGCGGTATATAATACAGGATTCATTAAAGGATTTACCACTTATCGTTCAGGTACAATGACAACTGTATTATCGGCGCGTGATGAGAAGTTAGCAGAGCCAGCCGATGAAGAAATTATCCTTGAGAATGTTAAGTTGTCCGATTCAGCACCAGCAACTATGAAAACACTCAAAGCTGAAGGCAGGAAATGGTATCTTTCTGTGGTGTGGAATGAACAACAGACTCGACCATTTGCATTATTTGTACATACAAATAATCATGAGAAGAATATTGTTACATCTAATGCTATTGAAAAATTAGTTGATCTTGCAAGACGTAAAGGTATTCCCGAAATACATATTGACGAAACATCTGATAAAATAAGCGGTGGAGACAATGTATCTAAGATTGCAAGGATGATTTCTCTTAACTTACGTCACGGTGTATTAATTAAGAACATTGTTGCTACATTAGATAGCATTGAGGATGTTTATGTTGGTAGTTTCTTATTTCAAATTAAGAAATTCCTTGCATCTTTTATTAAGGATGGGGAAACAGTTCACGGTGAATCGTGTCTACAGTGTGGATCTGCCAATGTTGTATATGAAGAAGGTTGCAAGAAATGTGTTAATTGCGGCAGTAGTAAGTGCGGTTAACATTGACAATATACATACTGTAACAGTATAATAGACTTAACTTTTAGGAATATATGTTAACACAAAAACAAAAAGAAACACCCTATATCGGGATATTTAAGTTATCTACCGGAGAAGAAATCATTACAAATGTAGTCGATGAAACTGCTACATCGTTTTTGATTAAAAATCCGTTGTGCATGGTACCTACACAAAAAGGTTATCAGTTTGCGCCATTACTAATGATGGCTGACGCTGAAAAACCTGTTTCACTTTATAAGGCATTGGTTGTGGCATCAACTTTGCCTGTAGTGGAATTAGAGGGTCAATATGAAAGTCTTACAACAGGGATCGCTCTTCCGCAGAAGAGTAAGATTATAACATAACACAACACACGAAAGACACAATATGACAACTAGAACTTCACCAAAGACCCCATACGAAATTAGACTCGATCTACTCGGACTTGCTCGTGATGTATTACAATCACAACACGATGCTAAAGCTGTACTAACAGCCGGCAAGACTGCTCCTACTACTGAAGAAATTATTGCAGAAGCTGAAAAGATGAATAATTTCATCTCCAAAGCTAACCAATCTTCTCACTAAACTTGACAATCCGGTGTACGATACAGTAATATGTGTCAACATCGGATTCTCACATGTACAATATCAAAAAATTATTAAAAAGATTTAAATCTTGGATGAGTTATAGTCCACCCGGATCAATGACATCTAAAGGTTGGCGCCTATTTGAGAAAGAATTTAAGGAACGAGCACCGATTCGGTACTGGTTTAAGAATGATTTCAAGAGAGGCATGATATATCCGATCAAATGGAAATATGAAGCCATTAGTGATTGGATTCGATATCGTACATATGGCAGATATCATATTCTTGATACCGGTCTTGCGCCAGGCTATTACGAAATAGACAGATTAATGCTACATGTTAACTTCAACATGCTCAAAAACTTTGTCGAAGTCGAACAAGCAATACGTTCATACTATTGGTCTGATGATTATAAAGAAATAGCGACGTGGTGTGAAAAGCACATGCCTTTTTATCGTAAATTCTATCCATTTCGCCGGCCAGATTTAGGTATTAAACATTTAGAGTGGGCATCAAGATTAGATGATCCATCCTTACCACCATACGAACAGAGTCCTGCACAGGCTATAGCAGCCAGGGAGACACTTATACTGTATAAATGGTGGGTAGAGATGCGACCAGCACGTAAAGAGATTGAACATGTTCATTATGATGACCAGGGACTGGGTATGATGAGTTCCTTAGATGTTGATTTCGACCGCAACGCACCAGATTTCAAAGCACACGATGCAGCAATGGAAGCATCTATGAAACAAGAAGAACAATGGAATCAAGAGGACGATGATATGCTGATCAGGTTGGTCAAGATTCGGAGAAGTCTATGGACTTGAATATTCCTTTCGATTTAGAGCACGAAATGGAGCAAGATGCGATAGTAATCGCATACCTTGCTGATGATATTATAGCAAAAGAATTCTATGCGGCATTATGCAATATGCGATGGAAGAAGGTTACCGATACACCCGAAGATCAGCGAATAATTGACAAACTAAAAGGTGTTGATCCAACTGTGTGGAGTTGTTCTTGGCGTGGTTCCGGCGGAATCATTGCGGATTTGCGTAATGTACACTATAATAAGTGTGAAGATTATATGAGTTTTTACTGTAGTGGTAACGAAGGGTTCGTTTCTGAAAGAGTAGAAGAATGTTTTACAAGGATGGGCTGGAAACAGCACCCATGGGATGATGACAGTTTCTAGTTTAGCTAATCATGTTAAAAGTTTTGATGGAATGTTAGTTTTCGGGGATACTCACGGAGATTACGAATCCTTTAGTAAGGCTTTAAACTTTGCGAAGAGTGAAAACTTCTTTTTTATGTCTATGGGTGACTTATGCGACCGTGGGCGCCAACCCTTTGAAGTAGTACAGGCTATGTACGAAATGATGTACGAAGGAAGAGCCGGTTTCACTATCGGTAATCACGATGATAAGTTTCGTCGCTATGCAGATGGTGCTAAAGTAAGTTTTTCCAGAGATGGGAAGCAAACATTAGAGGATGTAGGCCCCGAAAGAATGGAAGATTTCTTAAAGATGTATGTTGCTATTGTGGAAGACCCGATGTTATCTGGTTTATTCCATAAATTTGACGACTATTCTTTAGTACACGCTGCATGTCATCCGTGTATGTGGGAATCTAGCCCTGTAATCGGCAAAACTGAAAAATCTAGATTCATCGTTGGTGAAACCAATGGTGAAAAGTACGATGATGGGTACCCTGTACGGTTATACAACTGGATGGATGATGTACCCATGGGGAAGACCGTTATGGTCGGGCATGATAAGATGCCTATCCATAATATCAATATAACCGAACCAATGATCGTTCAAAATAAGAACGGTGGTAAGGTGGTATTCTTAGATACTGGTTGCGGCAAAGGCGGATTCTTAACTGGTGCAGTAATGATGTCAGGTAAGAAAGGCTTTGCTTTAGAACGCTTCGTAGAGTTCAAATGAAAAATTTGACATCTACGTCGCAGACTAGTATTATTAGAACTGTTGTTGCAGCCATTGTGGCTTAACAAAAATTTAAACTCGGAGAAAACTATGACAAACACAAAAAAGCTGGTAAAGATTGATAAGTCCGTTAAGTTCACTACTGTAGCTGGTAGTAGCCTCATTGAATCCTATGCACGCGCCGCTGGCGACTTGGCATTGCGTCTCAAGAATGGTTCTACTTACATCTACAAGGGTGTTGACACTGTTACTTATGACGGTTTCGTTGCTGCCGCATCCAAAGGCAAGTATTTCGGTTCCAGCATCCGTAATAAGTTCGTAGCTGAACAGGCTGAGTAATTAATCGGAAGTAAGATGGTACCCATTAAAGGTAAACTCGAGGCATTCTTTGAAACAGGTACAGAAGGAGTAATCTGGTCTGTATGTGAGGATGAGAAAGAGGGCTATGACAGCCTACATTGTCTTAAGAATGGTGACAATCTTACTATTTTCCATCCGGAAAATCCCGGAATAGTGATATGGACTGGCGAAATCGATCTGGAATATGAGCGAAATTACCGTCCTTATCCTATGAATCCGCAATACGGGCAGCAGGCTGTACACGGAATGTGGGTACACGGTTTCCAGAGAGATGTTGTACCAGAAGATTGGGGTACTTGGTTTTTTAAGCATTATCCTGCTGAATATACAAAGCGTGAAGAAGATGTTCCATTTCCTACAGGACCGAAACCATGAACAAAGGCATTATTGGTGTAACCGCCGGTAGTTTCGATTTAACGCACGCCGGACATTACTTAATGTTCGAAGAATGCAAAGGTCATTGCGATTATTTGATTGTTTTACTTCAAACCAATCCGCATACTGATCGCCCAGACAAAAATATTCCTGTACAAAGCACACACGAACGGTATTTACAGGTACGCGCCTGCAAATATATCGACGAGGTTGTGGTTTACGAGACAGAACAAGATCTATACAATTTACTTTGTTCAATCAAATTTGATAAACGATTTATCGGGTCTGATTGGCAAGGGAAACCTTATACAGGCCACGATATTGTAGGAATGTATGAGAAGACAGTGTTTAATTCACGTAATCATGGATTCTCAACAAGTGGATTGAGAGCAAGAGTGTACAAGGCAGAAAATGACAAACTTAACTAAGTGGAATGTTAGCATTGAGTATGGCCCGACCGCAGCAGACGTGCATGATATCGTTGTGGAGGCTTCCTCTATCGAAATTGCTCGAAAAAAAGCAGCCAAGTGGGCTAAAGACAATAATGTAAGAAGTCCGATGATTAGTGAACCGTACGAAGACAATTACGATGACATCTTAGATTGGACCGAAGATGAAGAAGAAGCATTTCTTCACATTATAGAGATAAATGATAACACCGATGAAAGATAAACATGGAAGTTTTACGTTTTATTAAATGGCAGTGGGGACAAATACATAGAAATACAAAGCAGATCACTGCGATGGTGTTATTTGTGATTCTGTGCACCTGCCTTAGAGTAGTCTATATTCAACATCTTGATAAATATTACAGCGGTACATAATTATGATTTAATATTGGAGCAATATATGGCTGATCTTTTCAAGATGTTGGCAGATGAACAAAAGAGTCTTCGTAAGGAACTTTTTACAATTCAGGAATACTTAGAAAAATGTAAAACTGATAAAACTGCATATGCTTCTTCCGCCGAACGCATGTTAATGGCAATCGGCGAACCGGAGTTAGTAAACACACATAAAGATATAAGACTCAGTCGTATATTTTACAATCGAACCATTAAACGATATCCGGCATTTAGCGATTTCTATGGTATGGAAGAGGCAGTAGAGCGTATTGTCGGATATTTCACTCACGCAGCTCAAGGTTTAGAAGAAAAGAAACAGATATTATATCTTTTGGGACCAGTCGGCGGTGGTAAGAGTTCACTTGCTGAGCGCTTAAAGGAACTAATCCAAAAGTTCCCTATTTATGTGCTTGCAGACAAGGATGGAAATATGAGTCCTGTGTTTGAATCCCCACTTAACCTCTTTAACAAAGATCAATATGGTGTTGTACTTGAAAAAGAGTATAAAATCCCAAAACGTTATCTAACTGATGTATTAAGTCCATGGGCAATTAAGAGATTGCAAGAATATGGCAACGACAAAACCAAGTTTACGGTAGTTAGGGTTTTCCCTAGCAAGTTAGAACAGATTGGTGTTATTAAGACCGAACCAGGTGACGATAATAACCAAGATATTAGCAATCTTGTCGGCAAAACGAATATTCGTATGCTAGAGCACTTCGATCAAAACGATCCCGATAGTTATTCATTCTCTGGTGCACTGAATCGCGGTAATCAGGGACTTGTTGAGTTCGTTGAAATGTTTAAGGCACCAATTAAGATGCTTCACCCATTGTTGACAGCGACTCAGGAAGGCAACTACATTGGTACAGAAGGTATCAGTGCTATTCCGTTCAATGGAGTAGTATTAGCTCACAGCAATGAGAGCGAATGGCATACCTTTAAAAACAACAAAAACAATGAGGCATTTATTGATCGTGTGTATGTGGTCAAGGTCCCTTATTGCCTACGGATTACAGACGAAAAGAACATATATACCAAGATGCTAGAGTCGTCTAGCCTAAGCGGCGCGCCTTGTGCTGCTGAGACATTGGACATTCTATCGAAATTCTGTGTCTTGACAAGGCTCAATGATCACGAGAATTCTAATACATATAGCAAGATGAGAGTATATGATGGTGAAGCTATTAAAGACAGCGACCCGAAAGCAAAGAGTCTACAAGAGTACCGTGATGCAGCGGGTGTGGATGAAGGTATGGCCGGCATTAGCACTCGTTTCGCATTCAAGATATTATCTAAGACATTTAATTTCGACTCTTCTGAGATCGCTGCGGACCCGGTTCACTTGATGTTTGTGTTGGAAGATGCAATTAAGCAAGAACAATTCGGTGATGACAAGCAAGAAAAATACATTAACTTTATTAAGGAATTTTTGGCACCTAAATATGCCGAACAATTAAGCAATGAAATCCAGAAGGCTTATCTTGAAAGTTACAGTGATTATGGACAGAATCTATTCGACCGCTATGTAGAATATGCTGATGCCTGGATTCAAGATATCGAATATAAAGATCCCGACACTGGAAATCTATTTGATCGTTCTATCTTGAATAAGGAATTAGAGAAAATTGAAAAACCAGCTGGTATCGCTAATCCAAAGGACTTCAGAAATGAAGTTGTAAATTTTGTATTGCGTGCCAGTGCCAAGAATAATGGAAATGGCGTTAAATGGACTTCTTACGAAAAATTACGCGAAGTAATTGAACGAAAGATGTTCGCTAGTACCGAAGAATTATTACCTGTTATTAGCTTCGGTGCTAAGAGCAAGGATGAAGACCAGAAGAAACACGATGAATTTGTTAAAAGGATGATGGCGAAAGGATATACTGCTTTGCAAGTTAAGAGACTTGTAGAATGGCATATGAGAACACAAAAGAGTTCTTAACCAATGGCTGATTACACAATAATCGATAGACGAGTAAATCCCAAGGGAAAGAATCTATCGAATAGGCAACGGTTTCTTGAAAGAACCAAACAGTGGGTTAAGAAGAAGGTTCGTGAACGTAGTGTAAATAGGGATATTGGAGCCACAGGTGGTGAAGATATTTCTATTTCCGGCGACGATATTGCAGAACCAACATTCGATTACGATCGCCACAAAGGTACGTGGAATAGAGTATTACCTGGTAACAAGGAATTTGTTCCAGGTGATAAGATTAAACGTGGCGGAGAAGGTGATGGCAAGGGAAAGAAAGCCAGCGACTCCGGTGATGGAGAAGATGACTTTGTATTTTCCATATCTAAGGAAGAATATTTAGATATTCTTTTCGATGATTTAGAATTACCAGACCTAGTTAAAGAAAGCGAGAATGCTGCTGTCACGTTTGAAAGAAAGCGTACAGGATTCTCCACATCAGGAAGTCCAAATAATCTAGATTTAGAACGTAGCCTTAAAAATGCATTAGGGAGAAAGATTGCATTAGGCCTTCCTTTAGATAGAAAGATAAAAGAATTAGAAGCACAACTATTATTAGCCACTGAAGAAGAGAAAGTTTCTATAGAATTAGAAATTAGTTCACTTCGAAAACGTCGCCTAGCAATTGCATATATTGATCAAGTTGATGTGAGATATAAACGCCATACAATGATGCCTGTTCCTAACAGTCAAGCAGTTGTATTCTGTTTAATGGATGTCTCGGGTAGTATGGGCCAGGGTGAAAAAGAAACAGCGAAGAGGTTCTTCCTATTATTGTATCTATTCCTACAAAGAAAATATACCAAAGTTGATATTGTATTTGTAAGGCATACAACAGATGCGTCTGAATGCACCGAACATGAATTCTTCTACGGTCAAGAAAGCGGTGGCACAATGGTTAGCACTGGTGTAAAATGTGTAAATGATATTGTGCAAGATAGGTATCCCATTGATGCTTGGAATATATATTGCGTACAGGCATCAGATGGTGATAACTTTGACCATGATAATGCCGCCTTGCGTAATGAGCTAGAATTATTAATACCAAAATGTCAGTATTATGTATATAATGAAGTATTGCAGTCAACCACTTACAATATTAATCGTAAGACTAATGTGTTTGATGTAATGCAAGAATTAAAAGATGAATATCATAATTTGTCTATCGTTAATATTGGTTCTGTAGAAGATGTAGTACCAACATTCAGAGAAATTTTCTCAAAGAAAGACAAACATGGCAAATAAACCCCTATTCACTGGTTCAGAATGGAATTTTGAATTAATTTCTAATGCAATGAGGGAATTAGCATTGATTGCACCCGAATTAAAATTAGATATCTATCCTAACCAACTCGAAGTAATTACAAGTGAGCAGATGCTCGATGCATATGCAAGTGTTGGATTACCTGTCATGTATAAGCATTGGAGTTTTGGTAAACAATTCTCTAGAGAAAGCGATTTATACCGTAAAGGTAAACGTGGTCTTGCATATGAGATGGTACTGAATACCAATCCCTGCATTAACTTCTTAATGGAAGAAAATTCAGCAACCACGCAGGTGTTAGTTCTGGCCCATGCAGCGTATGGCCACAATCATGTATTCAAGAATAATTACATGTTCAAGCAATGGACAGACGCTGGTAATATTGTTGATTATCTTATCTTTGCAAGAAACTTCATAACAGAGTGCGAAGAAAAGTATGGATTTGATAAAGTAGAGACAACATTAGATGCAGTTCATGCACTTATGAATTTTGGGGTTGATAGATATAACAGACCAGGTAAATTAAGTTTCGCTAAAGAACAAGAAAAACAAGAAGAACGTAAAAAGTATTTGCAGGAACAGGTAAATGAATTATGGAAGACAGTTCCTGTGACTAAGGCTGCACCCGCAGAGCCAAAGAAATTCCTGAAGGAGCCCGAAGAGAATATACTTTACTTCCTGGAAAAGAAATCACCTAAATTAGAGACATGGCAGCGTGAGATTATTCGCATTGTTCGAAAGGTAGCACAATACTTTGAACCACAGAGATGCACAAAAGTTTTGAACGAGGGCTGGGCAAGCTTCACACACTATTATATGATGAATAGATTGTGGGATAAAGGTCTATTATCCGACGGCGCCATGCTAGAATTTTGTCAGTTACATAGTGGTGTATTATATCAGCCGGGATTTGATAGTAATTACTATAGTGGTATGAATCCATACTATCTGGGATTTGAAATATTTGCAGAAATTCGTCGTATGTGTGAAAAACCTACAGATGAAGATGCAGAATATTTTCCAGATTTAGTTGGGACACCGTGGGTCGATGCATGTATAGATGCGGTTGCTAATTATCGTGATGAAAGTTTCATCCGTCAGTTCTTAACACCAAATCTTTGTAGGAAGATGGGTTTATTTTTATTAGACGATGATAGTAAATCCGATTATAATGTAAAAGCAATACATGATGCTTCTGGATATAAGAAAATTAAGAAAGCATTGGCAGATCAGTACCTAACTGAGAATTATATGCCTAAGATAGAAATAGTTGATGTAGATCATTATGGTACTAGAAAATTAACATTGATGTATTACCAGACTGATGGCAGGGCATTATCTACCCAGGCAGTCAAGGTAATGAAGTATGTGGAACAGCTTTGGGGTTTTCCTGTAGCACTTGTTGATCAGGATTCGAAATCATATTCAGTATAAAAGGAGCCTAGGCTCCTTTTATTATTTGGCTAACTTATCAGTAGCCCTATCTATACCAGTTTGACGTTTCTTCTCTTTAGGAGTTTCGTCTGCAGTATTATGTATAGTACCTTTCTTACCTGCCTTAAATCCTTCTCCACTTGATCTATCTGAAACATCTCTAGATGCTTTCTTAATATAAGATCCTAGTGTGGATTTATCAAGTTCTGTAATAGCAATTGATTCAAGATATAGACCAAGTCTATCACCGTACTCACCTACTATTGGCGGAGACTGTCTTTTAATAATAGGTACAATCTTAGCGACAGGTTTAGATTCCTTTACTTTAACGGTATCGCCCTTCCACTTATCATAGACATCATTTAAGATATCCTGATGACTTACATCATTAGATGGAGCGCAGCGATTTATGCCACCCATACCACCTTCCTTAACATCACCTATCATAGTTGCATAGTCATCCATGGTAAGTGTTCTGCCTTCCTGACTTAATTCGATTAATCTCTCGGCAGCATTATGTAAATCTAGGTCGGTTTTTGCGTCTTCTTTGGCGTATTCCATGATCCTAATCAATAATGGGACATCTACTGTTACTGTATCAGTAGGATTGTTAATTTCTTCTTTTGTACTCTGTTGTCTGGAAGTTCTTGTACCTTGATGGAGTGTTGCCTTGTTGATCTTGCTGTATAGTTCGTCGCCCTTTTTATAGTCGCCCTTCTTATCAGCAGCAGTCTTTTGATTACCAACTTCTGCCTTATATGCAGCTATTACCGTGTCAGATATTTCATCAACTCTGGCTTCTAGTATCTCATCATCTTCGTCGGCAAGTTTTTCTATTACGGTTATATTACGTATCGATGTCTTCATTGGTCTGCCATCGGCTAATTTAAAATACACCATATTACCATCTACACGAATAACTTTGCCTTCCATGTTTCCACTATTTGTACGAATATTATTACCTTCTTGCGGATGATCGGATGAATCTTCGTTAGCTGTAGCACGATCATCACGTTGCTGTTGTTCTGCACGATCCTGCTGAGCATGCCATTCGGTTGCACTCGGATTTCTATCATAAGGAACGGGTGGAGCAATCTTACCTCTATTCTGCGCGAAATAGGCCTGCATTCGTTGACTTACCTCATCGGGTGTCGGCACAGAACTTTCTTTTATATGTAATAACTTCATTATGAAACCCTTTTCGTTTAGCTATTTATCCATTATTTGACTCTCAACATCACTTTGTATATAATGAGCTATCCCTGCGGACTAAATACTAGTCCCTTGTATATCCAAGAAGGGAATTTAGGAGAAAGAATCATTGAATTATTTAAAAATCTATTCAGATCTGATTCACCGAGCTCAGGAACGAAGTATAGATAGTCAATCAGAGAAACATCATATTATTCCAAAAAGTCTAGGTGGCACAGATAAAAAGACCAATATAGCAGATCTTACACCGAGAGAACATTTTGTTGCTCATTATATATTATGTAAGATCTATCCAAATGAACCGAAAATGGCATTCGCATTATGGTTTATGTCGCAGAAGAATAAATGCGATATGTTAGGAAGAAAATATAGAGTTACATCCAGGACATATGAATATGCTCGTATGTTATTTTATAAGGCACGAGAAGGTTATATTCATTCTGAACAAACCAGAGAAAAAATGCGTGGCAGAATATGCACTGAAGAACAAAATGATGCAAATTCTTTATTACAGAAGAGACTTATCAAAGATGAAAAGGTAAATGGCGTAAATAGAAGTAAAAGACTGAATTCTAATCTTCCTCATTGGACAGATAACATACAGGAAGTACGATCATCTGATTGTCCCGGTATAGGGTGGCATAGAGGCAGATTATCTAAGGGTGTAAAGTGGTGGAATAATGGAGTTTTGTGTAAAATGCAGAAAGAATCTCCGGGACCAGAATGGATAGAAGGAAGACTATACAGTCTTAAGAAATTATGATCACAGCTAAACTCTTATTAGCATATCTTTTAAGTACAGCCAACTTCGTCGGAATAGACGTTGACACATCCAGAGTTGATCCAGAGCAGGCGTATTGCATGGCTGAGAACATTTACTATGAAGCCAGAAATGAAGATATACGAGGTCAATTTGCAGTTGCTTCTGTTACCCTAAATCGTGCGAATGATGCACGATTTCCAAATACTGTATGTGGTGTGGTTAAATATACTGCCGTATCACGTATCAGTAAGAAACTTGTCTGCGCGTTTTCCTGGTATTGCGAAAATGACAAGAAGGGTAGAGAAATACCTGTAAGAAATAGAGACGGAACCGTTAACCAACAAGTGGTTGATCAGTTTCAGATAGCAAGTATCGTAGCGATTACGGTGCTTGGCGGAACCGTCGAGGATAACACACTCGGAGCCACACACTTCCACAATCCGCATACAAGCAATCCTGCTTGGCGGCATGAATTGAAGAAAACAATGGCTATCGGAAATCACACATTCTATAAATTACCTCCTCTAAAAGAGGAATAAATTGGATGGGGCTTCGGCCCCATTTTTATATGTTACATAAGCCACCTGATAATTGGAGAAATGATCCCGGTCTTTCTGCTGCTATAGAATATAAGAGATCATTTGCCTTACGGCCGATTATTTGTTGTGATGGGACAAAAGTCTGGTTCAAGTTCTATTATAAAAAATACGAACACTGGTCACACGGTAAATCAGGTAAAGTATATTACGATGAGGGTTATCTCCATACCGATTTTATTGAGAATGTATCGGAAGCAGAATACATAATCAGGAAGCTTGCTGAAAATCTTTGACTTTCGTTAAGGGTATCTTTATAATTACTACTTGTCATAGGAGTAATTATGGAAGACAAGTTTAGAAAAGTATTAGATCATGGCCATGTACGATTGGTCGAAAGCATGGGTAGCGACTTATCCATTGTGCGTAATGCCAGAGTATCCTACGATGCAGAATGGCGTGCAGGTGATGACGATGGCAAAGATGCCAAACTGCTCAACTACCTGTTAAAAAATAAACATACCAGCCCCTTTGAATCCTGTGTTTTTACATTTGACGTAAAAGCACCAATCTTTGTCTTTAGGCAATGGCATCGCCATCGTACTTGGAGTTTCAATGAGATCTCTGCCCGCTATGCCGAGCTTCCAGAAGAGTTCTATGTACCGGAGTTGGAACAAATCACAACTCAATCAGCATCCAATAAGCAGATGCGTACAGATGAACAACACCCGTGGGCTGCAGGATATGCAGAAATGATTAGAATCTGTAATAAGAACTCATTCTCGAACTATAAGATAATGATTGCAAATGGTGTTCCGAGAGAGTTGGCACGATCAGTATTACCGGTTGGAACATACAGTCATATGTTCGCTACCTGCGATCTACACAACTTATTCCACTTCCTTAAACTTCGATTACATTCACACGCTCAGTATGAAATTCGTGTCTATGCTGAAGCAATGCTAGAATTGATCGAACCTATTGTTCCTATCTCTGTTGCAGCATTTAGGGAACACATCTTAGGAGCGTAATATGGCACTTAAAGATGATATAGATAAATTAAGATTTATCGACAGCCTATTCCACGCATTTACATTAGAGGAAATGACAGAGTTGGCAGGACCTGATCTTGTTGTAGCGAAATTAAGAGGTATTGATAAAAATCATATCGGTCCGATTGGAGAACTTTACGAGACAATGATACGATTAAGGGATGATAATACTATGCTTAAGACCCAAATGGTGGAATTAAAGTCAGATATACAGGATATAGTACGAGTATTAAACCTTCCACTACCCGCTCCTGTACCCATATATAGTCAACATCTACAGAACCTTAAATCTAAGCACAACATTTACTAAAAGATAAATACACAGTAGAACAAGATTGGTTCTACGAGCATAAATCAAAACAATACCAAGTTAGGACGGTATATCAATATAATACTCCTCTTGGTTTCTATTAAAGGAAACTAAAATGTCATTTCAGAAAACAAAAACAGATAGTAATTTAGGACAACACGTGATGCTGCATCTGCAGAGTCTAGGATTAGAAACACCAACAACGCCATTACTATTTGCAGATAATAAAGATAAGATTGAAAAGATTGAATCTCATATGACTGAAATCTTAAAGACAATCGGCATGGATCTTACTAATGATTCACTGGCAGAAACAGCAAAGAGAATATCAAAGATGATGGTATTAGAACAATCCTGGGGACTTCTTCCAGAGAATTTTCCTAAATGCACAACAGTTAAGAAGGAAATAGATTACGACGAGATGGTAAAATGTGATTCCATCCAAGTTATGTCAATATGTGAACATCATTGGGTGACCATAGATGGATTTGCAACAGTAGCATATATTCCGACTGTAGAAGTCTTAGGTCTTTCAAAGATTAACAGAATTGTTGAATATTATAGTCGTCGTCCACAAATTCAGGAACGATTAACCTGCCAAATTTTTGAAGCATTAAGATTTATTCTTAAGACAGATAATATTGCCGTGGCAATTAACGCCAAACATTATTGTGTGGCAAGTCGTGGCGTCGGTGATGCAAATTCTCGCACAACTACATCTAAATTAGGTGGTGCCTTTAAGACAGATCCAGCGACCAGGGCCGAATTCTTTACATTGCAACAAAGCCACGCATCAAGATAATGTACCCAGACGAATTAAAATCATATGTATTAGATAATCTTATTGGGCATAGGTTATCTAGAAGAACAAAGGCCGGATATTCTAAAGAATATACTGATTTCGTGCATATTTGTGATACATGTAATATAGGTATTGAATCTATATTTCCCTTAGATTTATCTTTTATGGAGATAATATATCGTATTACATTAAATAGTGGACCCAAAATATGTGATTGCGGAAATATAATAAAGGAATCTTTTAAGGGTCGTAAATGGTGTTCTATTAAATGTCGTAGTAATAATAAATCTTACTGTAAAGGTATTTCTGATATAAAAACAGAATTATATAATAATCCTTCATGGAAAGAAGAGACAGAGTTGAAAAAGACATCCTCGACCTTAGAACATTACGGTGTTAAATATCCTATGCAGAACATCCATTCTTTCGAGAAGCAGCAGGCAGCATGTTTTGAAAAAGATAAGAATGGTCTACACGGGTATGAACATTATGTTTATCCGTTCCTAACTCAATTATATCCATCTATACAGAATGGTACAACTTACCTAAAAAATAATAATTTAACAATTAGATGGATCGGAGAAGATAATAAGGAACATAGATCATATCCTGACTTTTATAGTCAGGAAATAAAATCTTTTATCGAAATAAAGAGCAGTTATACTCGGTCCTTACATGAAGAAAAGTTGATGAAATGTAAAGATGAGTTGTATAATATGCACTATGGTTATATTATTTGTATTGTAAATCCGAAAAAGGCATTTTATTTCGAAACCTACAATCACAGATATATTAAGGAGGATTGATATGTCTAAGAAACGAATGTTTGACAAATTACGGCAAATACCTGTCGGAGAGATGTTAGAAAAATTACACGAAATCAGAAGACCATCTCCTGCCGTACGGCTGGGAGAAATCACAAAATTGCGAGATGATTATTATACAGATATACAATTTCATTTCGAACGAGTTAAATTATTAGAGAAGCATGGGTGGAAATACGAAGAATTTCTTTTAGAATTAGAGAAGAAAAGCATACTAGATTTGATTAGAACATTTAATGATAATACACAATTCCCAGCAGAATTAGTTGATCGAGCAAAAAAGTTCTTTCCTAATGCAAAATTTATACAGGCAAGCATTGAGCTTGAATAATTATGACAAAATATATATCAACAAAAGAATATTCACATATCGCACCACTTGCATATAGACAGTGGCGCTCAGATTCGCATTGCAACCAAATTCATGGTTATGCTCTAAGCTTTAAGTTTGAGTTTGAATGCGATACGTTAGATGCAAGAAACTGGTGTTTCGACTACGGTGGTTTACGTCCGCTAAAAGACTTCATTGAGGAACATTTCGACCACGTTCTGTTGCTCGCACAAGATGATCCACATTATGACGTGATTAAAAGTTTAGGAACCTTAGGTATTGCTAAAATCACTGAAGTTGAAAAGACCGGTTGTGAAGGTCTTGCAGATTACCTGTATGAGTATGTAAACACTATTTTCTTACCTAATTGCGGCACAGCAGAATCTGAAAGAGTTTGGTGTAGCAAGGTAGAAGTTAGAGAAACACCTTCCAACATGGCAATGAGAGTAGGTCATAGAACAGATTATGAGTTCAAAGACTGAACAAGACACGTTTGATAAGCTACGCAGGTCATCTTATATAGAGGCCCAGGTAGCCTATACAATGTCCTGCTGGCACCTACCGTCGACCGCTACAACGGAAGAGTTGAAGGAAGCATCTAAGGAGGCACTAAGAGTATTAGGATGGACTCATGAATCTCTATCACTCGAAGATATGAAGCAAAGGAATAGACCATGAAAGAAATGACTAAGGAAGAATCAAAAGCATTCTTGCGTAAAGTTATGGGTCCACCGCATCGTACACTGGTAGGCAAGGAACATGATGAGATTTGGTTCTTATTACAACTAATGGAGCCAATTAACGAAAGTAATAATCAACATACTTCAACTGAAGTATATAAGATGAGTGGAAATGAATATCATGTTACCTGGTGGCCTAAGGATCCTATTCCAAATATAGACGAATATTTACCCGAATAAAAATCCTGATAAATATTACATGACATTCGCACTAATAACTCTTTTAGCAGCCTTATCTTTGGCTGCTGTCGCCGATTGGTTTTCTATAGTTGGATTTATGGCAATCTATGCTGCTGCTCCAATGCACGCTCTTATTATGGGTATAGTATTAGCGTTAGCAAAACTAGTCACTACCAGCTGGGTATATCGTAACTGGAAATTTGCTGATTGGAAACTTAAAACACCACTCATTGGGTTTGTATTTGCACTTATGATTGCGACAAGTATAGGCACATTTGGATTCTTAAGTAAGGCACACTTAGAACAAAGTGGCGGCACAATAGATAATGGTGCTAAGGTAGAAAGATTAGATCAACAAATAGCAAGAGAGAAATCTGTAATTATTGATGATGAAAAAGTTATCACACAATTAGATAATACCATTAATTCCTATATTGGAAAAGATAGAACAGATAAATCTTTAGCGGTTAGAAAAAGTCAAGCACCGCAGCGTAAACAGTTAAGAGAAGATATTGATGCTTCACAAAAGCGAATTGATACGTTTAGTGATGAAAAACTGAAGTTACAATCCGAAGTTAGGAAGCAGCAATTGGACGTAGGGCCAATTCGTTATATTGCAGAGCTATTTTATGGTGTAGCAGATGATGCTACTAAAAATATTGAAGCAGCGGTACGGATATTCACGCTCCTTATCACGTCGACACTTGATCCACTTGCTGTTATACTGTTGGTAGCTGCAAACCATACATTGTTAAGATTACGAGATGAGAAAAAGAAGTACGATTCGGAAGAGATTGACGGGGTACCTAAGTCAGGGAGTATTGTGGCCGATGTCCCGATCAAAGTGGATAAGGAAGCTGCACAAGATATCAAATCTCCCGCCAAAACCTCTACGAATACCGAGATACAAAAGGTGATCAATGAGGAAGAAAATACGCCCAAAGAGGATGTGCAGCCTGGATCGGATAAACTTCCTGTTGAACACGGAAGAGTTGCCACGGTTGACGAAGAGTCGCGCCAAGATAGCAAGGAGAGCGTACCACCGACTGAGCAAGTCAGCATTATTTCGCCGATGGAGAGGCCGATGGTTAGAGAACGTGCAGAAGAAGATGCCATATCTATATCGATATTGCCGGAAGTTGTGGTTTCGCTAAATGAGAAAGAAGATACAATACTGGAGACAGATGCGCTCGTCAGCGTCAGCCCGCTGCCCATCATACGTTCACCGAATCTTACGAGAATTAGCATCAGACAGAACACTTTGGGATCAGATGAAGAATCCGCTGAGGAAGAACCGATACACGAAAACATCCAATTGGCTGTTTCTGAAGTAGCACAACATTTTATTCCACAGAAAATAAATGAAGAAGAAAAGCATACGCAGATTGAGCCGCAAGAGACCGATAATACTGCCAATAATGTTCAGGCGAGCCAGACGCGCACGCCGGAAGTTGAAGAGATACTCGAAAACGGACAGAAGACTGACACGGTTGAAGCGGAAATACAGAGCGCTCATAAGGACGATCGTAGTGATCCACCCGCCGCTAAATACCCCACAGCCCTAAGTTGGTTGGCAGAATTTAAAAGGTCACAAAATGGATAAAATTGAAGACACTGGAATTAAAAAGATAATCAACTGTTCCTATTGTGGGAAAAGTCGACATCAAGTTGAACAAATGGTCGAAGGCCCCGAATTTAGTGGTAAGAATATTTACATCTGCAATGAATGTGTGGATGTTACATACAATATATTACATACAGAAGAAATAGATGTAACCACAAAACGAAAGAAAGAAAAAGTTCCTGCACCCGAAGCTATTAAAGCTTATTTAGATGAATATGTCATCGGCCAAGATGCTGCTAAGATTGCTATTTCTGTAGCAGTATATAATCATTACAAACGTATCAATAATAAGACTAAAACTGAAATTGAAAAATCCAACTTGCTAATGATAGGCGAGAGTGGATGCGGTAAGACACTTGCTGTAAAGACCATAGCTAAATTGTTTGACCTACCATATGTAATAGCAGATGCCACCACATTAACTGAAGCAGGTTATGTAGGCGAAGATGTAGAAAATTTAATCCGACGCCTTGTTGCCAATGCTGATGACGATTTAGATAGAGCACGTATGGGAATTGTTTTTATTGACGAAATCGATAAGAAAAGTCGCAGGAGTGAATCTGCATCGGTTAGCAGAGATGTATCAGGAGAAGGTGTACAGCAGGCATTGCTAAAACTCATTGAAGGTACCATTGTAAAGATTGATGATGGCTTTGAAGATCCTATTGATTTTGACACAAAAGATATATTGTTTATATGTAGTGGTGCCTTTGTGGGACTAGATGAAGTTATTAGAAAGAATCGGTCAAAGACGAGTATAGGTATTGGTGCTAGTTTGAATTTGAAGGTCCCATTCTCTCAAGCAATCAGCAATATTCAACCAGACGATCTTATTAAGTATGGTCTTATTCCAGAGTTTGTAGGTCGTTGCCCTGTTACCGTTGTATTCGACGATGTAACGGTAGATATGTTGCTTCGTATCTTAAAAGAACCTAAGAATAGTATTGTTGAGCAATTTAAAGCCTTATTTAAGTATGAAGGCGTGACTTTAGACTTCGATGATAAATACTTACTTAATGTAGCCGAAATGTGTTTAAAACAAAAGATTGGGGCAAGAGGATTACGTTCAATCATCGAAAGAGACCTCCAAGCTACACAATTTATTTTACCGAGATTAGCAAAAGATGGTGTCAACAAGATTTTTGTTGATGCGATAGGAACAATTAAACATGTATACAAGGCAAAGAAACGAGCAAACAATGAGTAAACAATACAGAGACGGCAGAAAACATAGGGGTATGACAGTAGAAGTACGAAACGATGACTTTGGTCGAGCTTTGCGTACATTTAGCAAGAAGATTCAGGATTCTGGGTTACTTCAAGTTGTCAAAGAAAAAATGTCATATGAGAAACCTGCTGTATTGAAGCAACGAATGAAGAAACAAGCTCGTAAACGCTGGGAACGTACTGTCGAAGAAATGATCACAAATGGCCATTGGCATAAAGATAAGAAATATTAAACTAGGTTTTACGTTACTTAAAAGGCTTGACATCAAGCCTTTTATCATTTATAATACTAATATCTCGAATTTATCAGAGATAAATAAATGTGTAAGATGCCCATGGTGGGGTTTTACAATTTAGCGGTATGACACCGCAACGTGTTTTGATATAGCACGATAAACTTGCTTAAGGAGTAATTATGTCACACAATGATTTCACACGATTATTTAATCAACTCGAATCCATGAGCGTTGGTTTTGCACCAGCATTCAGAGATTTTCAATTTCAAAATAATAACTATCCACCACACAATATTGTCAGAGTTTCTGATGATGAGTTCTATTTAGAACTTGCTGTGGCAGGTTTTAAGAAAAGTGAAGTAAAAATGGAAGAACATCAAGGATTGTTAACAATCCAAGGTGATAAGGGATTAAGTCCCGAATCTGAATATCAATACCGTGGAATTGCAGGCCGATCATTCTCAAAGAGTTTCCGTATTGCGGAATACTTTGAAGTGAACAATGCTACTATGGAAGATGGTATTCTCACAGTTAGTTTTATAAAAAATATACCTGATGAAGCGAAGCCTAGGCTTATTGCTATCAGATAATATTAGCAGTTAAAGAAGCCTTAGTATTAAGGCTTCTTTTTGCAATTACCGAAGTGCCATTGAATCATTGGCCCATAACCGCCAATCTTGTTGCAGTGAGGGCATGTCAATCTAGGAGTCGGTTTACCGGCCTTTGCAGCACTCATCTTCTCTTTTGTTTCATCTGATAATATCTTACCAGTATTGGCCACACTCATTTTTATCCTGGCTTCATTTGAATGAGATTTATCTTTCATCGGTGATGGCATACCCTTATGTGTATTACTTATTTTTGCTCTTGTGTTAGCCGATAGACATTTTCCCTTATGTGACTCACTCATTTTTATTTTAGTTTCATCGTTTGGATATTTACCTGTGGCCACAATACTCATTCTTATTTTAGTTTCGGCTGATACTGGTCTACCTTTTTTCGGTGATAGCATACCGGCCCTTGAAAATTTACCTGTTAGATGACAGAACCCGTTCAGACATAATTCCATTCCGAGATGCTTATCTATTAACTCTTGTTCGTAGAAATAACATTTATTATAGTCTGTATCTTTCATTATTATTTGTATTTCGAAAGAAGTTTTTCCATATTTGTTTATTAATTTTTTAACTTCCTTTGATGAAGTAAAATATCTAATCCACAAATCTTGTTCGGGTGTTCTTTTAGCCTGTACATTAGCCATTCGCGAACCATAGTAGAATTGATGGGTGATTTTATTAGTAATTAAATAGGTGTATGCTAAATACATAGCTGATGCTCCTTAGTAGCATTAGAGTAGTTGGATAGAGTGAATATCGCAAACTACACTTATTTATCATTTTTCACACTATCAAGTAAATTCTATTGACACAGGGACCTAGGTGTGCAATAATATATGTTACACACCTAGGATTTAAATCATGCCAGAAATTGAAGTTATTGAAAAGATTGATGAAACCATCAAAGTACAAATTCCGAAAATGTACAGAGTGTTGCTTCACAATGATGATACGACCACATTTGATTTTGTGATTGCAGTTCTTACACGCATTTTCCATCGTACAGCACAAGATGCTGTCGAAATAACAAAATCGATCCATGTTACCGGGAAAGGTATTGCCGGTGCACCATATACGCGAGAGATAGCAGAAGAAAAGACGCTCGAAACTATTAGTTTCTCTAGAGCGAATAATTTTCCATTAACTCCTACATTTGAAGAAATTTAATTATAAATATCTCGTGTAGGTACGAGAAATAAATGTCAGAAAATCTAATCCCCATTAAAGCTTTCTTAGGAAAATACTACTCTGAGTTATTATATTCTTCTACCCAGGACAAATATAAAGAAACTAAGTTAGATACCTTTTTCGAGCAAAGATATTATATACAAAACAACAAAGTTCAAATGGTTGTCGATCCTAGTGGTGTGGGTATGACAATTGTAGTATCTGGAAATGAGATTCATGTTAGTAAAGATCTGTTTGATCACCCTAGTGTGGTTATTAATAACTCATTAGAAAGTAATCAGGCAACTAATCCTCGCAGTCTTTATAGCCCAGAGATATTTTCAACAATGGCATATCTAGTATGTCAAAATCATACTACTTTCCAAATCATTGGGCAGATAGATGAACCTATATATGTGAAGTATAAATCAGATTATGAAACCTTTTATAGTTCCGTACTTGTATTTAATATTTCGAACGAGATTGAAGTAGAGATTGTGGAAGAGATTGAAAGTTACAGTGCCTTAAATGCTGTTACAAATTACATTCTATATCCTACAGCAAAACTTAACCTAACTACATTCTATCAGAATCATATTTCAGCACTATCCTTCTGTTATAGGAATGTTATTGCTCAAGATGGTGCTACGTTTAATCATATGTTATTCGGAAAAGGCTCATCAAACATAATTGATGAAAATAAAATACATGCACTTAGTGGTTCTAAATCAGAATTGTTAGGTATTGTAAATGCTAATGGAAAGAATTTTCATTCCATTCTGTACGTAGAACCGGGCGCCCCTGATTATAAAATTTCAGTAAATTACAGGGACATATTATCCGGTAAATCTGATGTATCTTTCTTTCCTGTTATAGTAGGTCAAACACCAACTGATGACGCTGCTACTATAGAAGTTTCGAATATTACAGTTGAAGAAATTCCAGCAGATAAGGTAGAAATAGAAGTTAAACAATTTGTTTCTGATATAGTAGATAGAGCTATATTAGAACGTATGGTAGGTGTAACAAGGTTCTATGATAACAAGTCGAAGTTCCTTCATTTACTATAAATATTGTAGTGCCTTTATAAAAATAAAATTTATTGGAGAAATAAAATGTTCAAAATTACAGATATTACATCATTAGGCACAGATTATACTATTGCCGATCCGAGCGGTAAAGTTATTAGCACAATCCAAGTTATTCCGTTCTTAGAAATACTAACTGCTGCGCTAGGTCCTTATACAGATGACTTTGGTAGTTACAATTCATATATTGAAAAATCAATAGCAGTATTATCAGGATTTGATGAAATTGATCCACTTAGTGTGCTTTGGTATGCGACAACAGAAGATGAAGTAGCATTATCGGATATTATTGAGTATGCTGTCAAAAATGGTTACGATAAGATTATCTTAGAACACCTTGAAGAATTAGAATGATAGAGGACCGGCATGTTTGCGCCTGGGTAGGCGCCGGGGAGGGGTGCCGTCACCCGACTCTGTATGGCAAGGCATACTGTGAAATACATTATGATAGAATGTATCTTACATTACTACCGGAAATGGCTGAATATTTAATAGAGAAAGAACTAGAATCTAAAAATAATAATAATCGTTAGCTATGAAAACTCTTAAGGCACTTCGGTGCCTTTTTTTACGGCCGTGAACTACGGTATCCTTGATAAATACAATATTAAAGAAATGATGTCAAGTATTAGACTCAAGTTTCGCAGAACGTAAATAGATAAGGAGCCAGCAATGGATCAAAGAGACGAATTTTCAAAATGGATGTCAGCGGTAGAAGAAGCACTCTCAGGAGAAAGCAAACCACTAGCAGAAGAATCTGAACCCGAAAATGAATGCGGCTGTGGTAAATGGGATTGTACAACATGCTTCCCAGATCATAAATCACAAGAGAAGGAAGAAGGCAAGAAATTTGCCAAGGATGTTTCTTCTAGTAAAAATGATATCGAATCAGACGACTTAGCAGAAGAACCAGCACCAAAAAGTAAAGGTGTTAAACTCGGCGATATCGTAAAGACAACGAAGACAGAGTTTAGAAAGATCGGTGGCGAAGAATCCCCATTGACACACGGTGAAGATAATCTCGGTACTATGGATGAAGAAGTCCCCGGTATGCAAATTGATCAACCACTGTTCGGTGAAGAAGAGGCCGAAATGGAAGAAAACTGGTATGATCCATCTCGAGATGAGTTTGATAATCCTGCGGAATTAGGAATGATGGATTCAGATGGTGAAGAATCCGATTGGATTTCCGTAATTAAGAATATGCAGCAACAAGGGTTGAGCAATGCAAATCGTGCCTATAGCGAAGAAGAAATGGCAAGTATGAGTTCAGATGAATTAAGATATGTTTATCAGCAAGTTACAGGTGATGTTGCTGAAGCAACTCAACCAATGGGCGAACCCGGTGCTCCAAAACCAGCAAAGACAAAATTTAAGCCTGCATTTGATCCAATGGATGATTTAGACGATATTCTTAATCCACGCCCAGATCAGCCTTTGGCTACTATGGGCGGCAGCGACGATGAAAATGAATTGGCTGGTGATGAACCAGGTTTGAATTTACCAGCAGCTGGCAGAGATGCCACAAGAGCTAAATTAGCTAATATGAATCCTTCAGATCAAATGAGAGATTGGATGAGTCGTATTAATCAAGATGTCGGTGCAGAAGAACCAGATCTTCCCGATACACCACAAAACGAATTAGTTGTCAGAACTGCAAGAGATGTTCCATCAGTTATTAGTAACGCCATGCAAGCATCAGGAATGCAAACTCCGGAATGGCATAATGTAAGTGACTTACCAGGATTCAGCGATAGAAATATCCGCGGTATGGGTCGTCAAGTATTTGGAATGTTTACTTCTACTCCAGTAGAACAAATTCAGACAATGGCAAACGTAGATGGCCAGGGCCCAAACACAGATGCAGAAATGCGTGCTGTGGCAGGATGGCTAAGAGACAATGCAGAAGATCATGGCAAGGTAGATTTAAGCCACGGTATGGCAATTCCTGGATATAAACCAGACGTAAAAGAATATAGCGCAAATGGCGTTAGATTCCATGTTGTAAGAGACCCAATGGGACAATACATTTACGCTTATCCAGATCAAGACGCAAGATTAGGCGGACCAGTGGGTCGCGAACAAGGCCGCGTTGGTGGTGGAGGAAATATGCCAAGATTACGCGAATCTACAGGTAATATATTTGATTCACTTAGCCTACTAGAGTCTTTAAAGTTTGATGAAGAGATAACAAGCATATTAAGAGAAGATACTGAGCTAGATGAAGTATGGGGTAAACCAAATGCTGCTGAAAGAAGAGCACGCACTGTTGCAGGTCACGGAAAACGTGTAGCTGCACGTCAGGCCGATGCTGAGAAGGCTTTTGCAGCTGGTGAAGAATTGCCACCTGAAGTTGCACCTTTGTCTCCAGAAAAATCTCAACTAAGCAGGGTAGTAGGAAAGAGACCAGGTGGCATAAAATTGATTAAACATCTACATGCCACAGAAAAACTAAGCAATGAAGCAGAATTAGAACCGATTCCCGTAACAACAGGTAAAGATGCAGCGCAGTTAGCATGGGCACAATTCAATAATAATCCAGATGACTTTGTTATTGTCTCCGGCCAGGGCGGTGTTGCAGGTATTAAGCCTAATAAAGCATCTGTAGAAAAGTTTAAGGCAACTGCTGCTAAGAAAGGTAAGGAACCGAATTACTCTAAGCACGCCGGCGCAATTAGATATGACGTTATTGCTTATACAGGCGAAGGTGCGAAAGTTCCGACTAATTTATTACAACCTGCAGGCGCAGCACAAGATGATGGTGGTGATTTAGATGATTACCAAGATGCAGACCAGGGTGCAGGCGAACCAAAGGTAAAAGCAATTAAGGCAAGAATGGGTTTAGTCCACGGGCAAGATAGACAAAATCCAGATAACGTATTTAATTTACTTAATGCACAGATTGGCCCAATTACAACGGTATGGATTGCTGGTTGGGCTGGTAACAGAGGCGGCGATACAGATACTATGCCAGCTTCACCGGGTGCAGTAGAAAGAGGTAAGATGAAAGGTCGTGCAGATCTTGCAGCCAAGGTGGGCGAACCAGAAAAACTTGCCTTCCCAGATCGTCAAACACCGATGCCTGCACAAGCAGATACAGGAACATCGGCACGAGCATTAGATGTAATATTTAAGAAATCATTAACTTCAACTAGAGTCAAGAAGATGATAGGCTCGGCAATTGAAAAGCTAATCGGTGCTGAAAGAAAAGCACAACAAAACGGTCTTCGTGATAAGGCAGTAGAGATTGGTCAGCGAATTCTTAAACTCGAAGATATACAAAAGATGGCTCTTAAAGGCGAGGATTACGATCCAGCAACCAAGGCTAGTTTTCAACGAGCAGCACTAAGAATTGCAGGTAATCTAGTCGATACCGAGCAACCAGGACTCCAAGGACAGAAAAGAGATTTAGCGGTTACTAAATATCTTTCAAGTCTCGCTAAATCCGGGTCACCAGATTTGTATAAACCATTCATTAGAACATTAATGAATACATTGAGCAAAGAAGGATTACGTCAATGGTAATTAGATTAGATGAAGCATTCAGTAAGGGTAGTGCTAAGATTCTTCAAAATAAGAATCTTGTAAAATCCTTAGCTGATTCCATACGAGCTGACGTGGATGATAATCCGAATTTCTTTCCTAGAAATGCAGTAAACACATTTCCACGAATGCAAGATGCTCAACTTGCAGAATGGTTCCTGGGTGAACTAGATAGAATGGAACAAGAAGGCTACGAAGGTACCAAACTTACATCAGATGGGTCCATTAATGATTGGGTAGTCAAGAAATATATCTCCGGTGCACATACTTGGGAAGATTTAACAGGTAAATTGCAGCAACAACTACACAATTGGGTAAATCTAAAGAAGTTCGGTTTATTAAAACCCGAACATCAAAATATTCCATCATTCAATGGCGTATTAGATTTAGGCAAGTATATGGTAGGCCATTATTCAAATGAAATGAAAGAACTTCAGAATGAAATTAAAAAGGCTGCATTAAAGAAAAAAGCAAAGAGTGCTGTTATTGTCAATAACGATGATTATAAAATTTATGTAACACTTAATAGAGCTGCCAATCAGCTCACTGGTGCTAATACAACATGGTGTACAACATCGTCGGCCACTGATAGTCACTGGAATAGTTATTCAAATCAAGCGATGTTATTTCAACTATTCCCGAAGGATGCTGAATTTGTAAGTCTTGAAAAAGAGGGAAGAGATCACCCAATTGAAGGCGCAGAAAGATATCAATTTGGAGCAGACTCCGGCTATTCGTTTATGGATATTGCAGACCATCGTTATCCTGCAGAAAAGGTAAGAGAAAGATGGCCATATCTGTGGGATGATTTAAAATCGGCATTGCAGCAGCAAGCAGGTAAACTTGAAGGCATAATGAAGGCATTATCCGAAGATCCTCATATGCAGGACCCTGATGTAAAGATTAAAACATATAAGATACAGACAGAGATTAATAAATTAGAAAAGTTCAAGAATAGAGGTTATTTCACAGATGAAGTTCGTCCAGCAGAACCACAAGCACCACAGGAACAACCACAAATGGAAAGTATTAAAGAATTAGCCAGAATGATGATAGAAGGTAGATTGAACGAATTTGATCCAGCAGGTGCCCCACCCAATCAACCACCGAAACTACCACCCAAGGAACCAGATGACCACTGGGGAGATGAAGATGATAGTGAAGAGGACCACCCACGCAATTATTTTTATCTAACAATGAGTCATATCGAAGTAATAAAAAGTATGTATAAATCTATAGGTGATCCTGATCCAGTCTACGGAGTAAATGACAAAGAAGAAATTGCAAGAACCACCGAACAATATAAGGCAATACCTAAGATCAAGCAACTTGCTGATATTTTCGAAAATAGCGGTGTCGGAGCAGGATTAAAATTCTATCTTACACTACCACAGAGTGTGAAAGAAAGTTTGTGGTATTCTTGGGACGGTCATGGACTAAATGTAGAACAAGATTGCAAGAAATTTGGATTAAACTACGATTTAGATTTAGACGAAGATAGCGAGTTGGACGTAGATGAAGAGCTTGACGTAGATGCAGGTGCAGATGCTACAGGTGGAGATTTAGGATCAATGGGCGCAGGCGCTGGCCCAAGCGGAGGTGGACAATATCCACCAGGTACAGCACCAACAATGCCAGAATCATTTAATAATAAAGGAACAGAGATCATGGAAAATGTAGATAAAGATGTAGCAGCAATGCTTAAGAGTTTGAAGAAGTACGACAGGCTTGTCGAATCATGCGCTCCGGTGCTAATGGCCCGTCCAAAACCATACGTCGGCGAAGGATGGGATGAAGATCAGGCTAAGAAAGAAAAACTTAAGGCTCCCCCAGAAGAAGTCAATATTGAAGAAGAAAAAGATGAATTAGAAGAAGAAGGTAATCCTTGGGAAAAGCTAGGAAAGGATGAAAAGAAAGACGAAAAGAAAGACGGCGAAAAGTCTACCACATCTAAGGGCGGCGAAGTTACTAAGACTAAGACCGGTCTGGTGCATAAAGGCAAATACGGCGAAGGCGATAAGAAAGAGAAGGTCGAAGAAGGTGCTGATCCAGAAGTATTGGAATGGATGAACCGTTTTTCTAAGCTCGGTAACATGAAGGGCTACGGTAGATAATCATGAACCTAGATGAATTTTCTAAAAAGCCAAAACTCGATGAGAAAGACGAGGGCAAACACAATAATGGCAAGACTACTGGATTCAAAGCTGTAGCTAAAAAAGCAGCATCAGAATACGGTAGTAAAGAAGCTGGCGAACGTGTCGCTGGAGCAGTTCGTAACAAAATGAAGAAAGCTGGTAAGATTGAAGAAGAAACCGGTGATCCTAAATTTGATAGCATGATGGGTAAGATTAGCAGTAGTGATGCTCCTCAAAACTTTGATCAAGCTCGTGCTGATAAGGTACAAGCTGGTGCAGAAAATCCCGATAAGGAAACTATTGATGCATTAAATAAAATGATGTACGATATGCACGTGACAATGATGACAGCCAATGAGCTAATGAAGAAACTGACACAAGGTAGATAATATCTAACCATCCAAATAATGGCCTCTTAGGCCATTATTTTTGACCGAAACTTTGACTTTCGTGTAAGTAATTGCTATACTCAAGCTTATTGGAGAGTTTAATGTCACATAAAGAAGATTTCCTACAATCTTGTCTCATCTTAGATACAGAGACAAATTCTAGCGATTATAAGATAGCAGAAATTATTGAATCAGGATTTGTTATTCGAGAGGACGATACTTGGACTATCTTCCAAGAATTGCATAAGCCTGTTGACCGCCCTATTCCTGCTAAAGTAGAATCCATATGCTACATTACAAATAAGATGGTAGAAGATAAACCGCCTTTTATTGATTCGAGCGAAACATTTCAAGCGGTGATAAACGGATACTCTAATGGCTACCTTGTAGCACATAATCATTTTTATGATATGCGTGTTTTAGAAAGACACGGTATCGATACATCAAATCATTCCTGGATCTGCACCTGGAGACTTTCTAAAAAGTTGTTCAATGCTGTAGCTTCAATTGAAGAAACAAATCTCCCATATCTACGTTTTGAACTAGAATTAGATGTCCCTATTGAATTACATTGCCACAGGGCAGGTAATGACTCCTTTATAACCGGCAGACTCCTCGAAGCTTTGGTGGATTTGATGGAATCTACAGGCCTACTTAATCTAGATGAGCCTTACGGTCCACAGATTGTTAAATGGGCTGCAGAACCGATTATTTACGAACGATTTCCGTTTGGTAAACACAAGGGTGAATTACTTACTGAGATTCCAGCATCGTATTGGAAGTGGGCAATGGATAAGACCGACTGGTTCAATGAAGAAGCAGATAACTATGATCCCGATTTGGCAGCTAGTATTAGTGCCGTTTTAGGAAATTAAAGACCTATCAACTTGGTCAGTGCATACTGCACAAAAAGTTGAAATAAACTAAAGGAGACATTATGTCAACATTACAATCGATTAGAGATGCTATGACAGCATTGGAAAAGGAAGATGCAAAGTTTGTAGCAGGTAATGCTGCTGCTGGTGCTAGAGCCCGTAAGGCCCTAAGTGAATTAGGCAAGCTAACTAAAGTTCGCCGCGCAGAAATTACGACTGAAAAGAACGCTCGTAAAGAAGCAAAGTAATTATTAAGCGGTACCTTTCGAGGTATCCATTGTCTGAGATGCAAGCATCCTATTAGGATCTGTCTTGTATTCTTGGACATTATGATTATATGGTAGACCAGCCGCAGCTAATGCATATTGTAGTCCACGGAAACCAGGTGATTGAAGCTTGCTTCCCTGTGGCACATTGTTGTATACTGGCTGTGCTTTGTCCACAGGCTTTGTAAAGACAGGAACTATACCCTCGTTGAACCACCCTTTAAAGTGTTCATCATAATACTTGGAGTTTTTATCTCTGTATTTGACGACTTCGGGGTTATAGAACTTCTCATAGTCTGCTCCCGCTTCTTTGTAAAAGCGTGCAACAACGTCTGTGGGTGATTCTAATAGAATGTCTTTTATCTTCATATCATTATTTATCTTCAAAAAGAAAATCGTTTATATATTTTTTATCTTCATCGATGATATTGGTTATATCGATACCTAATGAAGTTGTACAT
>Ga0214192_1000088_pt1 | contig 51597 bp, 47 predicted proteins | sample TroBogEpilimnion_44_FD_153030 | JGI IMG/M metagenome (GOLD analysis project Ga0214192, IMG submission 153030) | Freshwater microbial communities from Trout Bog Lake, WI - 29JUL2008 epilimnion | ecosystem: Environmental > Aquatic > Freshwater > Lake > Epilimnion/Euphotic zone | place: Trout Bog... | reverse complement strand
CTACCAGTATAACATTTACACTTGACCCTGATGGAAAACTGTTTATTATTAATACACCCATGCCAATAGTATCAGTAAATACTATCATTCCATATGTTCCGTTAGCAACGCCAGTATATGGATCTATATTTACAGATAAAGACGTATTATAACCTGTTGCGGTAATTGATATTAATATAGGATTATAATTGATATCCATAAAATAATATCTTAAATCTGGTGTCGTTCCTCTATATTGTGTTTGAAGAGCTTGGCTATTAAAATTAGTATTATATGTTATCTGTGACGATGGTCCTGTTTGTGGTTCAAATATTTGTGACAAATCAATACCATTAGAAATAAAACCAGATGAACTAATAGAAGTTGAACTAATAGGTTTAAAAATAACTGTTAAATCACTTGCGTCAACAACATATCCACATGACATTATTATTTATAGCTAATATTATTTAGTTTGATATTTATTTTATTTATTTTCTAAAATTTCAACTCTTTTCTTTAATTCTTGTATTTCTTTTACTAAAACCGCAATTAAACCTTGATAATTTAACGTTTGATTATCTTCTCCATCTTTTATACCTGAAACCAATTGTGGAAATATTTCTTCAACTTCGTGTGCTATAAATCCAATATCTTGTTTTCCAGATAATTTATTTATATATGTTACAGGATTTAAATTATCTATTATAAAAGTGTTATCTAATTGATGTACATTTTCTTTAATTCTATAGTCAGAAGTCGCATAAAAAGAAGTTGCTTGTACTTGACCAGAAATAATTACATTAGCGCCGCCTGTACCTGAACTTATAGTTAATATATTATTTGTTCCATCATTAGAACCAGCAAATGATATATTAGATATATTGCTGCTACTCGTATATGAAAATTGAAAATTACAATAACTTGTAGTAGAAATATTTGTTTGTAAAGTTATTAGAGGACTAGAACTATTTTGCGCACTAATAACAAAACCATTTGACAAACTGTTATATAATTGAGTATTTGTATCTGTACCAGAAATAGTTATCTCAGTATTATTGCTAGTATCACCTATTGTTAAAATATTAGTACTATTTCCATATAATGTACTAGTTATATGCATAGGAACATTCGCATATATACCAGACAAAAAAGCATCAAAAACATTAAGTACATTTATACCACCATATGCTTGTAATGTACCATTAAAAGAAACATCTCCGTACACATTTAACAATCCATAAATTGTTGTATTATTTGATACAGTAAGATCTCCAGATGATACAGTAAGATCTCCAGATGATACAGTAAGATCTCCAGATGATACAGTAATATCAGCATTAGCAGTAAGACCATCATTAAAAGTATTTGTAGAAGTCCAAGTATTTGGACTATTTAAAAGACCATAACTTGCGTCGGCAACAGTATCAACCCAAATAGGTCCTAAATTAGAACCTTGTGAAGCAAGAACTTGTCCAGATAATCCAGAACCACTAGAACCTAATATAATTGGAGTAGGAATAGTAATACCATCATCCGCGAAAATAAAATTCTGATACGACGTTTGTAAAATTATTGAAGAAAAACTCCCTGTTGAATTATTACTTATAACAAAATCCGCATTTTCTCCAAAATACATTTGTGTTAAATAATTAATATTATTACTATAAATATTTATAGTAGGAGTACCACTATCATTAGTAATACGAAAAAGCTCAACACTATCAATATAGAATACATGATTAGTAAGCGAATAATAATTAATAGTATTATTAGTTTTTCCACTTATATAACCTCCACTATTTCGTGGTGTAAAATTCTGGCTAGTTGTATTGCCTGATACGTCTAAATTACCAGATGATATAGTAAGATCTCCAGATGATACAGTAATACCATCATTAGCAGTAAGAAGTGCTGAAAAAGTATTAGCACCTGTCCAATCATTATCACCTCCTAATGATGCGCCAGAAGGGTCCTCCCATTTAATTTGAGAACCGGTTGATGTCAATACTTGTCCTTTTTCTCCAGGTGATTTTGAATAATCAAATATAGTATTTAAAAACTGATTTGTTCCTGTCCAAACATTAGCACTATTTAATCCAGGTAAACCATCACTATTTACAGTTGTTCCATTCATAAAATAAATATTATCAACATTCATTATTGAATTGCCAGATAAATCTATATGGCTTTCTGAAACAATTTTTGAATTTATTTGCCCCAAATAATTAGAAATAGTTGGATTATCGCTATTAGAATATTTGTTTCGTACAATATTATTTGTAGCTGCTCTATTTAATCCTCCATATTGTCTAAAACTTGACATTTATATATAGTTATTAATAATTATTTTGATATTTATTCATAATAATTATTTATTGAATACATTCTTTAAAACATCTAATCCGGTTAAATCACCTAAACCGTTTACTCTTCTTAGATTACCTTGTGTTTTCTTATAACTTTTCTTATAACCTTTCTTAGTATGTCTCTTATTTTTTAATCCATGTGCTAAAGAATTTGAACTTAAATGAATTCGCATCGTTTTAGGCAATGGCGTTCTATATAATTTAACGTTTTTAACAGTTTTTTGTTTTTTATGTCTTTTATGTCGTCTTGATTTTTTGATAGGTTTTAATGCTGGTGCTGGTTCTAGAGCTTCTTGTATTGGAATCATCTCTGGGATAGACATTAATGATATCAATGGGTCAGACATAGGCATTTTAAAATTCATTTCATCCATAAAAACATCATCCATATTTAAAGGAAAATCAGTTTGTAATCTCTCTTTTAGTGGCATAGAAACAGAAGGAATATTAAATAGTTGTTGAATATCATTATTGCTTAATTTTGTATTTACATGCGAACTATTTCCATTATCATTTATATCTAAACTTACATTAGCTTCTTTTCCATTATAATCTAAAGACCAATTAATGTCGTTAAATACTGGTTTTCCATTTTTATTTTTAACAATAGTTTGAGTTGTTCCTTTATTTTTAATATACCTACTAGTATTCATTCGTGTTTGTTATATTAAAAATAGATTTTATTTTATAATTTAGACAATTTATTTTTTACTTGATTTATTAAGTTTAGAACGCGATTTTCTAGATTTTTTACTTCCTCCGCGTTGACTTTCTGGAAAAGAAAATCCAAGAATTAATCCAATTACGCCAACAACAATAATCGTAGGAATAATAGCAGCATTCATTTATATAATATTTGAATATAAAATAAAAGAAAAAATAAGAAAAAATATAAAATAAAAGATCAAAATTAAAATAACAATCATTTTTATGGAGTTAAATATAAGAGAAACTGATAATACTCAAATTAATGAGAAACATGTAAGTTTTAATGATGATAATAATACGCAATTAAACATTCCCAATTCTAGAAATGTAGGAAGTTTTCAAACAATTAATAGACAAAAACCGATGAGAACAACCGTACCACTAGATACCAGCGTATATAATCAAAAACCATTTCCTCAACCTGCTAAAAAAAAGAATATTTCCTATGATGACATTTTATCTTCCATGGGAATGGTTCTAGGTCCAGATGGTAAATTACAAATGTTTAATAAAAATGTAGCACAACAGGCGCAGCAATCACAACAATTTCCTCCACAATATCAAAAACAACAACATCAACAAATGCCTAGACAACAACAGCAATATCAACAAATGCCTAGACAACAGCAATACCAAGAACAATACCAAGAAGAACAAGAACAACCTCAATATCCTCCATTAACAAAAAAACAATATAAACAATTAATCGTTCTAGATATGATTAAAAAACAAAATGAACAACGTCGTTTAAGTCAAATTAAATCTACTAAACTCTTATTTCCAAATCCAAATGTTCAAATCGCTTCCATGCCATCTGGAGCGAACATGAATAGATTATTTAAATTTGTCGGCAAATAACATAAAGATACCTAATTAAAAAATAGAAGAGTGAAAATGGAAAAAATTATTCATGCTTTTAAAAAAATGGGTATCCAAGTATTACATCAATTAAATGAAGAACAATTATCCTCTATTATTTTAGAAGCCGATAAAGCATTTCATAATAATAAAACTCCTATTTTAACAGATAATCAATATGATATTATTAAAGAATACATAGCCAATCAATATCCAAATGCCAACATTTTACAACAAATCGGTACACAAGTAGAAAAAAACAAGGTTACATTACCTTATGAAATGGCATCTATGGATAAAATCAAACCAGATACTCAAGCTCTATTATCTTGGCAACAAAAATACAAAGGTCCTTATGTATTATCTTGTAAATTAGATGGAGTAAGCGGTCTTTATTCAACAGAAAATTCAGAAATAAAATTATATACTCGTGGAAATGGAAAAATAGGGCAAGATGTAAGCCATTTAATTCCTTTTTTAAAATTGCCGAATCAAACAACAAATAAAAACCTTGTAATAAGAGGTGAATTTATCATGTCAAAAACATTGTTTGAAAAAAAATATGCTTCTAAATTTGCTAATATTCGTAATTTAGTAGCAGGAATTGTAAACCGTCAAACAATAGATGAAAAAGCAAATGATTTACGATTTGTATGTTATGAAGTAATCAAACCTATTCTAAAACCATTGGAACAAATGGAACTTTTGAGTCAATTAGGATTTGAAACAGTATTTCATAAGTCAGCTCATAAAATAACAAATGAAGTATTATCTAAATTGCTCATTGAAACTCGCAAATTATATACCTATGAAATTGATGGAATTATTTTATCCAATGATCAAATTTATCCTAGAAAATCAGGAAATCCAGAACATTCTGTTGCTTTTAAAATGGTATTATCAGACCAGATGGCAGAAGCCAAAGTAGTGAATGTTATTTGGACACCCAGTAAAGATGGATATTTGAAACCTCGTGTACAAATTGAACCAATTAAATTAGGAGGTGTTACAATAGAGTATGCTACCGGATTTAATGGTTCTTTTATAGAGCAAAATAAAATCGGTATAGGAGCATTAATTGAAATTATTAGAAGTGGAGATGTAATACCTCATATTCGTGGAGTCACTATTGCTGCCGAAGAAGCTAAAATGCCGGATGTTCCATATAAATGGAATGATACACATATAGATGTTATGTTAGAAGACATTGATTCAAACATAACAGTATTAGAAAAAAATATGACAGGATTTTTTAAAGGAATTGGAGTAGATGGATTAAGTAGTGGAAATATAGCGAGAATAATAGATGCTGGATATAATAGTATACCAAAAATAATTCATATGACAAAAGATGATTTTTTGGAAGTAGAAGGGTTTAAAGATAAAATGGCATCCAAGATTTATGATGGTATTCAAGCTGGTTTAAAAAAAGCATCACTGCTTACATTAATGGCTAGTTCAAACATTTTTGGACGTGGCATTAGTGAAAAGAAAATAGAACCAATTCTTGAAAAATATCCGAATATTTTGGTATCCAAAGAAAAAGTTGGAGAGAAAATAGACAAAATTGCGGAAATAAAAGGAATGTCAAAAAAGTCAGCAGAAGCATTTGTTGAAAAAATACCTGATTTTTTGGAATTCTTGAAAGTAGCAGGTTTAAAAGAGAAATTGTATCAATTAAATGAAAACGCTAAAAACTCATCTACAAATAATATATTACATCCACTTTATAAAAAATCAATTGTGATGACTGGTTTTCGTGATGAAACAATTAAAAATAGGTTAAAAGAAGTGGGAGCTACTTTAGGTTCATCCGTCAGTAAAAATACTACAATAGTAATTGCCAAATCAAAAGAGGAAAATACTGGAAAAGTAGCTGAAGCAAAAAAATTAGGTATCCTTATTATGATACCAGAAGAATTTTTGAAGACATATTTTTAATATTTTCTTATTCTTCTTTTTGATTTTCTAGATTTTGTTATTTTTCTTTTTTTGCCACCTTTTCTAGGACTAGCGGATCCTGGCGGTGGCGGCAAATCAATTCTTTGTTGAGGTAATTTATAAATAAATTTTTCTTTCTCTGTAAGATTAGGATAATTATTTCTTAAATAATTTTCTAATGATGGTTTTACATAACGACTTAAATTATAATAATAATCAGTTAAATTTTGTATTGGCATATCATTTAATTGGCGTAATAAAAGTCTAGTAGTTTCATCCATTTCTGGAGCTGTTGCACTATCAGGTTTAGGTTTCCAAGAAGGAGCAGCCATTAATATATAAATAATGAAATATTATATTTAAAAAAAACTTAAATATTTTATATTATACTATTATATAATATGAAATTCTTGAGTACTCTTATTTTATCTTTATCCGCACTTGTCTCTTCTACTAATGATTGGCCAAGATTCAATGAATTTTTAGAAAAGTTCCATAAAAAATACGAAAGCTTTGAAGAATTGGGAGCACGTTTTGAAATATTCCGAGATAATTTACGTATTATTAATGAACATAATTCTCAAGTAGGTAATAATTATACTTTGGGAGTAAATCATTTTTCGGATTTGACTTTATCTGAATTTAAAGAACGATATACTGGTAGTTTTACAGATCATATTTTAACAAATCCTATTATTGCTTCTGGATGTGATATGTTTGTTCCTCACGAAATAATGGTTCCAGACTCTATTGATTGGCGAACAAAAAACGCAGTAACTCCTGTAAAAGACCAAGGACAATGTGGTAGTTGCTGGTCTTTTTCAGCAACAGGAGCTATGGAAGGAGCATGGTCCATTGCTAATCATGAATTAATCAGTTTATCCGAACAACAATTAGTAGATTGTTCTAAAAAGTATGGAAATATGGGATGTAATGGTGGATTAATGGATAATGCTTTTACATATGTAATGGATAATGGTATTTGTTCTGAAGAATCATATCCTTATACTGCTGTTGGAGGTGCTTGTGAATCCTGTAAAAAAGTAGTTTCACTTTATGGTTGTCAAGATGTTCCACCAAACAATCAAGTAGCTTTAAAAGAAGCTGTTTCTATGAGACCAGTATCTGTAGCGATTGAAGCAGATACACGCACTTTTCAAATGTATTCTAGTGGTGTCATTACTGGAAATTCATGTGGAACAAATTTAGATCATGGAGTATTAATTGTAGGATATGGAATAGAAAATGGCATTAAATATTGGCTAGTAAAAAATAGCTGGTCTTCCTCCTGGGGAGATAAAGGCTATGTAAAAATTGCGCGTAGTGAAAGTACTAATGATGAAGGTGTTTGTGGAATTGCTATCACACCATCTTTTCCAGTAATTGGTTAAAATTCAAAATCATATTCTACCATATTTTTCAAATCACCTTTTAAAAAGGTATATAAAGCAATTTTAATTTTAGCCAAGGTAGATTCTTGACTAAAATCCATACTCATCAATTTAATCACCATTTTATTATACATTTCACTCATCTTATCATTATATCGTATTTTATCATGATTTCTATCTCTCCAAGCACATATTTCATTCAATAATTTAGAATGAATTAATTTTAACATATAAACAAAATCTTCTGGTATCATTTTAATCCAATTATTCATATATTTATCGCTCATATCAGATTTCTTATTTGTATCTACAATATCTACCAAATAAATTGGATCTACTACACTAATAGATTTATAAATATAAAATACATTTGATTTTTCCATAAAACAAGCAATCGGTTCTTTTATTTTTCCATTATCTTCTGGCGGCTTTAAGTTCTTTTTTAATATATTTATTATCGTTTCTATTATATTTTGTTCAAGAATAATCATAATATCGTCTTCACAAACAGTAAAAGATTTAATACGATCTATAAATAAAATAGACATTATTTTTGTTTGAGGTTGATTGTTTAACCAATGTATTATATCCATCTTTTTCTTTTTTCTATCAATCCATTTCTGCATTTCTTCCATTTTTTCTTCCATTTTTTGTTGTCTTAATGCCATTTCTTGAATAACAATATATAATTGAGATATTGTTGGAATATCAGTAGATTCTTGTTCATCGCATATTCGTAATCTTTTTGATTTATGAGTTATTTCACAAATAGCATAATGACGTTCATAAGAACTTTTTCTAATATAAGATTTACCACAATACTCACAGCTACTACTATTTGATATATTTGATGTATTTGATAATAATAATGAAGACATAATTGTAATTAAGAATATAATTTATTTGATTAAGAATAAATAGTAATTTTAAAGTTCAATTTTATTTCTTTATTGATGTAATATAAATGCCATTAGTATATCCTGGTGATCCTGGTTCTGGTGATTCAGAAACTCAAAATAATAATTTTAATAATTTAGATACTAATTTTATGTGTCGTGGAAACACTTTTTTATTAAATACAAGTGACCCAGCATATCAATATATTACTCAAAAAAGAATTCAAAATACTGTTCGTGTTCCAACTTCCCTTTATATGTGGGATTTAGGAGCATTAAATGTATATCAAAAACCAAGTCTATTATTAGGATTAGGTGTAAATTGGAATCAAATGAGTGATCGTGCTGTCAGACATATTCAAACTAATAGTGGTAATTCTCAAGGTAGTTTTTATCATGGAAGTAGTACTCGTCATACACAAACACGTGAAAGACCTGGTGCTGGAACACCTGGTGGAGCAGGGGTAGATATCAAACATAATTCTTATTATCGTTATATGAGTCGTTTAAAAGCAAAAAAAGATATTCGTCGTGGACCTATTCCACCTACTTTTGGATTACCTATTCCTTTTCTACCACAGGCTCCTGTATATGGTGGTAAAACAGTGAAAACATCTATTGTCGCTGGTTGTAATTGTCCTGATACGCCTATCACCTCTAATGAAACGCTTATATATTTACGTCATTTTAATCCATTAACATTTGATACAACTATTGTTTTTAATGTAGGAAATTATGTATATGCTCGTACATCATTAACAGGGCCAGTTGAAAAAGCACAAATTATTAATATTGTTGGAAATATTTATACAGTTGAATTTCAAGATTTAACTACGGCTGATGTAACAATAAATGAAATATTACCTTATTTTCCTTGTTCTTGTAATAATAATAATCAATCTGGTTATAGTGAAACAGATGATGCTATTCTTGAAGATGGACAAGTGATTGATGGTTGTTATTTATTAAATAAAATAACTGGTCCACATTCTTTAGCATATATTCAACAATTAGTTAATTCACGTATAAATTAATAAATAAAAAATAATATTTTATAATATTTTATAATATTTTATAATATTATTATGCCTCGTATGAATATGTTTATCCAAAATAATGGAACTCCACGTATTGTTATTGGTCAACCAAGATTAAATCAAGGAGCACAACAAAGAACAAATTTAATGAATATGGCTTTTAAAGCCCCAATAATAGATCGTATAGCAGGATTAAAACCTGGTTGTAGTGCTTGTGGTAAGCATTAGCTTAGTGTTCTAAAGTATTTACAATTAAAAATATTATTCTTTAAATATAAAAAATAATAATATCTATTAGTATAAATGCCAGTTCGTTTTACTCCTTATCAACGCGCAACTAATTTAAGTACTATGAATGCTTATATTCCTGTCAATCGTCAATTAAATAATTGTAATAATACTTTATGTTATACTTATAATCATAGTTATATTTATCAACCACATAGCGGTTATGGAAGTGTAGGTACATCAGCGGCAAGTTATTTAGCAAGTCGTAAAAGGTTATAAACATAAAAAAAATAAAAAATAGTTGTAGAACTATTCTCTTATTTAATTTATTTACTTTTTTAAAATACTATTACTACTAAAATTATTTTATTTTTTATTTTTTATTTATTTATTTTTTATTTATTTTTTATTTTATAGACCTGTTTCAATATCAACATCAGCTTCATAAGTATCAATTATATATGAATCTGGCTCTTCATGTTCATCTTTTCTTTCCCATGGAATTGGGACAAATCCTGCTTTATTTCTATAAAAATCGCTGCGCAAATCATTAATAACTTGTTGAAATACTGAATTTTTTTTAACCAAATCATCATGAATTTTCTTTTGTAATTGTAACATTATTGTTAAATCTTCAACTTTCTTTTCCAAATACTTGTTTCTTGCTTGATATTCTTCTTGACGAATTTCATAATATTCAGCATATGCTTTATCTAATTTTTCAAAATCGTTTTTCATATCTAATACTTGTTGTTCCAAATCTTCTACTTTTGCACGTTCATTGCGAAGAGTTTGAACATAATATTCTTCAGCTGCTGCATCCAATTCATCATCGCTATAATCTTCATCCTCTTCATCATCTTCTTCTTCTTTTTTTTGAACGGAAAGTTCATTTGTTTCACCTAATCCAAAAGCGGATAAGTTAATGGTTTGTTTTCTATTACCTTTTCTATTTGACTCCTGTTGTGGAACTATAGAACCACCATTAATATTTGGTAAAACAACCCAAAACCATGGGTCATCATGTACTATTCTGGCTTCTTTTTCTGGGTTTAGAACACGTTCTTGAAATCTTGAATTAACTCCTGTTTCATACCATACATGAAAATGAACAAAAGCATTATTAAAATGACTTTTTCCTTTATGATGTGGAACAATATCAACACGTTCAATGATACCAAACCCTAACTTTTCAAATATTCCTGCAACATGTTTTCCACTAAAATTCTTGAAAACATGAGGAATAAAGAGAGAAAGGGATTTGTTAATTGTAACGGACATTGTTTAAACTTGGCTAACTGAATAAGTGTAATTTTAGTTTTATTTTAAAAAAGGATTTCAATTTTTTTTTATATTTATATTTAATTTAATAACTAAAAAAAGTTATGAAAAAATCAACTTATTCAAATTATAAATAAAAATTTTTAGTTATTAAATTAAATATAAATATAAAAAAAATTGAAATCCTTTTTTAAAATATAGTTTAAAATATCCTATTATCCCTCTCTCGTTTAAAACAATGTCTTCCGAAAATTTCATGTCATTTTACGTTTCAAATATTCCAATGGAAATGACAAGTGCCGATATTTGTGAATTATTTCAATCAAAAAAAATTGGCAAAGTAGAACGCCTTGATTTTATTCGTTGGTCAAATGATTCAGAAACTTACAGTGCTTTTGTTCATTTACAATACTGGCATTTCAATTTATATACCGACAATTTATATAATGCTTTGGATAATGAATTTGGTTCATGGAAATTACAAGTTTATAATAATGAATTTATTTCTTTGAAAAAAATGACAGCAGAAAAAGTTCCATCTACACAACTGAACATTCATCAATTGGCAGCAAAAATAATCAATTTACAAGAAGAAATTTATGAACTTAATTCAAGATTAGAAGTATTAGAATATGAACCAGTAGAAAAAACAAGATTATCTAAAACAGGACTGGTAATGGATATGTGTGATTTTGTAGATCATTATGATGATTGTGGACCATTAACAATGGCGGATTTGGCAACACAATCACAAAGTTATCAGAAAAAAACTGGTAATTCAGATACAGATAGTGAATCAAGTGGTACATCAGCAGCAAAAAGAATGCGTAATTCAGAAGAATTATGCGGCAACTGTTAGATAGATTATAAGTTTTAGTTTTTAAATTGTAAATTATAAATCATAAATTGTAAATTATAAATATTTCATGATATTTATAATTTTTTTTATTTTTTCATTTTTTATTTTTTTATTCAAAATTTATAAAAATTGCTACTTTGTGTTATCTTAAATCCATTTATAAGGTCCATCTCCATTTACAATAACTGTATTTTTATATGGTTCAGTTTCTATTTGTAAACGTTCTCCATAAACATGCCAATAAAATGAACCATTATTACCATAAACAGTAAAAGAATTATTTTTCACTAATCCAGCATAATAATTTTTATTTATAACTATTTCATTTGATTCTAAATTTTCATCATAAATAGGAGTTATTTGAATTGTAAAATTAGATGCTAATATGGAAACATAATAAGGTAATTGTATTAAAATAAATTTATTATTGGTGATGGTGGATGTTCCACGATAATAAACGCCAGCTTCAGGACCTTCAAGACAAGCATGAATTAAATATTTTGAGTTATCTAATGGATGATCAATAATAAAAGATTTTGGTGTTGTACCATTATTATAATATAAATTTCCTTGAACCCATACATCACCTGCGATATTAGTTGGTACAGATGTGGTATAAATTCCAATACCAGACGTATTAGCTGCTACGCCTACAGATATATATTGTCCAGAAGAAGACATGGCTATAAAAATTGGACAAGGAGGACTAATTGGATTAGTAGGAAGAGTTTGTGTAAATGGTATCCAAGTAATATATTGTGTCCAATTTACGCCATAATTAGTTGAATAAAATATATAACCAGTAGAAGTTCCAGCCATTTGATATTGTCCAGAAGCAGACATTACTACTGAAGTCCAATTAGATGAACCTATTATTAGTGAAGGATTCCAAGTTAATCCATAATTTGATGAAATAATACAATTATTATTAGTACATAAAGCAGTCACGTATTGACCAGAAGAAGATGTAGCTAATACATTCAAATTAGATGATGTAGCAGTACTTATAATCCATGTAACACCATAATCATTAGAATACGCAATACCTACTCCAATAAAATTGATTACATTACCATTTCCGTATATAACATATTGATATTGTCCAGATGAAGATATTGATATACTATTAAAAGCATTAGATGTCTGTGACAATGATGTTGTGTCTGATAAATTCCAAGTATTTCCATAATCTGCCGAATACATTATAATTCCAGCTGTAAGCCCTAGATTATTTCCTGTTAATGTTTGATATTGTCCGGAAGATGATACTGCTATAGGTATCAATGTTGAATTCATTAACTCTGTTATTTCTACATTTGTCCACGTATTTCCATAATCTGATGAATAATAAATACCGCCAGGAGTAGGAGGAATAGTAGTATTATTATAATAAGTCATAGTTTGAAATTGTCCAGAAGATGACATTCCAAAATGTTGACCAATAGTTAAACTACTTAAATTACATAAATAAGTAATAGTATTCCAAGTATGACCATAATCAACTGAATATATTATGTAATCACTTGGAGCAAGATTAATTGCTACTTGATATTGTCCTGATGATGACATTACGATAGATGTAAAAGTATAAACATTTAATGAAGATAAAGTTGGTTGTGTCCAAAGAGTATCACCAAAATTTCCAGAAAAATTATTAAGCATATTTACATTTGAATTACTTATTTGAACACTTCCATCTGGATAAGTAATAGAACCTTGTGCCAAAATATTTGGAATAGCTAAATCAATAGTGGAATATTGACCAGTAGGACTTAAAAAAGCAGCACCAGTAAAACCTGTAACACCAGTATATCCATAAGGTGTTTGGGTTAGAAAAGAAAAACCTTGTCCAGCAGGTCCAGTATATCCAGTTAATCCAGCAGTTCCAGTTGGTCCAGTATATCCAGTTAATCCAGCAGTTCCAGTTTGTCCAGTTGGTCCAGTTGCTCCAGTTGGTCCTGTCATTCCTGTTTGTCCCGTTGGTCCTATTGTTCCTCCCCCTATTTGTCCATTTATATATAAATTTCCTTGAATCCATACATCACCTGCGATATTTATTGGAATTGTTGTTGTGTAAATAGCATAATCTTGACTAATTAAAGTAATATATTGTCCAGAAGAAGACATTGCTACTAAGTCACCGTATTGTGGAATAGGACATTCAAATACTTTCCATGTTTTACCATAATCAGTTGAATAATGTATTTGGGCATCTATAACATAATTATTACGTCCTATTATTTGATATTGTCCAGAGGATGACATGGCAATTGACGACCATTCTATCACAGAAGCACCAGTATAAGTACTATTAGTATTCCAAGTTTGTCCATAATTAGTAGATGTATAAATATATCCATTCTCGTCACAAAATGTTATAAATTGTCCAGAGGAAGATATTGCTAATGAAGAAGAATTAACATTCCCATTTAACGTTAAGGGTAAACGTACCCAATATATTCCATAATTAGTTGAAATATATGATTGTTCACCGGTAACAAATGAAATAGCTATTTGATATTGTCCAGAAGAAGATATTGCTATGGTGCTCCAATAATTATCAGAAAGGTCAATATTATTATTCCATGTTATACCATAATTAGTGGAATTCCAAATAGAACCAGAATAAACAACTCCGGTCTGATATTGTCCTGAAGAAGACATTGCTATTGAATTCCATTGTACTGTTTGGTCTGATGTTTGTTGAGTCCAAGTTTGACCATAATTATTTGAGATATAAATATAACCAGGGCAACGACCTACTGTTTGATATTGTCCAGATGATGATATTGCTGCTGCACGCCATTGTCCATTTAATGAAGCATCCATATTTTGAATCCATGTTTGACCATAATTATATGAATTAAATATATAACCATTATAACTATTCCAAGAAACAGCTATTTGATACTGTCCAGATGATGATACTGCTAATGATTTGAAGGCTAAATCTCCTTCTGGATTTTGACAATTTAGTCTTAGTATCCAAGGAGTGTTTCCAAAATTTCCAGATATATCTATACCAGATATATCATAAGTAGAAAAATTATTAAGCATATTTACATTTGAATTACTTATTTGAACGCTTCCATCTGGATAAGTAATAGAACCTTGTGCCAAAATATTTGGAATAGCTAAATCAATAGTGGAATATTGACCAGTAGGACTTAAAAAAGCAGCACCAGTAAAACCTGTAACGCCAGTATATCCATAAGGTGTTTGGGTTAGAAAAGAAAAACCTTGTCCAGCAGGTCCTGTATATCCAGTTAATCCAGCAGTTCCTGTTTGTCCTGTTGCTCCTGTATATCCAGTTAATCCAGCAGTTCCTGTTGCTCCTGTATATCCAGTTAATCCAGCTGATCCAGTTGCTCCTGTATATCCAGTTAATCCAGCAGTTCCTGTTGCTCCTGTATATCCAGTTAATCCAGCTGATCCAGTTGCTCCTGTATTTGATGCGGACCCTGGCATTCCTGTTGCTCCTGTATATCCAGTTAATCCAGCAGTTCCAGTTGGTCCTGTATATCCAGTTAATCCAGCAGTTCCTGTTGGTCCGGTTGTTCCATTTGTTGGCGTCGGTGTTGGGGATGGACAAGGATTGGGTGTACAATTCCTAGCATAATATGGAAATATCGGATTTGACATATATATGTAGTAAGAATATAAATTTATACTTATTTTTATACCAAATATTTAATTAAAAAATATTAAATTTAGAATAAATATTAAGGAAATTAAATATTTCTAATATTTATAATATAAATAATTAAATAATTAAATATTTGGTATAAACATAATATAAATAATGTCTACTACTAAAAATTTTGATTTAAATATAGATAATTATAAAAAAAAAGAATTAGAAGATATTTTTGAATTGCCTGAAAATTATGATAATTCTTTTGTTAAATTAAAATCAAATAAATTAATAGATAATATTAAAAATGATTCTGCTATTGAAAAAAATGTGAAAAATAATACAATTAATTTTATAAATAAAGCGGCGGAATTATTATTAAAAAGCACTAAAAGTTTAAATAATTTTAAAAAATTAGCAGATTCGGATATTTATAATTTAGATTATAAATTAAAAACTTCAAAAGTAGAAAATAATGGAGACGAATATATGATAATAGAAAAAAAACCTACGCCATATACACAATCACTACCCAGTGAATTTTATCATGGTGTAATAAATCCATTAAAAAAACGTATATTAAATAATTCAATTAATATTGATACTCGTTTTCGTGATAATTATTATACAACATTATCAACTAATTTTCATCTTGATTTACCAATTCAATTTATTAATGTAGTTTCATTACAATTATCTGCTTTTGAATTGCCAATTACAACTTATGCGATTTCTAAACAATTTGGAACTAATTATTTTTGGATTTCTGCTTGTGGTGAAAATGGGAATGATTTTGAAAAATTATGTATTATAATAGAAAATGGAAATTATAGTCCATGTAGTTTGGTAGAATATATAAATAGTTATATTACTACAAATATTGAATTTATTCAAAGTACTTATTTAAAATATTTATGTTTTTCTTTAAATATAGGAGATCCTAGTACAGGTTCTGGACAAATAGTTGTGTCAATTTCACCAAATTATACAAGCGGCATTCCTTTTAGTTTTAATTTAAATTTTCAATTAGATTTCAATGGCAATCCAGATTATGGAATACCATTACCATTAAAAATAGGGTGGATAATGGGATTTCGTCAAGGTGAATATACTAATAATATATTATATATAAGTGAAGGTATTTGCGATACATCAGGTCCTAATTATATGTTTTTAGTAGTAGATGATTATAACAATAGCGTAAATAATAATTTTTATAGTGCTTTTAATTCCTCTATTTTAAATAAAAATATATTGGCAAGAATAAGTTTATTAGCACCTCCATTTAATAATTTATCGCAAAATAATTTAAATCTTATAACAACTCCACGACAGTATTTTGGACCAGTGAATATACAAAAATTAAATATACAATTACTAGATGAATATGGTAGAATAATTGATTTAAATAATATGGATTTTTCTTTTTGTTTAACAATGCAGGTTGTATATGATCTTTAATTGTTTTTTTGAATTATTCTTTTGAATTATAATTTAACCACGATTCTGGTGATTTTTTAGTTCCCCCATCATATAAAACAGCATATTTATTATCTAACATCCATTGATTTAAATGGAGGTCCTCTAAATAAACATCCGCTAAGATGCGACCATATTTTTCGGTTTTTGTATTTTTTAATATTACATTTTTATGTAAAATTAAATCTTCTAATGCGTGTTTTGCTATTTGAGCGGATTTTTTTTCATCTTCATTTTTTCCTTTAATTTCAGGTGTATCTATTCCATTAAGACGAACTGAAAAACGATATAATAATGAGTTTGAATAAGGTAATTTGGATGCAATAGTAATAGTATCTCCATCATAAACTTTAATTACTTGTCCTGAATAAATAGGAGGTACAAATGGATGACAATCTTTCCAGTTAATAATTTCATTTTCATTGGTTAACAGTTGATTAGGTAATGGTTTCTCTTCTTGTGGTGATTCTATATTTGGTTGTTGTTGAGACTGATACATTATAGGATTATAAATAAATCGTGGAATACAATACATTAATCTTTTATACATTTCTGCTCTTATAATTTGATTTATAATTAGAATATATCTATTTATATTATTCAATTTTATTTTATATAAATTTTTAAATAAATGATAATATATATAATGGCTTATGCGTTTCCTGCTAGACCAACTTTTCGTACTTTAAAAGAATCTTCATATGCGAGTGATTACATTACTAATAAAAAAGGTATAATAGCATTTTGTAAAGATAAAAGAGATTTTAAATGTAAAAAATCATGGTCTCAAGGTGATTATTCAATATATAATAATGGACAAAATACTATTAATAATTTATGTAGTTCCAAATTTAATAGTGCTAATTTAAATTATAACTTATTAACAAAATTAAATTTAAATGGAGTAAATACTTTTAATGAATCTTATAATAATAGATGTAGTTTAAATAATAATGTAGAATATGCTGTGCCTAGTATACAAGGAATATAATTTTATATTTATCAATTTAAATATAAAATATTAAATATAAAATTTTAGTGTTTACGCATGTATTTAATGATTTAATTATTTAATTATATGCTGTGGAATAATCATTTATATAGGCAGCATTTTTATCACTTATTGCACTAAAATCTTGATTCTTCTTGAAAAGATAATTATACATATAGTTAGAAGAAACAGAACTATTTTGGAAAAGCATTTGTGTTGTTCCAGTTGTTTGTTGAATATTAAAAGAATTTAAAACAAATTCTACGTTTCCAGCGGAAGATACACTATCTGAACCAATAGAAAAGGCAAATATTTCATCTGTTAAAGCAACTAAATTAGTAGCATAATTATTTCCTGTCATATAATTAGCATTAGTAGATCTATTTTGTCCATTTGATGTTGATGTAGCTCCACATTGGACAGCAGTTGTATTAAAATTATTCATTGGAGCATTATTTCCAGTATACAAAGAATAATATTTATTTGCTGTTGAAACAGAATTAAATATATAATTAACGCGAGCATTAACTAATCCTGGCCAATAATCAGTACTATCACCTTTAGCTTTTGTATAAACTGTGAGAAATGGTAAAGAAACAGTACTAGCAACAAACACATTTAGATAAAGATTCACAAAATCACCCATTGTCATATTATTATTAGCAGGAAGATACCAGTTAATTTTATTTCCTTGAGCAAGATTTTTAAACCACCAACCATCAACAGTTTCATTATTAGCAGTAATGGTATATGGAATTGGATAAGGAGCACATTCATCTGCCCATACTGCGGAGGAACAATTAATTAAAACGGTATTATAAGCATTGGCAACAACTGTACTAACACTTTCTTTAATTTGAGAGGATTGATTAGTAATATCACCAATTGCTGTTGCTGTAGTGCTTCCTTCTAAAGCTTGAACTAATTTATATACATTATTAAATGAATCTAATACAGTACCATCTGTTCCCAAAATAGTATTAATACGAACTGTTTGATTCCATAATTGTTTGTCAACATAAGTTTGTGTAGCTAAATATTGAGCAGTAGAAGAAGTAAAATCTACTGCAGTACCACTTACTTCTGTTGTAGTAGTATTACTAGATGAAGAAGGAATAACATAACTAGAATATGGGAATGCTGTTGTTACGGCACCAGTAGCTGCGGCAACTGTAAAAGCAGTTGTATTAATGGCAAGGCCACCGTTAGCAGCAATAGAACCATCAGATGAATTCAATTGAATAGTTGGAGTTGAAAATGTTCCTAATTGAAGATTTCCTATAGATTGTATTTTTCCTGTTGTTGATGTAATTAAAACATTATCGGCACCAATATTTACATTTTTTTCTACTGTCAAAGACCCATTAGAAACAATAGAACCATCTACGGAATCAACAGTAAATTGACTGGAATTAATATTCAAATTTCCTAAAATATTAGCAGGACAATTAATATTGGCAACATTGTTTTGTGCATCAATAATTAATTGATTACTATGAACATTTAAACCTTGTCCTATTGTTACATCACCATTCATTTGAGCATTACCACTTCCATGTGAAAAAATAATTTCACCAGTACCAATAGTAATATCATTTAATGCTAAAATATGACCATCATTGCCTAATGTTAAATTAGGACTTACATTAGTTCCACCAATACTTACTGTTCCAGCGGAATAAATAGTTGACCCAACAGTTACCGCACCTGTACTTTCTGTTACTGTAAAATAAGAACCTACAGTTAAGTCATCTAACATAGTTGTTCTTCCAGTATCTGATACAGTAAATTTATCAGTATTTATATTTAATGATTTAGCATTTAATGAACCAGAAGCTGTAAAGGAACCATCAGTTGTAATAGATCCATGAACATTCATTGTTCCTGCAGTATTAAAGTTACCATTTGCGTCAATTGATAGATTTGCTGCGGAACCTGAAGAACTAATATTTAAACCGGCTTGACATGTAAGGACATTTTGAGTTGTAATAGGTAATGTTGTAGAAAATCCAGAAGATGTATTTTGTATGGTTACATTTTTACCAAGATAAATATTTGTATCTGGACTAATACTAATAGTTGAGCTTGGAGGAATGGCTGGAGGAGAAGGAGACATATTATAATATTTACTAATATTAAATAAAATACAAATAAAATAAATAAAATAAATAAAATAAATAAAATAAATAAAAATTTTTATTTTTTAAATAAAAAGAATACATCTTTTTTCAACATTTATTTCTAAGGCACGTTTAAAAAACCAATATAATTTTGTATTAGAAATAGTTTGTAATAAAGAATTTGAACAATCCGTATAATCAAATTGTTTTTTAAAGAAACAATAAAAAGCAAGTGACCCTAAAGAATAATAAAATGAATTGAGAGAAATAGAAGCAGGTAATTTCGTTATTGCTTTTATTTCAGGACTAGAATATTCATTTCTTATAAAAGGTGAATTAAAAGTAATAAATTTATTATTATTTTTTTCAGAAGAAATAGTAGCAATCCAATAAGGGTTTATACAAAAAAAATCATAACCATTTACAACAACAATATCTTCAAGAGTTAAAGAAAACATTCCATAACCAAATCCTTCTAATATTTTTTGTTGTTGAGAGATACACCAAATAAGACGACTAATTAAATTATAAGATAATCGTTGACTATTATTAATAAATTTATACAATGTTACAACAGAATTTCCTATAAATTGAATATTAGAAAAGGAATTATTGAGAGAAGGTCCAACAAGAATATTCATTTCAACAATACTTCGTAAAAGTATTTTATTGGGTTTATACAAATCAATAGAAATAATAGAATTATTTTCAGTTTTTTTAATTGAAAATGATTTTGATTGATTCATAATTTTATTTATATTTTATTGAAACTTAAAAATATAGAAAAAAAACTGTATTTCTACAGAAATTTTATTTATTTAATTATTTAACTTGTGAAATTTTTGATTTATTTTTCTATTTTTTTGACATCTACTATATTACTTTATTGCTTTATTGCTTTATTTTTTTGGTTTCGTTGTTTTCGTTGATTTTGTTGTTTTTGTTTTTGGTTTAATAGTTATTGCTTCTGGAGAATATGGAGGAGATTCCGGTGGATAAAGAGGACTTTTTGACAATGGTGGTGATTTAGGTAGAAGTTCAATAGGAGTTGTTGGAGCTGGTTTAGATTTTGGCAATGATATTGGGGGAGGTCCCTCTGGTGTTGTTGAACCTTTTACAATTTTGTCATTGAATGGTGGTGGACCTAGTGGAGAATGAGGAATATAATCATTATTATTATTTTTGTTCTTGTTCTCGTTCTCGTTCTTGTTCTCGTTCTCTAATGTGGAAGGATGAAATAAAGCAAGTGGTTTAGGTTTTTCAACAGATTGTCTAGAATATTGCCATGTATCTTCTGAAGAACGATGCGATGCAATTACAGAACGAATTTGATCTCTTGGTTTGGAATGAGAAAGTTGATTACGAGCTTCTCTATATTCTTGATGTTTATTATTATATTTATTATATTTACTATCATAATTATCTCTTGGTCTAGAATCACGATTGTCACGATAACGTTCATCTCTTTGTCTTACTGGTTCTTTACTGACCGAACGATTGGCACTCACTTTCCAAAACCATGGTTCATCATAAACAATTTTTATCTCTTTTCCTGCTAAGACACGTTTACGAGCTTGGTCTGCTTCTACAGAATTAGCCCATTGTAAATGAATAAATACACGCTGAAATTTATCTCCATTTTCTGATGTACGAGGGATCATATCAATACGCTCAATAAATCCAATATTAATATCTTTTAAACAAGCCATTACTTTTTCTTGAGTTACATTACTAAATACACGAGGAATACATAAACTGGGAACATTGGGTGGAAGCATAGATAGGTCAATATCTGCCATAATAACTTGTTCAGAAGAATTCATTGTAAACTTGGGTTGAGGGTGGAATACTATATGATTTAAAATACTATCATTAATAAGTTTTCAATTTTTTTTTATATAAAAAATAAAAATAAAAATAAAAATAAAAATAAAAATAAAAATAAAAATAAAAAAGTTTATTAAAAATAACTAAAAAAGTAAATCAAATAATTAAAAATTAAATATTAAAATAAATACCTATTAGTAATATAAATAATTAATGAGTTCACCAAATTTACAATTAATGTTAAAAAATAATAATAAATGTTCTTATTGTAAAAATCCAGGACATAAAATAAATATGTGTAATGACAATTCTATAAAAGTATTAATAAATGAAGCTGAAGAAATAACAATTTTTACGAATGCGTTATTTTGGAAATGTTTTAAATATAATAATTATTTAAAATATTGGTTATCAGAAAGAAGCACAAGTGAATTAAAAATACTTGGTTATGAATGTGATTTAATGACTTATAGTCCAGATGATTATGTAAATAAATTACCTGAAAGAATGTATGAAAAATGGATTATATCATCAGAACCAGAAGAAGCAATGAATAAATTAGCGGATTTTCCATTAGATAAAATCAATAAATGGTTAGATTATTTATGTAATGTTTGTAATTGTAATAGACATAATATTGAAATGGAAATAAAATCAATATGTATGCCCAAGCATAAGTTTACTATTAAAGTTGAATTATATAATGAACAAAATAAAGAAAATAAACAAAATAAACAATTCGTTGAAAAAAAAGAATGTCCAATTTGTTTTATAGAATTACAAGAAAATATAGTTACTACAAATTGTGAACATAGTTATTGTCAAACTTGTATATCAAGATATATGCGAAGAGAATCTATTAATAAATTAACATTAAATTGTCCTTATTGTCGTACTAATATAAAAAATTTTATTGTATTAGAAAATTCAATTAAACAATTTCTATTGGAACGTTATTGTACAACAGAATCAATACAACAAATAGAACCATTTCAACAATTAGAACCATTTCAAATAGTAAATGGGAATTTCTTAATGATACAGCAAGCAATACACGAAGTACAGAATGAAGAAAATATAAATAATGAAAGACGACAAATATATAAATATATATATCAAATCATATTTGTTACAGGAATAATTAGAAATGCCTTTAATTATCCAATATTATTTATAATACCTACATTTGCTGCTGCTATTATTTGTATATCAATTATAACCTATAATCTCTTTATAATATAATAATTATATTTAGAATTTGTTTAGAATTTGTTTACCTTTAACAATAGTAATATAACATTACTATATTATTTATAAAATAAATGTAAATAAATATAATAGAAAAAGGTCAAATAAGAAAATAAAAATTAAATGAAATAATAAAAAAACATATTGATAGTATTTTTTTCCCATAGGAATAAATCTAAAAATATCTTCCTTATAATAATGAATCATATTATAGAAAATAAAAGCGCCTAAAATAAGCAACGATTCATCTAACGCACCAAAAATTACTTTTGATGTAAATAAACTGTTGTTTGGTATACTTTCCATCTTATAATATCAATATATAATCCAAATATATACTCCGCCGAAATCCCAAAATATATATTTTAACCAAAAAACTACTTAAAGAAAACAACCAAATATAAATTAACTAGCATCTGACTTTAGCTCAGTTGGCAGAGCAATCGGCTGTAGTCCGAAAGGTCGCTGGTTCAATTCCGGCAAGTCAGATCAAAGCGTCAATGGTGTAGTGGTAACATGCGACCCTTCCAAGGTTGAGCTGGGGGTTCGATTCCCCTTTGACGCATTTTTATATATTTTATATTTTATAAAATATGTAATCTAAACAAACTTAAAAAACTTAAATATCATAAGCTAATTCAATCTCCAAAGTAAATGAAAAATCCATATTATTTAAATTAATAGTTTGTCCATATTTGTCTAATAACTGTAGTCCTATTTTACGAAGATCTATGGGACCAAAATATTGTCTTATTGGGGAAATAACATCATTTTTTCCATCAAATAATATCTGAAAATTATTATTGGAATAAGGTATTTTTGCTAATATATTTTTATCAATAAAACTATCATTAAATACAGCTATTAAATTAGAAGAACGTGATAAATTAAAATCATTTACTACAAAATACATATAGTCTAATGGCACTCCATTAAATAATCCTTCACTTAAATAACACATGCTATCTTTATAATCAGGATTTCTAAATCCTAATATCCATCCCAAATTTCTATTTACATAAGTATTTGTTTGTTCAGTTACAAAATACATATTAAATTTATTTGTATCATTTGATATACGTGTTCTATTATTAATAGGATCTATAGTTACAATAAATCTATCGTAAGTTCCTATTTGAAATTTAATACATTGTTGTATTGTTGATGCTAATAATTGCGCATCATAACAACCCTCAGGCACAACAATTAATCCACCACAACCAGTATTATGTTCAGTAATATAAAATCTATTTGTTAAATTAACATTTGATAATAAATAAATTCCTTCAGGTATTTCAATAGATAATAATCGCATAGACACGACATGTTTTAAAGGATAAGAAAGTACAAAAAAACAATCTGTAGATGAACCACTATAAGAATCACGAAAAAAAGTATTCATAGCGAGAGATACAAAATTAGTTCTTCTACGTAAACGATTTAATATTCCAGGGGCTGTTTCAGTTGGAAAAGTATTCATTGGTTGAATAAAATTTGTTACAGATGAGATAGAATTTTCTGTAGATTTATCAATTACATATTGACTACCATTTACAGCAATAATATGATTTGTTTTTAAATTTTGAATTAAAATACGTTTGGATTCATCTAAGAAAATTAAAATTTTATTTAAAAATTCGCGATTTGTAATTTTTTCCATAAAATTGTTACGAATTATATTTACTTTTTCTTCAATATCAATTACTCCATATCCAGAATTAGAACCAGGACCAGATTTATTGTCTAATTGAATAAAATTTTCTAAATCAGTTATATTATAATTTTCAATATCTAAATCAAATGCTGAATAACTCATATAATACAAATATATTATACGAATTTTTAAATTATTTACGGTATTTGTTACAATATTTGTTACAGTATTTGTTACAGTATTATTTGATACCACGTAAAATATTTGATTTCTCTTTTCTATTACGGTGTGGCGGAGTTAAATTATGATGTATTTTAAGTTTCTTTTTTGCTGCTACATCTAAAATCTTCTTTTCATGTGTTTTTTTTTCTAATTCCATATTTAAACAATCAATATCTATTTTATGTTGTTCTGTTTTTATTTTATGTTCTTTTAATCGTAATTGAAATTGTTTTTCTTTTAATGTCACATTACTTTCTAATTGTTTAATCTCTTCTTCAGTGCGGTCTTTAAATGGATCCATTAAACTATCTATAAAAGGATTAATTGCTGTTACGCTAGGTAATGGGTCATTAAACCATTTAAACCATCGTGATTTTCTTTTATGAGCATTCGCAATTTCTTGATGAAACATTTCATCAATTACTGAAAAGGCGGACTTTAATAATAATATTTCTTTCATGTAATCTCTCTTATCTTCCATTAAAACAACTAATTGACTTCTTAAAAGTTCCATATTTATATTATTTTTTTTTCTAATATATTCTTCTTTTTGTCCATAATAATCAATTACTGCTTCTATATAACGAATTTGATTTTTAATATTCATAAGAAATGTTATTTTTTTCTTTCGTATATCGTCAATCTTTTTTATAATGGAAAAGATATTAGTATTATAAATAATAGGATAATGCTTACGAATTATTTCCGGAATTAAAAATTGGTTTGTTTCTTTAATTTCTGTTATTTTTTTTTCTACTTCTGATAGTTTTTTCATTAATGCTTCTTCTAATAACTCTTTTGACATCATAATAGTATTATTATTTTCATTATTTCTATTATTTTCATTGTTTTCATTATTTTCATTATTTTCATTGTTTTTATTATTTTCTTTATTTTTTTTATTTTCTTTTCTATCTTCATTTTCTCTCCTATTTTTTATATTCTTAATACTAATGATCCTTTCATTTTTATTTCCATCATCACTATCATAATTCTTTAACATTTGTATCTTAGGTTTTTTAAAATTACTAAATAATAAAATGGACCCTGATGTAAATTCTACTGAACTTTGTAATTTATCATATTGATGTGATGATGTTTTATGTGCTTCTTGAGCTGCGTCTAATTTAAAATAATTAACGAGTGCTAATAAAAAAGCAATTACCGCATTTACAGAAGAAATCAACATAGAACCCCATCCATAATTGGAAACAATAGATGCTAATACAGTTGCGGCTGTTGATAAAAAAATAGCAGGCATCATTAAAGCATTTAAATTTTTATCACAATAATATTTTGCTTCCATATAAATTATTTTTTGTCCTTTTAAATAACTTGCTATTACATCTAATGAACTAGAATAATCATGATTGATAGATGAATATTGTTCATTTATTTCATCTTCTAATTCTTTATATTTTAATTTATTATATTCAATTTGTTTACCATAAATTCCTGTAGAAACACCAATAGGTCCTTCATGATTTGAATTATCAAATACACGAATTAAAGATTGATAACTTTCAACACTATTTAAACTATCAGAATCAAATTCGTTGCCATTATTTTCATAATTATTTTCATAATTATCAATATAAATATTGTCTAACACTGCTAATCTTTTTATAGATTTAAAACTTTTTTCAATATCATTATTATCATTATTATTATCATTATTATTATTATTTGATAAATCCGTAATGTTTAAATAAATTTCTTCTATATTAATATCATTATTTTGATCCATTATTATTTATTATTTATTATTTATTATTTATTATTTATATTTTAATATATTATAATGACAAAAACAAGAAAAAATGTTCCATGGAAAGGTTGGAAAAATCAAGCACCAACTACTCATCAACGTACAACAATGCTAAAAAAATGCGGTAAAAAATGTTTTTTAGGCACAAAAAAATCATTTCCTATCTGTAAAAAAAATACTTGTACTATCAGTAAAAAAGGATTATATGCTGCGTATATTCGTTCACGCCAATATAGTAGTAAAATAGGAAAAGGAAACAACAAATATAAAATAGTTGCTTCAAAAGCTAAAAGAATGCTTCATTTATAAATAAAAAATAAAAAATAAAAAATAAAAAATAAAAAATAAATAAAATAAATAAAATAAAATAAAAATTGATTTTAATTATAATAAATAAAATTTAATATAATCAATTAATAAATCAATTACTAATAATGTCTATCTTAAATAATAATTATTATAATATATACAATAACGATGATGATGATAATGAATGGGGATTATTTATAGATATAGATACTCCATTTTATTTATCTCATACTATTAATTTTAAAGAATCAAATAGGTATAAAAATAAATATTGGAGAGATTATTATAAAAATAATGTAAATTCTATTGATGAAAATGAAATATATTTTGAAAAAAGCAAAGAAAATAAAACCAAAAATAATTCAAATTATAAAAAATATGAAGTAGAAAAATCAATCTTTTTAGGAATCACTATTTGTTGTTTAGCATTCAATATATTTTATATTAATAAATTAATAAATTAATACACATTTACAGTCCAAAATCTGGTTTGTTGTGAATTATTATATATATAAGTAAAATAAGCACTATGATTCTGTAATATTGTTATGCTTGTATCTCCCAGAGGATGATTATATATTTTACTAAATATACGATCACTTGAATTATTTGGGACATTTATTATAACTGGTTCAAAATATCCATCAACATAAGTAACAGCATTTACAATAGTTATATTAAATCCTTCATTAACTCCTGTAGGCAAATACATATTACAACTTTTTTCAGCTATAATATTAACCGCAGAAGAAATTGTATAATCTTTATCAATATGTATAAATTTTTTATAATTTAATGGTTCCCAAAGTATTCCATTATCTGTAGAAATTAAATATTGATCTACTGTTCCAACCGAACCAGAAATATCTTTTATTTGCGTTGGTTCAATAAAAGGAGGAATAGATGTTGTTCTATTCCACAAATAGTTATTCCACCCAAATGATGTGTCTGTATTATTTTGTTGTGCTATTAATAGACCTATATCATTACAAGCAATAGCACCAAAACTAACCAAATTATTTGGTTGATAATAGGTAAATGTCACTCCATAATCAATAGAATAATAAACAAAACTTGAACCTTGATAAGGAGTACAATATCCCACTTGATATTTTCCATCCCAACTCATTTGAATCAAGTTTCCGTAATTGGACTGTGGAGAAATAAAATGTATCCAGTCTACCCCATTGTTCTTAGTAGTCCAAAATCCTCCATTGCTCTTTACCATTAAATATACACCGTCATATGATACTACTATTGTATCACAATCATTGGCAGGCATTTGTGATTGTGTTGTAATTATTGTAGCAGTAGTTTTTGGAACTGGAGCAGATGGATTAAAAGTCCAGATATCTGAAGTAGAACATAAACAATATACCAATTGAGTATCTCTTGCAAATGACATTGAGTAAGTTATGTAATATTCGTGATATTGTTGACTAAATCCAGCACCAGTTTCTGTTATAGTAAAAGTTGTTCCACTATTAAAACTGATTAACGCATATCCTCCTCTTTGAGTATTATAAATTACAATAGTTCCATCACCATTACAGAAAAGATTACCAAGATAAATTTTTGGAGCATTATATCCTTGTGTTGAACTTGTTCCCCAATTGGCTCCACCATCTGTAGAATAATAAATATTTGAACCATTTGTCCAATAAACACTTGAACCATCATCACTACAACAAATACCAGTCGTAGAGTCATAAATACCTATTGGTAATACGGTAGTCCAAGTTGCCCCAAAATCTATTGATTTTTGAATTTTCATAATACCACCAACTTTAAAACCAGTATAAATTATTTGCCCTGTTTTTGTAGCACAACTCATTCCGGTCCAATATTGCTGAAATGGATTAGGGGCATCAAATGTTGATCCTGTCACATCCCAAAATGGTGGTCCTATATTCGGTACTAATACAAGATTATTCATATTGGTCGCTCCGCCGCCTAACAATACACCGCCAGTTTCTGGACTTGCTGAAATTTTTGCTGTATCTCCCAGATAAATTGTTCCAGCAGAAACATAGAAATCTAACCATCTGTGCGTAGCATCTCCTAATGAATATTCTTTGTCTGCTGTTGGAACAAGGTCTCCAGTCATAGTCATATTTCCATTTATGTGGATCCCAGTAGAAGGCGCGGTTATTGTTCCAGCACCAAATACTGTATCTTTGTTTGATAAATCTGTGAAAGTTAATTCTGACTTTGTTAGATTGACTTTTTGATCTGATGCTGTTGTATCTATTGTTATTGAATTAGTAGTAATTTTATTATTATAACTCCTCATATTATTTGTTAATTGAAGATTAAGAGAATCTGCTGCCAAACTTGATGTTAAATCTGTATTTGGTAAAGTATAATTTATTTCAAGTTTAGGGACTCTTGTATCTATATCAGTACTCATAGTAATAAAACTTGTATACTCGTCGCCTACATTATTATTACTCCCAAAAATAGAGATACTGTTTGGAAATAAATCTAACTCATTAGTGTTTGTGCTGGTTGGATTATAACGATGAAATGATATTATCTCTGGATTTAATTTTATTTCATTATATTCTCCAAAATGAGTTTCATTAATATTATCTGTGTATATTATTTTTATTTCTGGTTGTCCATTGTCGCTAATTATTATATTATTTGAATTGTCTGGGTAAAGTGGGTCAATATAATTTATTATTATTTTTTGGTTTTCGTATTTTTGTGTTTCTGCTCCAATAAAATAATTATTATTATTTAACAACGCAAAATTAGAAAGGTTTGGAGCATCTTCCCATATCAATTTTCCATCATTTCCAGCAGAAAGAACTTGGTTTCGATTTCCAATATTACCTAATGCGTCTTGAATATTCTGTGGTTGTATACCTAAGAAAGTATTTAAAACGCCAGTAAAATTATTTGAGGCATCCAATAAGACAACATTATCCGGTGGCAATCCTGGCGGTCCAGTAAAACCAGTTGGTCCTCTTTCACTTCTTGGACCAGTTGGACCAGTTGGACCAGTTGGACCAGTTGGACCAGTTGTTCCTGTTTCGCCTGTTGATCCTGTATTAGTAGCATAACCAGGCATTCCTGTTGGACCTGTTGATCCAGTTGGACCAGTTGTTCCTGTTTCGCCTGTTGATCCTGTATTAGTAGCATAACCAGGCATTCCTGTTGGACCTGTTGCTCCAGTTGGTCCGGTTGGTCCAGTTGGTCCGGTTGGTCCAGTTGGTCCGGTTGCTCCAGTTGCTCCAGTTGGTCCGGTTGGTCCAGTTGGTCCGGTTGCTCCAGTTGCTCCAGTTGGTCCGGTTGGTCCAGTTGGTCCGGTTGGACCTGTTGATCCAGTTGGTCCGGTTGCTCCTGTATTAGTAGCATAACCAGGCATTCCTATTGGACCTGTTGCTCCAGTTGGTCCGGTTGGTCCGGTTGGTCCTGTTGGACCTGTTGCTCCAGTTGGTCCGGTTGGTCCTGTTGGACCTGTTGCTCCAGTTGGTCCGGTTGGTCCGGTTACTCCAGTTGGTCCGGTTGGTCCAGTTGATCCAGTTGCTCCAGTTGGTCCAGTTGGTCCGGTTGGCCCAGTTGGTCCTGTTTTACCTGTTGCTCCAGTTGGTCCTGTTTGTCCAGTAGCTCCTGTTATATATAATATACCTGTAGGAATAGAAATACATTGTGGACCTTGTATTATTTTTACAGGTTTACATATTTGATTTGGTTTATATTTTTTTAAATAATTGTCGTAACCTGACATTTTATAAATATATTATATATTATATATTATAAATTATAAATTATAAATTATTTATTATATTATAAAAATTTATCTCTTTATTTCTTTTTATTTCTTTTTATCTCTTTTTATCTCTTTTTATCTCTTTTTATCTCTTTAGAAAAATCTGTTTTTATTTATAAATTATTTTTATATCTTTAATTATCATATAGATGTCAATTCAAACTTTTAAAAAAAAAGGTATTATTACTTGTAGAGGTTCCAATATTAGTGGAAAACCACCTGGAGGTATTTGGTTAACACAAGGTCCTTTTGGTTCTAAAATGAATTTGGAAACATTAAAAGGTAATACTAATAATAATGGATTTAGCATTAATGGTGGAACACGTAATGTCGGTTATATTGGTAAAAGTTCTGCTTTTTCTAAAAATGGCACTCCTTTTTATGGCGTATTTCCAATAGGAAATGGAGGAACCAATGGACGATATCCAAAATCTGAACCTGTTTTGAATTTTCCTGAAGTTCGCGGCGATACTCAGGGCAAACAGGCTGCGTATATTAAACCTTCTGTTCTCTCTACCAAAGGAATGTTAGAAAAGAGATTTAGGTGGATTAATAATGGGCAATATCCAAATTATTGGGTTCAACCTGTTTATGGAAATGACAATTTATCTGATAATGCTAGTCAAATGGTGTATATTCAAAATAAAGCCGCTGCGAATATTTGTGTTAATGATACCAATAAACCAGAAATTTATATAGGTCATATTCGTAAGGGTGGCGCTACCAATTGTCAAAATACGACTGCTAGATATAATTCTTATAATATTATGTCTGCTGCTGGTCTTTATACAAAGATGCTTGGAATACCTCAAGATTCATCTCAATATACTTTACAAATTCAACGAAAATGTGCTAATCCGGTTGGTCCTTTAAAACCATTTCCATTTGCTGTTAATAGTGGAACAAATGGGGCTATTGGACGAACTTATGGAGCTGGTAGTAATAGTACTAATGGCCCCCCACCTGCTATTACAACACCAACTTATTTGACACCACCAGATTGGTATACTACTGGACAAACTATAGAAAATTTTGAATTAAAAAATAGAACTCCTATTATTCAACAACCATTATTTAGATCACAAACAGTTTAGATTAGATAATAAAATAATAAAATAATAAATAATAAATAATAAAATAATAACAAAATATATTTTATAATATTTATAAAATGTATAATATAATGGGTTATGCTACTTCCTCTTTATATGATAACTTATTTGGTGAAAAAAAAGGTGGAAAAGGTGGAAAAAGAGTAAAAGGTGGTTCTGCTATTCAATATGATAGTATTACGTCTTATTTAATTGGTGGTGGCAGCGGCGGTACATCAGAACTATTTACTTTATTAAATCAAAAAAAAGAATTTTTTATTTTAATTTTTGCGAATTTGATTGTTCAATTAGGAATTACTTATTATGTTATGATGAATTATAATTTTGATATTTCTATTACTACACGAGTTATTTTTGTTCTTTTTCAATTTTTATTAATCTTTATTTTAGCATTAATTCCTATGCCTACTTTTATTAAATTTTTATTATTTTGCGTTTTTTCTGCTAGTTTTGGCGTATTACTTTCTTCGTTAAAGAAAGAAGCAGATATTAAAATTATTGAAACAGCGGTAGTTGGAACAATGGGAATTTTTGCGTCTATGTTAATTGCTGGAGTTTTTTTAATTTTAATGGGAATTAAATTAAGTATACGATTTGGTCTTGGATTAATGTATTTATTACTTATTCTTATATTATCATCTATTGTTTTTATGTTTATGAATACTTATTCTACGTATAATAAAATTTTTATGAGTGCTGGTCTGTTTCTATTTTCTATGTATATTATTTATGATACAAATTCTATTTTACAGAAAAATTATTATGGCGATTTTATTACTGCGTCTATGGATTATTATTTAGATATTCTTAATATTTTTATAAGATTAATTGGGTTCAATAATAATTAATAGATTGGATTTTGTTTTGTTATTTTGTTGTTATTTTGTTTTGTTATTTTGTTCTAATATACCATTCTGGTTGCTCTCTTCTTTTTTTCCATGTTGCGATTTTTTGTTTTTCTTCTGACATATAATAATTTCTATAAGATAACACTGGATCTTCTGTTTTAAATTGTTCAGGCATAGCTAATGCAAAGGGAGTTAAACCTTGTTCTTCAAATTTATCATCTTGTGGCATATTTTCTCTCAATATTTGTGCTACTAAATAGGATTTATGTTGTTTTGTTTCAGGATGATTGTATCTAAACTTCCATTCATTATGAAGTTCTTCTACTAGGTCTAATACCCATATATAATTTGCTTTACTTTTTCGTGTCCAGATAGTAACTGGATGATTTTTATGTGCCATTTTATATAATCGTTGATTAATTTCATCTTCTGGATCTAATACGCGTTTGGCGGAACAGAGCATTTGTACAGCTTCTAATAAAATTTTGCTTACATGCTTATCCATCATATATTTGGCAATTTCTTTTTGGATAAGTGAGAGAATAAATAAATTCATTATTGGATTATTAATGGATTATTATTGGATTATTATTAAATTTGAAACTTGATAAATTAGTATTTTATAATTTAATTACTTATTTATTATTCATTTCAATTTTTATTACTATTTTTATTACTATTTTTATTACTATTTTTATTACTATTTTTATTACTATTTTTATTACTATTTTTATTACTATTTTTATTACTATTTTTATTACTATTTTTATTCAATTACTAATTGTATTGGTAAAAAACTTAAAGATTAACTAATAAAATAAATTATATTATATTATGGATTTTTTATGCGCGAATGGTGTAAATAACATTAACAATATTAATTTATTTGCTAATTGTGACCGCTATATGTTATTAAAAATGAAGGTGACATGTAGTAGTTCTTGTAGTAGTTGTTCTAATAATTGTATTGATGATTTATCAAATAAATATATAAATGCTGCTGTATTACATAATGAAAAAATGCTAACGAATCCTTTTCCTGATGCTGGTTTTGACCTTTTCTCTCCAACTGAATTAAAATGTTTTGTTGAGTCTAATAATAAAATTAATTTTCAAGTTCAATGTCAATCTACAATGATGTGTGAAAATGGAAAATCATATCCTACTGGGTTTTATATGTATCCAAGATCTTCTACTGGATCAAAAACGCCTTTACGTTTGGCTAATAGTGTTGGTATTATTGATTCTGGTTATCGTGGTGATTTAATGAGTGTTTTTGATTGTGAACGTAGTTATGTTTCTGAAAGCGAACAAGAATACGATTATTTTATTGAAAAATATAGTAAATTAGTTCAAATTTGTGCGCCTGGATTAGTACCTATATATGTTCAAATGGTAGATACTTTGGAAGATTCCGAACGTGGTTCTGGAGGGTTTGGTTCTACTGGGGTTTAAACCCTTGAAGATTTAAATAATATAATTTATAATATAATTTATAATATAATTTATATTTATATTTATATATCAATGAAATTATTGAATAGTATTGCTTTTATTTTGGTATTGATTGAATTTTATTTACATTTTAATATGCGTAATTATAAAAAATCTACAAAAGAAAATGCTCGCATATTAATGTTATGTATTAATATTTTTGTATTATTAGTGTTATTACAACTATTTATGAAAACGCATCGTTTATTTATTTTATTGCCAATATTACTTATTATATATAATCACATATATGGTTATAATTCTTATGGAACAATTTTAGCAAATAAAAAAGAAAATTGGGTATTAATGGGTGGTTTAGTTTTAGGAATATTAGGATTTAACTTATAACTTATATATTATATAATAATTTTTATCATATAATATTTTTATTTTGGATTATTTTGGATTATTTTGGATTATTTTGGATTATTTTGGATTTTTTCATATTATAATATAATTGATTTTATATGCTCCAAAAAATTAATAAATTTATTTTAAAAAATAATACTTTGTATATTGCTATTATTGCTATTTTTTTATTAATTTCATTATCTATCTATTCTTTTCCATCTCTTTTTAATTTCTTATTTAATAATATTTTAGGAAACTTATTATTGATATTAGTAGTTATATGTTTTGGTTATTTTGATCTTCGTTGGGCAATTGGATTAGGTATTTTATTTATTATTTTATATCAAGTCAATCATTTATCTCCAAAGAAAGAAGGTTTTACTGAATGGTCTCAAACTTTAAAAGATGATTTTATTCAATTTGAAAAAACATATAATCCGAATCTTCAATTTGATATCAATATTATTCAAAAACAGGCTTCACCTGAAGAAGTAGAATATTTATTACAAAATAATAAGTGGGAATGGTCTGATACTGTAAAAACTTTATATCGTGATTTTATTATGACAAATTTACCAACAAGTATGGATCCTGATGTTGCTTTAGATATAGCTCAAACTGTTTATAATGAAACAGCAGTAAAAGAATTAATGTCGTGGAATACCAAAGAAGGAATATTTTTATTGACTGGGGCGACAATTGGACATACAGAAGGTTTGCCAGATAATTTAAATAATATTGTGCGTTGTGGATTTGGAACAGATGCTAGCGGAAACACTGATATTAATGGAAATGCTATTATGGAAAAAATAGTGAATGTGGGATATGATGGGATAAATGGTTCTATGATTAAAAATATTACTCCTGTAGCAGATGCGGATTTACCTGGATTAGTTCCTGGATTTAAATTTTTAAAAGGGGCATGTAATCCATGTGTTGCGTTAGATGATCCTACTAATTATTCGTGCCCTTTTTCTTTGAATGTTGGTGATGGCGGTCAAGTAAGTGATATTTGGAGTGATTTATGGGGTCTTGTTACCATTATTGGCGATAGTTCTGGAAGTGGAAGTGGAAGTAGTGCTGGAACTAGTGTAAAGAAAAATCAATTTCCTTTGTTGAATGAATTAAAAGATGAATTAAATAAAGCAGATATTTTGAATAAAAGTGTGGAAACTGCTGGTAATGCTTCTAGTGTTGATAAACAAAAATCAGGAGTTCTTAATATTGATATGACAGCAGAAACACCACAGGCAGAAAGTTCTTATTTGAATTCTAATATGTAAAATATGTATTGCTCTAAAAAACAAAATAAAAAAGTATTTATTTAATTTACATTTTTATTTATTATTGTCTATCTTAATTTTCTTCTTCTTCTTCTTGAGTAAAATCATACAAAATTTGTGTTGCTGTTGCGGATCCTTCACTCGTTGACCGCATTAGTGCGAGTTTTGTTGAGTTCATATTGGTGCGATTAATTGGCGTTCCACTCATCATTCTACCTAATATTGGTTTTACTTTAGTTTGGCCTTGGTTTTGGTCTTGGTCTTGGTCTTGGTCTTGGACTTGTTGTTTGTCGTCGTCGTCTTCATTATATTGATAATTTGTTTGTCTTTGAAGTTGACCAAATGCTGTTTGTCGTTGAAGTCCTAAACCAAAATAACTATTTTTATAACTTTGAATTTTCGCATATTTTTCTTCATTCAAGTCAATAGGCAATTCATTTACAGTATAAGAATATTGTCTGGCATTTCCAATATGTCTGATTGTGGAAAACATATGTTGATATTGGGAACCAATAGTTCGTGTGGCAATAACCATATCATCATTTAATAGTTGAAATCTAGGATCTTCTTGAAGATTATGTTTTTCCATATATTTATTCATATCTTCTAGAAATGTTCGCATTATTCTCTTTAATTCTTGATATTTTAATAATGTTGGCGTTGCTTGTTTTGCTTGAAATAAGAGTTCAAGAACACGCTGTCTGAAAATATAAGGAATAATATTGGAATTATGTTGTTTGTCTACTTCTTGTTGTTCTTCTTCTGTTGGGTAAATAAGTTTTGGTAATAAATCTTCTTCAACAACTATTTGTTCACCATCATTTTTTGTTGCTGTTATTTTAACAGATATATCGTATTCTTGATTGCTCCGTAAATGATATGTATTTTCATCTTGACTTACCCAGTTATCTATTATTAGAGTTGTATTCCATTCATTTGTTTTTGCATTATAAATTTCACCATTTATTATTTCAATTGTAATATCTGATAAGATGCGATATAATAAATTATTCATAATGCTACCAAATACTAGACCACCATTTTCAATCTTGTCAATAAAATAATAGCTACCATTTCTTTTTGATGAAAGAGCATCCAAAATTACAGATGAATGGTCTAATCCAAAACCAATGAAAATGTTATTGTATTTTTCATTTACTAATGCTTTTAACATTTCTGTATTACTTATACCTTTATTTGCTTGTCCATCAGTAAGGAAAATTTGGGTAATATCAAAATATTTATCAGGAGAATTCTGTTGTTGATATTCATAAAAGGTTGACATTTGTATTTCAGCATCTTTTAAAGCTAATTCTATGTTGGTTCCATTTCTTGGCATCATTTGTTCTACTTTTGAAACCATTTCAAATAAATTTTCTTTTGTAATACGCTGGGCTGGAATAATACTTTCTATTTTATCGTCAAATGCGTCTACTTGAACCCATATTTCTGCTTTACTTTCTGAGGCGATTTTTAACATATTTTTTGTTGTTAAAATAGCATGTTTCATTTTGCTGCGACCATCAGCACATAAATCATCCATTGACCCTGAAATATCAAGTGTCCATTTTATAAATTGAGGATTTTCTGTGATAGTTATGCTGCTTAGAATAATATTTACAGTGCCGAATATATAATTTGGATCTTCTTCAAATAATTCTGGTAGTTGAGGTTCTGGTTCTTCTTTTTTGGTTATTGGATTTTCTGTTGGTGTTGGCGGAGTCATTGTTTCTTGAACTTGTTGTGATAGATTGCTTCTAGAAGATGGTTTAGTTAATGATATTGGGTCGTCTTCGCGATTCAATATTGGTTTTTCTAATTGTGTTGGTTCTTCTTCTACTAGTTCTACTTCTACTTCTATTTCTTCTGATAATGTTTGGTCTTGTTCTTCTATTTGGTCTTGTTCTTTTTTTTGTACTACTTTTGAAGTAGTCATAAAATTAATATTAATACTTTGAATAATTTGGGATGACATTGTTTTAACGAGGGGTTGGATTAAAAGGTACTTTATATATTATATAAAAAAAAGAAATCAATTTTTTTATATAATTGAATAAAATTTGATTGTTTGTTTGTTTATAAACTAGTAAAATCATTTATTTATAAACTTATAAACTTATAAACTTATAAACTAGTAAAATCATTTAAATGCATCTCTACAAATTCACTTGCTTGAAAATATGTTTTAAATTGTGTCATGTATTTACATTTTGAATTTTTTAAAGGAACTGTTACATAAATAGTTATTTGGTCTATTTTTATTTCAAAATAATCATAATTGGATGATGGACTTTGAAATACAATATGGTCTTCTTCATTTACTTGTAATAACCAATTTTTTTTTATAAATTCTTCTTCCAAAAAACGAAAACTTTTATTCTTACATTTAGTAGATTCAGTTATTATGTTGGTATTGATATTTATGTTGGCGTTTGTGTTCATTATAATATAATTTAATATAATGATTTCGCTTTATATTATTTTATTATTATTTTAGATGAGTTTAAATCTTATAAAAAAATTATTTAAAAATAATATAAATGTCTGATACTTCTTACGAAAATGTAGTTCCTTCTGCGAATACTAGTGCTGCTGCTGTTGCTGCTGCTGGTGCTGCTGCTGGTGCTGCTGCTGCGAGCGCTAATGCTTTAGCTGAAGCTCAATCTCGTATTATGTCAATGCCTATTACTGATGAAAATGCTGCTTTAAATGTGATGGTTTCTTTTTTGAATATTGCTCAACGACGTGGGATTTTTTCCATTGATGAATCCGCCAAAATTTGGGAATGTATTAAAAGATTTCAAAAGTAAAAAGTAATTGAATTTATATAATTTTAGAATAATATATTTTTATGATATATAATATATAATATATAATATATAATATAAATGCCTTCTGTTAAACCATCAACTATGTCAACAACAATGCTCTTTTCTACTTATGGAATAATTTTTCCTCAGGGTAAAATTTTAAAAATAATAGGTCCTATGAAAAGTTATCCAGTTACTTATAGCTCCGGGATGCTTCCTCCAACAATTACTTGCCCTATGTGTTGCTATGGATGTGTTACAAGTCTTACTTGTGATATTTGGTATTGTAACCCAAACTCAACTACTGGATGTACAGCAGCAAATGGTGATTATTTTAATAATAATTATATTCCGGCTTGTAATGAAAATAATTGAATTTATTCTTTGTAATAAAATTGAAAATAATTATATTAATTAAAATATAATTATTTGAACGGTCTTAATGCGAATCGAACGCACGACCCTCAGGTTAACAGCCTGATGCTCTAACCAACTGAGCTATAAGACCCTAATTTGTTTTTTTTGTTTGATGCTTTTTGTTTGATGCTAGTTCCTTTGATTTTCTTAATAATGAAAGTTTAAAATTGCTGTAAGGAACGACTGTAAGGAACGAATTTAAGGAACGAATTTAAGGAACTTAGAAGCTCTCTATGAGATTCGAACTCATGTCGTAGGATTCAAAGTCCTAAGTGATAACCACTACACTAAGAGAGCAATACATTATTTAAGCTATATACTTAAATATGATTTGTGTAAAATATTTTTAATAAAGTTATAGTTACTTATGAAAGTACTTTCTTTATTGTAAAAACTTACTTAATCTGGGTCTGAACGGTTCTTTTAGAACCTTTACCCTGTTCGGTTCTTTTAGAACCTTTACCCTGTTCGGTTCTTTTAGAACCTTTACCCTGTTCGGTTCTTTTAGAACCTTTAATCGTTTGTTTTAGTTAAGTTGCTGTTTGGAACATTTCGTTTATGCTAGTTCCTTATCCAATTTATTAATATCCTTTACACCTATTTGGATTATTAATAACTTTTACTCCTCCTATTATTCAATTTGTTTAAGTTGCTGTTAAAAAACCTAGATTTTATGCTGGTTTCATTAGCAGTGAAAAGTTTCGATCTTTTGACCTCCTGGTTATGGGCCAAGCGCGCTTCCTCTGCGCCACACTGCTTTTTATTTTGTTTTTTTTATTTTATTTTTTATTTTTTATTTTTTTGATGCTGTTTTCGTTTGGGTTCAATAAAATTTGAATTAGAGTATATTGCTGTGATGAAAACGTTTTTAGAATGGTTTTTATCCATTCACATTCTATTCTAATAGAATGTCTTTAAGTTATTTTTACATATAATTTATTAATGCTCTGCTCTGGTGCGGGCTCGAACCGCAGACCTTCGGCTCATAAGACCGATGCTCTAACCAACTGAGCTACAAGAGCTTTCTTTTATTTATTTATTTTTGATGCTGTCTTCGTGGGTTTTCAATAAATTTTGATTTTTAGGATTGCTGTATGAAGATATGGTTCGGATTTTTATCCATTCACATTCTAATCTATTATGATGTCTTTAAATTATTTTAAGAGAGAATATATTTTTTATTTTATTTGTGTTTTATTTTTTAGTTTAAACAATTCTTTGTAACATTTTAAACCATGCTGGCATTTCACCAAAAAAAGTTTTCCAATTAGATGTAATTAAAATAATAATACCATAAAGAAAGATTAATAAACGAACATGACGATCAATTACTAGCACTCCACTATAATAAGGATTAAATAAAACAATACAAATAATTGCCATAGAAATTATAAATATAAATTCTAAACGTTCTTTCCAATATTTTGCCCATAAGGACATAGGCGTATTTAATTTATCTTCTATTTTAAAATAAATTTCCATACCTGCGAAAATAATAAAAAGAACTTTAATAATAATAATAAATACTACAAATGAATCAAAAAAAGAAGATCTCATATATTATAAATTTATATTATAGATTTATAAAATAATTATTAATTAAATTTTTCTATAAAATATTCACTGTCATTAATACTATCTCTAATTAATTGAATAAAATTACCAGTAGAATTTGATAATAACATATCAGATAAAACTATGATATACATATCGCATATCATATTTTTTATTTTTATGTCTGAATTTATATTTGAACAATGTAAACTTTTATATTTTTTATCTGGAAAAGTTGTAAAATTAATAATATTTAAATTTTGTTTTTTAAAAAAATCTAAAACATCTTTGTCATCAGTAGAAATATAAATATCATCATAAGAATGAATTAATTCTTTATTTTCATTATATAATGTTTCGTAATCACATTTATAATCAGTATTACGAATTTGAATAGAAAGATAATTATTATTTATTAAAAAGTGTTTTTCTTTACAAAAATTTTTAATATTATCTTTAAAAGTCCATTTTTTGAAAAAATTATATCCATGACCGCCTAAATTTCCAACAAAGAAAATAATATCTTCCTCTATTTTGTCTTCTGGTAATTTTAATAATTCATTTTTACAAATCCATCCTTCACAAGTCCATTGAAAGTGATATTTTCCATTACATATATCTATAAAATGATCATTATAAGAATTTGGGTAAATAGAATAGTTATTATTATCAATTATTTTTTTAATTTTATTACTATCGTAAATTATATTCTCTCCGGGTATATCAAAATAATCAGAAAAATTTATTTTATAAAAAGAAAATCTTGTATCTATTAAAAGTATTCTATCATATTCTTTACAATACTCTAAAGTTATACGAATTATATTTATCATATCATTTAAGCCACCTTGAGGTATTAAATAAACATACATTATAAAATAATTATATATTAAATAATCTACTTTTTTCTGAATTACTAAATTATTTATAACAATAAGTATTTTAATTATACTTATTTTAAAAACAAATTATATAACATGAATTATACTTCTATTAATGACGCATTTCATTTTACAACAACAATGCCAGAAAAATCAAAATTAACTTATGCTATTTATAAAAATTGTATTTACTGTAATTATGAAGATACAATGTCATTGTTGCCAGAAGGTACGTTTAGAAAATGTTTGAATAATAGTTGTAGAAAACAATTCCAGGCAAAACTAATAGCATCTAAACCAATAGAAGCGCCTACAATAGTAAATAAACGACATCCGAATGATTATATTTTTAATCAACAACCACAACTTATGTCACAATTTCAACAAGACCAACGATATTATCCAGACCCTACGTTAGCAAATTCTTTTCAACAATTTAGTAATCCAAATTATGATTCACAAATAAGAAAATAGGATAAGAAAAAATTAAAAAATAAGAAAATAAGAAATAAGAAAATAAGAAATAAGAAAATAAGAAATAAGAAAAAATTAAAAAATAAATACAATAAATCAAATAATATAAATATTAATTATATATTTACATTATAATGGAATTAGGCCGAACAAATAAAATAAAAAATTATTATGTTGATTATACTGAAGATATTGAAGAAAATGAAGAAACAATAAAACATTTGATAGATACTAAAAAATTTTTACAAGAGAATTATTATTTTTTTAAGAATCGTAAAATGAATAATACAAAAATATTAAAAAAGATGAAAGAATTAATTAAGTTTACAGATAATAAAATTAGACCAGAATGTAAGCATGATTATAAAGAAGATTATGTAGAAGTTTATAATGGTAATACTAGAAATAATGAAAATATAAAAGTATGTTATTGTAAGTTATGTTGGTGTACTTTTCCTATAAAATAAAATAAAAAATAAACTAAAAAATAAACCAAAAAATAAAAAAATAATAATAAAAAAGGGTTTGTATCCCTCAATTTATTTACGTTATTTAATTTACAATATTTTTTATTTTATTTATTATTTTATTTATTATTTATTATTTATTTATTTTGTACTGGTACGGCTAATTCTACTACTGCGCTTGTTGGCACTTGTTCTTCTTGTTCTGTTACATTTGTAGCTGCGACTTTAGCATAACTACGGTTATCTCTTTGAGATAATGGGATTTCTCCTGTTATAATACCTTCAAAATCTTCTTCTAATTTGTCAATAAATTCATCTGTATATCTTGCTTCTGATGTTGATGATACAACTTCTCTTACCATTTGTAATGACAAACATTTTACTAAGTCTTCTATTGTATATCCCATACCGACTAGCTTAGCTGTCATTTGTTCCAAGTTTGCTTTTGGTTCATCTTCTGTATCTTGTTGGTCTTGGTCTTGTTCTTCCGCATTTTCATACTCATCGGAATCTTCTTCTTCCTCATCTACAAAAGACATTTCTTCGTCTAGTGCTTGTGGATATTCAACTAATTGATTACGACACATTGGACAATTTTCTGATTTTTCAATTGCTGTAAAGATACATGATGAATGAAATGTATGTCCACAAGTAGTTATAGTAATGTTTACCATTTCTAGTTTTTCCATACAAATAGGACAATCTGTAATATCCATTCCACATGGGATAGCGAAAAGTGGTTTGACTAGTGGAATACTTAAATCTTTTTTTGGTTCGCGGATTTCACCTTCTTCTAAACTATCATCATCATCATCTGAGTCTGAGTCTGTGTCTGAAGAACTTGTAGATGTGGACATAGCTGTAGATGCGTCATCATCTTCCTCATTTTGACGGCGTCTTCTACTACTATGTGGTGCTTCTTCATCTTCTTCGTTTAAAAGAGTTGCTTCAAATTCGTCTCGTAATCGTCTTATACCAGAACATTTAAATCCTACTTCTTCTTGTAATCTGTTAATTTCTTCTTGGTAAAGTTGACGTTGTTGTTCATCAGTATTAGTTTCGGCAACTTTAGTTTGTAAGAATTCAATTTTTTGGATTGTTGTCATGTAACGCATGTATATTGGTAAAGATGGGAATGGAATATTGTATTTAATACGGCAATCTGTACATGTATTAGAGTTACCATAATCTTGGTAAAGGTCATCGCATACAATACATTTGCGATATTCTTCTGCTAAGGCCTGTTCTGCTATTCGCATTTGACATGCTTTTGGTAAGTCTTCTCTTTCCAAATAGTTACCAAAAATATCTTCTAATTCTTCTTCAGTTTGTGGTAGTTCTTCTTCTTGTTGGTGATCTTGGTCTTGGTCTTGGATTTGATCTTGTTGGTGGTCTTCTGGCGCAGTAGTAATCCAATATTGCGCGGCTTCATATAAAGCATTATCTTGGCAATTTGGACAAGTATTTTCTGTTTCAGAAATAAAATGAACAAATCCGCATTGAGAGCAACCTGTAATACATAATTGATTTTGAGAAGACATTTTATAAGAGCGATTGGGGAGTTGTTTAAACGTTGTTGGATTAAGGGATACAATTAATTATTGATTAAAAAAAGTTTTCAATTTTTTTTATTTTTCGTAAAGAATGTCTTTACTAAAAATATTTTGATTTTTATAATGACATATGTTTGTGATTAATCCTCCTGCAAAAATTTGGCATAATATTACATCAAAATTTGGCATGATTTTACATCAAATTTTGGCATGATCAATTCAAAGAAATTGTGGGTAAATAGGCATGGGATATGTATTGATGAAGACAGGCATTTTGAAATATTAGAAATGGACCGGACATAGATAAGAAATAAATAGTGGTGAATCTATATTTTTGATTCAAAATGAAAGAGGTAGATTAATAGTTGGAGAGAAAAAGGAATTAAATATGGATTATATTATGGAAGGATATAGTTTTTTATTTATAAATATAGATGGTAAACAAGAAAGTAATTTAACTGATATTGATTTATCTACTATGATACGCAATTCTACTATCAAAAGTGAAGATAAAATAATTTATAGACCTCATTCTTTTCTTATTAGAGAAAATATAATGTTTTATTTAATTAAAGATGATATAATTATTGGATTTATTGAATCTTCTATAAATAAAGATAGACGACTGTTAGCGTTTGATATATATATAGATTATTTAAAATTACATCCTGATTTTATAGGTCAAAAAATATGTAAAATAATGATGAAAATGTTTATAAATACTATCAATATTGGTAAATCAGAACCTTTATCATTTGTATTAGAAAATTTTGGTGGAATTCCTGCTTGTAGATGTTATATTAATTCTTTTAGTGAATTAGGTTATACTGCTTTTGATGCTATTACTACAACTAATTTATCTATTGATAAGTGTGATGAATATGATGAAATATTAATGGGATTTATGTATGGGATGGAAGAACAGTTAGTTCATGGTGGAAAAAATAAAAAGAAGAGTAATAAAAAGAAGAGTAATAAAAAGAAGAGTAATAAAAAGAAGAGTAATAAAAGAATACATTATAAGTAGGCGAATCTATATTTTTGATTCAAAATGAAAGAGATAGATTAATAGTTGGAGAGAAAAAGGAATTAAATATGGATGGTTAATCTGGTGGATTGGTTAAACCTATAAGTTGACCGATTATTTTATGACCTGTTGACCTCTGCCACCCTGCCGCGCCCCTTCTATCCGCAAATTATGATGCCGAGTAGGATGCCGAGTAGGATGCCGAGTTAGATGCCGAGTTAGATGCCCTATTGGATCCGGAAATAGAAAAAAGCATAAATGAGTGACAAAACGAGAAATGAGTGACAAAAATAAGACCATATATGGTGCCAATATAAAAGACAGAAATGAGTGACAAAACAAGATATGAGTGACAAAAAAAAGATCCGTAAAAACAATAAAAAAAGGGTTTAAAGACCCTCAATTTATTTAAGATTTACATTTAAAATAATATCTACTTATCTACTTATCTATTTCCGTAATAAAAGTCTCCATCATCTGTTCCAATATGCGCATCAATCATTTGTTCCATTAGATCTTCTTCTTTTGTTTCATCTCTATAAAATTGACGCGGCGCCTTTTCTAAATGTCTTACGATATTTTCTGTTGATACACTGAACCCACATTTACTTCTATTTAAGTATCGGTTGTCGCGATCGTCCTCTTCATCAGAAGAAGAATCATCGTCTGCCCAACTTTTTTTCTTAATATTGGTTTTCGCCTTTTTCTCTTCTGCTTCTCTCGTGATTGGATAAACCTTATTACTAATTACCTTCATTGAATTGTTCCATCCTTTATTTGTTGGCTTTGGTTCTTGAACCGTTGCCAGCATTGTTGACAGCATTTCTGAATAACTCATCTTGCCATCCTCTGTAACATTTTTCGGTTTTTTGTCACTCATACCAGTTAAAGATGGGAAACTTTCTTTAAACATTTGAAGTAATTCTTCTTTTTTTAATTCTGACACTAGCACTGATCCCACCAATTGTGGCAATGCTAGTGCCTTTTTTTCAGCTCTAATTTCTTTTTCTTCGTCTGAATCTGGCATCTCTAACACAGCAAATCTGGATTTCTTTAATGCAGCATTCGTCTCTTCAATAAATTCATTGGCTACTTTCATATTTCTTTTGAATTCTTTTGAATCTTTTTCTTCTTGTACTTCTTGTTCTTTCTGTTTCAAAGTTGGACAGAATTTTGTAGTATGACCTGCTTGATGACAATAACGACATTCTTGGTTTAATAATGTTGGGCAACATACATCACCATCACGTGTCTTTACATAATGAGAAGTATATTCTTTTTCTGACTTACCAGCATCACGACATACTTTACAAAATGGAATAGGCTCAACAGCATGAACATTATTACGAACATTATTACAACTATTACGAATATTTCCACGAGCATTATGAATACTGTTACGTGAAGCGGATAAAGACATTTCGGTTTTACTTTTAAGCTTTGAGGATTTTAGTGTAAAGTTTGTTTTTATTTTTAAATACTTTTCAATTTTTTTATATTTCATCATTTTTTCCTTTTACTAAAAAAAGGTTTTCAATATTTTTAGTTTTTCAATTTTATTACGAATAAATAAAAAAATTGAAAAATATTTTTTTTATTTTTCAAGTCAATACAATATTTAATAATCAACTTTCAAAAGCTTATTTTAATAATATGAATTCTATTACTGAATATGTTACCAATAAATATAATTGGTTTATTCATAAATCTGGTATTCATAAGAAAGATTACCAATTATTTGGAGTTCAATGGTGTGTAAAAAGAGAGATGTCTCAATTATATAAAGGTGGATTTATCGCCGATGAAATGGGTCTCGGTAAGACTATCATGATGATCGCAACATTTATTGTTAATTTCATGCCTTGCACTCTTATTGTTTTACCAAATGTACTCTTAGAACAATGGCAATCCGAAATTTTTAGAACTACCGGTCATCATGTTCTCATCTATCATGGCAAAAATAAAAAAAATATTACCATACAACAACTTCAGTCCGCTACTATTGTACTTACTACTTATAATACTATTGCTGTTAAATCCCCTAAAAAAAATAAAGAATATCATCCTATTTTAACACTCCTTCATAAAGTCACATGGGATCGCGTTGTATTTGACGAAGCTCATCATTTACGTAATAAAAATAGTCGTTATTTTGGTGCTAAATTATTGAACACTAATATTCGTTGGCTTATCTCTGGCACACCTATTCAAAATAAATCTACTGACTTCTTTAACTTATGTAATGTTTTAGGATTACCAGCATCTTATTATGCTAATGATACTAATATGGATCATTTAGTTCGCAATTTTGTTTTAAAACGTTCCAAGAAACAGGTTGGCATTTCTATACCATCTATCAATTTTGACAATGAAAACGTTTCTTGGAAAAATGATGATGAGAGAAAAATGAGCAACGATATTCATTCTGCTATTATGAAACCTTCTCTCTCCCCTAAATTATATTTATTCTTGAAAGCTAGACAAATTTGTATTCTACCTGCTCTTTTAAAAAATAATATTGACAGATTAAAACAAAATAATGTTATTCATTCTAATCACTCCGCTGCGCTTACTTCTTCCAGTAAAATGGATGCTGTTATTAAAACTATTCTCGCCAATCAAAATAATGGCAATGGTAAGCTCGTATTTTGCCATTTCAAACAAGAAATTGATATTATTGTTTCTAGATTGAGAGATAATGGTATGACCAATGTTACTACATTTGATGGTAGAACATCTCAAATTAATCGTTCTCGTCGCTTAAAAGAAAATTATGAAGTTATTGTTCTTCAAATTCAAACTGGATGTGAAGGTCTTAATTTACAAGATAAGTTTTCTGAAATTTATTTTGTTAGTCCTCATTGGAATCCTGCTATTGAAGAACAAGCTGTCGCTAGATGTCATCGTATCGGTCAATTAAAACATGTTCATGTTTTTAGATTCTCTATGGATGACTTTCTAACTATTGATCATTCACCATCCCAATATACTTTAGACAATTATATCTCTCGCGTTCAAGTTAATAAGAGAGATATTTCTAAACACATTTTACATGGATAATAAATAAATATACCATACTACACTCTTTATATTATTAGTCATTTTTACTATTTTAAACTTATAATTACAACCCTGTTTTTTTATTTGAAGAGAAAAAATTTTATATATTTAATATATAAATGAATATTCATGATGGAGTCTCAGCCATGATGTATGCTTATAGGCTACCTGGACCTGGACAACCTGAACAAATGTTTCCTCAACCTCCTCTTTTACATAACAGAGATGCTATAATTTACGTTATTAATACGTTTCAGGTTGGTCTTGAAGTTTTGTTTTCTGTTGGAATTGCTCCTCATTCTTCTGAGAATCCTACAGATAATTGGCGGTATATATTTATGCCTCCTATTGTTACTCGTCGACCAGTTAAATATGGTGTTATTAAAATTGCTGAGAATAATTATACACTTAATATTTATGCTAATCAATTATTATATACTGATCAACCCGGAGCTATGGGCAATAACAACCCTGCTGTTTTAGTTGAGACTAGACAAGGACTCACTTTACAAGAGGTTGTTGATATATTAGATCAACGATTTACAGATTTGAGAGTTCCTGGATTTACAGACTCTGACGATGATTATGATGATGATGATGATGATGCTATGGATCAAGATGAAGAAGAACCTTCTGCTGCTGCTCAAGATTTATCTTCTGGTATTTCTCGTATGGCTCTTGAAGGTGGTAAAAGAACACGACGATATAAGTCCATACGTTCCAAGAAATCTAAACGTTCATATAAATCTAACCGTTCCAATAAATCCAAGCGTTCTAAGCGTTCCTATAAATCCAAGCGTTCTAACCGTTCCCATAAGTCCAAGAGAAGAAAACATTAACTTTTTATACCATTTTCCTCCATTATCAAGAACCCAGAAATGACTCATGATTCCAGATACCAGTCACTATTTTATTATAATATATACTTCATTATAATCAAATTTATACATTATTTCATCATTCACTTTTTTTTATTGAGAGAAAAAAAAAGGTTTCCCTTATTTTATTTACATTTACAATTACAATTACTATTACTATATTAATATTACTATATCTATCTACTCTTCTTCTTCATCACTTTCACTATCTTCATCATTTTCTACTATACTTTTAGTTTTTTCATCCCAAGTTCCTACACAGTCTTGTGTTTCCGCATCATATATTACATTCTCTGATGATATCAAGTACTGTTTTCCTTCATGTTCAAATTTCTTTACAGTTACTTCTTTCTTTGGCTCATCATCTTCTGATTCTTCTTCTTCTTCCAAGTCTGATACTACTTCTTCTACTTTATTTGAAGTCGTTGTCTTATCTTTTTTTGCCTTCTTTTCTTCTTCTGCTAACTTCTTGGCGGCTTTTGTTTCTGCTTCTAATGCTTTTTTTGCTGCTTTTTCTTCTTCGGCTAACTTCTTTGCGGCCTTCTTTTCTTCTTCTGCTAACTTCTTTGCTGCCTTTTCTTCTGCTTCTAATGCTTTTTTTGCGGCCCTTTCTTCTTCTTCTGCTAACTTTTTTGCTGCCTTTTCTTCTGCTTCTAATGCTTTTTTTGCGGCCCTTTCTGCTGCCTTGGATTCTTCATTTGCCTTCTTTTCTCCTTTTTTTATAGCATTTTGTATCTCTTTCTCTGCTGCTTTGGATTCTTTTTCTGATTCCTTCATCCCTTTCATTTCTCCTTCTTCTTCCATTGTTAGTTTCCCTTTCTTTGACTTTGATGATTTTGTTGAACTTGTTGAACCTGATATTTCTGATTTTAATGACTCTTCATCTACTTCTTCTACACTTGCTATTGGACCGGCTGACTGTGCTTGTGACATCAACGTCGCGAACAAATCTTCTGTTTCATCCAATTCTACTTCCTTCGCTTCCTTCTTTGGTCTTCCACGGTTTCCTTTTTCTACCTTTTCCACCTTCTCTTTCTTTGGTCTTCCGCGATGTTCCTTTACTACCTTTTCTTTCTTTTTTTCAACTTCCATTTCTAAGTGAATTGGATTCATTCTTACCCCTTGTCTTCCTGCTTCTTCTAATACTTGTTCCTCTGTCAAGTTGTATTTTTTCATGATTTTAGCATATGCTCTTACCTTTCTTCCCTTTGAATCTTTGAATTCCATTCCTTCTCTTGCTCTTCTTGAGATGTTTCCACAATCTGGTTCTCCATTTGCTACTGCTTGTCTTGAACATCCTACACAATATCCATCTTCTCCTTGAACTCCTTGGCATTGAGTAAATAACCCTTCGTTATACTTTACTCCTTGGCATAACATTTCATTTATTTCTCCGTTAAACGGTAATGGAAAACTTCCCTTTACCGCCTTCACCTTCACCTTCTTCTCTGTCACGAACTTCAATAAATTCATCGCTTCATCTCCGTTGAATTCATATCTTTCCGCACACTTCATTACTATCTCGCGACTTAACAATTTCAATAAATTTTCCATTGATTTGTTTACTACGACGTTCATTACACTTGACATTTTCACTTTACGACTTTTGAGCTTATTTGGGGTTGTTTGTATCTTTTATTATTTTATTCAATTACTTTTCAATTTTTTTTATTTTCTATTTTTTTTTCTTTTTACTAAAAATTTTTTCTTATTTTTTTTAGTTATCTTTATTTTTCTTTAGTCTAAATAATTTTTACTTTTGCTTAAATAATTTTTAATATTATACTATAATATAAAATGTCTTCTTCTTGGGTACTAACTTCTGCTACTGTTTCTGATTGGCAATCTATCGCATCAGACGCATCTGGTCAACATTTAGCTGCTTGTGTTAATGGTGGAGGTATATATACTTCTTCAAATTATGGTTCCACTTGGACACAACAAAGTGATGCTCCTACTAATGCTATTTGGTTCTCAATCGCATCAAGTTCTGATGGTATAAATTTAGCTGCTGTTGTTCAAGGTGGAGGTATATATACTTCTTCAAATTCTGGTTTAAATTGGACACTACAAACTAACGGTGCTCCTACTAATGCTTATTGGTATTCTATCGCATCTAGTTCTGATGGTTCACTTTTAGCTGCTGTGGTTTTTGGTGGAGGTATATATGTTTCTTTAGATTCTGGTTCTTCTTGGGCACAAACTTCTGCTCCTACTACTTATTGGTTCTCAATCGCATCAGATTCGACTGGTCAATATTTAGCTGCTGTTGTTAATAGTGGAGGTATATATACTTCTTCAAATTCTGGTTCTTCTTGGACACTAACTTCTGCTCCTAATGCTAGTTGGCAATCTATCGCATCAAATTCTACTGGTACAATATTAGTAGCAGTTGTTAATTTAGGAAGTGGAGGTATATATGTTTCTTCAAATTCTGGTTTAAATTGGACACAGGTTTTGTCAAATATAATAAGTTTTTCATCAGTAGTGTCAAATATTACTGGTCAATATTTAGCTGCGTGCGTTGGCATAAACGCTTCTGGAGGCATATTTACATCTTCCGACTATGGTTCTACTTGGTCTCAATCTAGTGCTCCTGATAATAATTGGTATTCTATCGCATCAGATTCTACTGGTTCACTTTTAGCTGCTGTTGTTAATGGTGGAGGTATATATACTTATGTGTCTCCTCCTATTCCTTGTTTCAAAAAAGATACGCAAATTCTTACTGATAACGGTTATAGGTTTATTCAAGATTTAAGAAAAGGTGATCTTATTAAAACACTTCAAAATGATTTTATTCCCATTGAT
>Ga0214192_1000087_pt1 | contig 51610 bp, 72 predicted proteins | sample TroBogEpilimnion_44_FD_153030 | JGI IMG/M metagenome (GOLD analysis project Ga0214192, IMG submission 153030) | Freshwater microbial communities from Trout Bog Lake, WI - 29JUL2008 epilimnion | ecosystem: Environmental > Aquatic > Freshwater > Lake > Epilimnion/Euphotic zone | place: Trout Bog... | reverse complement strand
ACTTGCATACTATCAGCAAGCTCTTTAATTGAATCCTCGTTAATACTCTTACGAGGATTATTTTTGCTTGGAAGGATTGATACCATTAATATCGGTGATATAGTCAAAACACTTAGTTCCTTATGTTCTACTGTTTTCTTTGCTTTTGCCATCTTGTTCAGATTTAATTTTATTGTATAATTTTTTGATGTACTTATTGCAACTATCTCTTTTCTTGTACTTCCGGATGATCTGGAAGTTTTCCTGCAATTCAAACCGTTTAGCTTCCACCCGATTGATATGAATTACATAACCATTCTGATCCAGGAATCCTAATATCTTACGGTGTACTTTTTGTGGAGATAGTTGCATCAGTTATTATTTTAAATACCATCATCATTAGCTCCATTATTGAATTCAAGTGATAACTGTTTCTCCGGTGCTCTCTTGCCGACAAACAGATATTGTTCAACCTCATAGATAGCAGCAGCAATATCTTCACCTAACTGACTGATAAAAGGATAATCAGCATCCTCATACTTTTTAAAAGGAGAATTCAGATTAACGGAACCAAACTTTCCTTCTTTCCAACCTGAAATAGTTACTCCTTCGTTCTCATCATTACCACCGATAGAGAAGCCTCTGGCAGAGAAGTCGGGAAAGAAAGAAGTTGCAAACTCTTTTTTCTTAGGCTCGGTTACTTCATCACAAAGTATGGCCAGATGTCTGTGCAGCTTGTCAAATGAAGCCTTTAAATCTTCATGAACCGGAACAGTGCAAGAAAGCTTAGTGTCCTTCTTTGTATGCCCTTCTAAATTTTCTGTGTACTCCACATCAAGGAACAGATCATCTTTGATTTTTGCCTTTTTAATTTTTACATTCATTTTAAAACAGTGTTTTTTGATTTATGGGCACCGCCTTTTTTCTTGATACCGGTTCCCGATTAATTTTATGTTGAACTGTAGCATCAGGTACAGTTATTATTTCTTCTTTTAATTCAACTGGCATGTCTGTAAGCTGTGATTTCAAAACTGTAAATCGATTCTTTTCAGAGCCTTCAACTATCATAACATTACCTCTATCGCTGAGTACAGTAACCTCGTCACCTTTCTTTCCATACAGCTTGTTACTGAATGCACTCTTAACATCACTTTTCAATTTCATGCTCCAGTATTGTTTTTACCCAATCAATATATTCAACATAAACCTGATTAGGTGCAGGAATCACCACTCCTAAAAACTCTGCAGCCCATTTGCAAATCCTTTCAATATAGTTATCAAACTCAGGTATTGAGAACTCTGTTGTACTTAGAACCGTTGTAATCACATCACCTGTCTGTTTGTTTACAATATCTTTTTTATGGAATAATCCCTTTAGAACTTCATGTGCATCTTCATTGGTTTTTACTTCATCATAACCAGCTTCGTATAATCCTGCTCTGACAATGGGCACCACCACACCTCTGTAATATCTGTTCTGTGGAATGGATCTCTTTCTAGCATCCTTAATAGTGATATGGTATTTACCATTCTTCAATCCATAGAAAAGCTGTTTAAACTCATCCATATTAAGAATACTATTATTGCACATGTAAATTATCAGCTCTCTCATTATGCAGCAAGTTTTAAATCACCGAATAAATACCAGTATCTGAAAGCTAATTCCTGATACTTAGCCTTTCCACTTTTATACAATTCACTGCCTCTTTTTAATGGCACTTTGAATATCTTGAAATTTACCTTGCTGATACCTATGAAGATGAAGTTTGATTTATTTTCAATATCCATATACCAGGCTGCCTGCCTATCATAATTGTAATGCAGAATACTTTCCTCAAATTGCTTCTGAGTAGTGCAGGCTGTTGTTTTTAAGTCACCTGATAAATCAATCTTAGGGGCGAAGAAATCCCACTTGCAACGTACATCCATAGCAAACTGAAAACCTTCATAAGTGATTGGCCAGTCCTTCTTGATAGAAACTTTCTGCATATCACATTGAGCAGCTAATGACTTGCAGAAGTTGTCAGCAAAAAATACTTTCTTCATAGCTTCTGCCTTCTGAAACTCTTCCTTTGAATACTGGATGCCAGAACAGGTGAACTTGTAGTAATCTACCAAAGCCGGCTCTGTAATCATAGCATCTAGTAATGAACCAAAACGATACGCAGCTTCCAGATCAATCACGAATGACTGAGGCAGGAAATATTTCTCCAACCATCCCAACTCTGAGTTGGACACTTCTGGTCTTGCGTAGTAGTTCAGTTCCATGATTACTTAGCTTTTCTGTTTACAGCTTTAAATGAATCCTGATACTGAAGTAACTTGCTCTCAATCTTGGTACCTGTTTTCAAAGCAAACTTTTCGGCCCAAGTCTTCATCTGATCAATTTTAGTATTGAGAATCTTATCAACTGGCAGATTCTTTCCTTCATTCTCAAACCATAAAGCGAATATTTGAGTACATGCAACCGGATGAAGGATAACAATCTCATATCCCTGTCTTGATTCAGATGTGCTTACTGCTTCAGCAAGTGTTGCCTCCTTTTCAAATAGTACCATTGTTTCCTCACCCTGACGGCTCAATTCAATAGCTTGCTCCGCTTCTTTATTTGCCTGTTCTGTTTGATTAAGTAACAATGCAGCTTCAGCTTCCTCTCTTTCCTTCTTTTCTTTTTCAGCCGCTTCCTGTTGCAGTTTCAATTCAGCCTGCTTTTTAGCTTCTTCCTCGCGTTCTGCAGCTTGTTTTTTTGCTAAGGCTTCTCTTTCTTCAGCATTTGCTCTTTCCAGTTCTTCCTTACGTTTAGCTTCAGCTTTTTCCCGCTCAATCCTCTGACGTTCTTTTTCATCTGCCAGACGTTTTGCTTCCTTAAGTTCCTGATGCTTAGAAGGAATCTTATCAACAAGCTCTTTTTTATATTCTATCATCTGAGTAACATAAGAATCCTTAGCAGTTAAAAACTTAGTTGATAAAACCTCATTAGCAATTGCATCCAGTTCTTCCTTTGTTTGAAGTGTAGAATACAAACTTGGATTAAAGGAATTAAAATGCTTTTCTGTATAGGTTGGTTCCCATAATCTTATCTCTGCTGCTGCATCAGCGAAGCCTTCCAACTGTAATGCGTTCACCTTTTCTTGTAGCCATTGTTTAGCTTTCAGGATATGATCGTTCAGATATGCAGAAAATCTAGTTTCAACAGCAGCTTTTAAACTTATCACCTCTCTTTTCTTTTCTGCTTCTCTTTCTGCTTCCTTGCGTTTACGGTCTGCTATTTTAGCAGCTTCAGCAACATAAGTATCACGGTTCGTTTGAATCTTGGCAGGAATAGTATTAGACTTTGATTTGTCAATATCATTCTCTGCATTGGTAAACATCTTTTTAAACTCATCCATCATTTGTGTAATGGCCGCTCTCGTTTCTTTTTCCTCCTTCAGAGCTGTACCACAGTTAACCAGATATTTATTGGCTCTTTCATCTGCAATGGCAAGTGCTGCCATTCTTTCGCTTTCATCCTCAATATCCCAGGCATTCTGGAACTGCTCCAGTACGCTGTTACCTACTACTAATGCTTTGCTTGTACGGTCCTGATTAGCCTTTAGAATTTCAGGAGCAGAACGGAATATCTCTATTGAGTTATTGATTATCGCTACCTGATTGTTTTGTAAAGTTTCCATTATAATTATTTGAGTGGTTAAAAATTAAAAATCATCATCTGAATGAGTAACTGAATTAGCTGAAGCCTGCTGTTGTGGTTGTGCAAATTCATCATCATTAACTGGTGGCTGATTAACTTGCTGCGGCTTTACCGGTTCAACTACCATTACCGGTGTGAATGTTCCAGTAGCTGATGGCAATTCAGCTTCTTCAATACCATAATCAATTACTCTTTCAGGCACTACATCAATAGTTTCAGATTGTAGTTGTGAGAACTGTCCAAGTTTCACTTTAGGATATGAACGAAAAGCGTGCTTAATCGTCTTTGCCTGAACCATTCCCGGCAATCCATCTGTCCAGGCTTTACTATTAGGATCCTTGCTGAACTTCTTCAACTTCATAATTTCCTCAATAGATAATACCTTGTAATCAACCGTTCCATCCGGACGCTCCAGTCTGATATAGCAGGCAATAATATTGTCTGTCTTGCGTGGGAATTCAGCAACGTGCTCCAGAAATACTTTACCATCCTTGGTGCCATGCTTAAACATATCACCTTCATACACGATAATTGGATTGTCAGCATATTTTATCTGACCCTGAGCTGTACGGATATGAAGCTCACCGTAACCAGACACCATCAGTGTAGCTCTCTTTTCCCACTTAGGATTATCTTTAGTACCAACATTTGCGCCCATAGCAACTACATAAGCGTGCTTCATCGCTGTATCAAATGATAAGCCATTTACCGCCATGTCCAGGAAGCATCCATACAGAGAAAGCTTGGTGCACTCCTGTAATGGTTTATTATCCTGAATCAGCTTAGCGAAGTGAAACTTTTCTGCCTCATATTTTAATTCGGCTGTCTTATTGTTGCCGCCATTCATGATGGCATATAGGTCTTTAAACCTATTAGCAACTTCTGGCAGATTTACTATCTGCACTGGGCTTGATTGTTCTAATTTTTGAACTAAGCCAACTTTTCCTACATTTGTACTCATTTTGATTTACTATTTAATTATGGTTATCTATGCCGCTGTTCGTAGCAGCGGCTTTTTTATTTCTCTTTTTCTATCAATTTAAGTTCTGCCTGCTGGTTAAACCATTCTGTTAACTGATCCTGTTCTTCAAGCCTATTTTCAAACATTTCTGATATTACACCTTTAGCATTCAGAACGTTGCCGTATTTCTCCATTTGAAAAGCTTCGTAACTACTCATGATGTTTGTTTTTTAACTCTTCTTTCAAAGCCCAGAACAGATAGTATCCTACTACTATTGCCATGAATGCGATAATTATACATTCACCGATTAGTTGGTCTTTTAAACTGCACATAACTTATATGGTATTAATGCGTTAACTAATACAAGAATCAGAACCCCAAACCCGAATATGGCTAATCCGATTCTCATTGCTTTATCGTTTGATATCTCTTCGATCATCTATCCTGAATTTTGCGATTAATATTGTTTTCCAACCTCTTACTTTATTTCCTAACTGGTGCCATTTAATTGTGTCAATAGGGAAAGGCCTTGAAGTCTTCACTTCACCTTCGCTATTTCTGTAAGTCTCAATAAAATGTGTAGCACGTTTCATATCAATTCAATTCTTTTACTTTCTTGTTATGAATCAGTTTGTGTCCGGTGATTGGGCACATAATATCAAACACATTTCTCTTTCTACTTTCTTTCTGATAGTCTTCTACAATCTTCTTATCATCTATTCCCAAATCCTTAGCTATCATTGACGCTGGTCTGTTTGAGTTAAGTCTGATAAATTGCTTTTGTTTAGTCGTTAAATTCATATAGTCTATTTTAAAAAAGTGGCTGTCCGTCGTTTAATTAGAAAGCTCTTTAGAACTCTCTGTACTTATGCCTCCATCCTTACGGGTAGGAGCAACCACTTTTGTTTTTTTATATCTATTCTTAAATTCCTCGTATGTTATAGGCATTGTGCTTTCATGCTTTCCTTTTGGGAAATACGCTAACTTCTTAATGGCAGCAGCTATATTTAATAGCACTTCACCAGTATCATTTGAGTGCATAAAATGAACGTCACCAATATTTACGTTTATAAATCCGCTTTCAGAGAGTGTTATTTCAATTTTATCAATCATTACTTTTATTTTAAAAAGCAGGTTGTTCGAAGTTTTATCCGATTCAGTTGTCGCTAAATAACTGCCCGTCTATTCACCGCTATTCTTACGAGTTAGCGCAACCTGCTTAAATGTTTTAAAAAACCTTCCGCTTATCGTTTCTTGTCAACCTACTTTGAAATATCTTTTCAGTTACTGCCGTGAACTACGGAAGGGATAAGAACTAAGTATTAAAGCCAATACCAGAGCGCCCTGCATCTATGCTTACGGCTCAACCGTAGGGACTATGGATATGTACCTCCATAGGGTCGTACGTCTTTCCGTTCTTGTCAGTTTTATAGAGTTATCTCTCTTTGCTTACTATCCGGTTACCCGGTTGTGTTGCAGGGGCTGGACTCGAACCAGCGACTTGTAGATTATGAGACTACTGAGCTAACCAACTGCTCCACCCTGCTATATTGCCTGTCTTTCCAGGCTGTCACGATTTCGCCCCTTTCTGGAAATTGTTTTCCCGTGATAAGCCGTAGGGGCTTGGCTGTGGTCCTATCCGCTTACTACCACAATTCAACATAATGACGGATGAATATATCTTCAATGAACTATTTTTAAATTAAGCCCTTACAGGTAAAAACCTCAGGGCGGTTAACGATTGCTTGCCATATGAAAAACTCTTAGTAAGAATTACTCTTCTGTCTCAGGTGCGTCATCACCTTCAATGAATTCCTTCACTTCCTCAATCACTTCTTTCACTTCCTCTTTAATTTCTTCTCCAATCTCCTCCAACTTGTCTTCAAGTTTTTCAAAACCTGACTCTTGTTTTGGTTCTTCTACCGGAGTAGGATTTGCTGTTTCCTGTGGAACAGATGCACTTGCACCATTGTTTTCGATAGCTGCTGAATCTCTGAACATTTTTACTTTCATTTTTTTTGTTTTATATGATGATTAAATAAATCCTAATTAAACCCCAAACCCGTAGAAACGGATGGGGTATTTTTACCCATTATTCCATGAAACCCTAAAAAAAACTTCTTTGCTGATTGTGAAAATGGCTTACACAATCCACTTTTGTTAGTATGATCAATTTCTCTTAGTGTCTTTAAAGCATATCTCTTACGATCTTCATCAGTAGTAGTTAATGCTATTTCTCTATACTTTGCTATTTGAAATGCAAGCATCTCAGCATCTGTTGGTAGATTGATTACTCCAAAGTGTAAAATCATCATAACTAATAGATTTTAATTGATTTACGTAATTGTAATTCAGGCTCTTTATCGTGTGCAATAGCTGCTATTATGTTTTTATTCTCGTAAATAGCAAGATGTACACTGTTTTCATCCTCGTTTAATTTGATGCTATAATCTGCATCGTATAAAGTAGCCATGCAAGACACAAAGCCAATAATGTTAGATACTGTCACGGGTTTGGCACCAGCGTTATTCTTATCAATAATCTCATTGAGCAATCCTGTTAAGGAGTTGATTTTTACGAGGTTAAATTTGTAAACGTTCATGTTTCTATTTTTGGGTGTTTAAAAATTCTTTATGCTTTGCGTTGCAAGTCTCTTCGATATACTTAAAGGCTAAGGGGATGCTGAACACATTATGAAGATGTGACGGCTTCCAGGATGCCTTAGTCATTATGAATGTTGGTACCTGATTATCTGCTAGGTAGCTAATCCCTTCTATTTCCACCTCAGCAGGCTTGTGAATGTTAACCCTATGCTTTGCCGGTATATCTACTGTAATCGTTAATGTTTTCGGTGTCATGGCTATGCTTTTACTATTTTATTATTCTTTCTTTGGATGTGGTTTAAAACTGTTCTCCTGTGAACTACTGCCCCCGTAGGAGCTGGAGGAGATAACTCCTCCAGTTGCCCTCTCAACCTTACGGCTGAATCAATTACAGACTTAGATACTCTTATTATCCTGTCTAATTCTTTTATGACTTGCTCGTTTGACATGGCTTAGTTTTTAGCTAGTGGGCTTAAAGCATTATAAATCTTCTTAGCTATTAAATGCTTCTTACCTTCTCCTTTTATGTATCTGTAAACTGTCACTTTATCAACCCCGACCTTAGCCGCTGCCTGAATAATGTCTTTACCTTCAACATAATCCCTGATAGCTAACAACTTATCGGAGTACTCTTTTAAAACTAATTGTCTGTTATTTGCTATTCTCATATTTTGTTGTAACTTTGTAACACATTGCAAATATAAACAAATGTTTCGTACAGCAAAACAAATGTTTCATTTATTTTTAAAATGTGGATAACTTGATATGTTTTTATAATGAGTATAGTAAGTGTGAATATAGCAAATAAAAGGGCTTTATTAGGGTTATCAAAGTCTGAAATGTCAATAAAATTAGGCATTTCAAGCCAGTTATATGGGCTATATGAAAGAGGGGATAGAAACCCAAAAACTGAGTTTTACTTGAAATGGAAACAAATGTTTAATGAAGATTTGAATATTGAAACAAATGTAAATACTCAAACTTTCCACGAGAAGTTACATAGTAAAAAATTAAGCGGTAGTAATAAAAATGAGATACAATTTATAGATGCTGACTTTTCTGCTGGTAATGCTATTGAGTTTTACGATGATACCCAAATGATCCAATCAGCCTATACAATGGACATACCCGAATTTAGAGGAACTATTTCGTTCCGAGCTTATGGCGACAGCATGGAGCCAACTATAAAAAGTGGAAGTATAGTATTTGCCACTAAGATTGAGGACTGGATGAGTCACTTGGAATATGGTCAGATTTATGGTATAGTGTGTATTGATAATAGACGATATCTGAAATATATCAGAAGAAGCAAGAAGGAGCAAACACACTTCTTATTAAAGTCGGAGAATGAGCTATATGATGATTTTGAATTACCAAAGGATAAGATAAAGAATATCTGGCTAATTCATGGCTGGTTAAACAAGAGAACTTAATTTTAAAAACTAAATCAATAAATATGGAATTTTTATCAAGTCCTATTTTCATTGCAATTCTATCACATAACCTGATTACAGGAATAATTTTAGCTGATAGAATAGAGAAAACAAAAAAGAATATAAGCTTTTCATTTGTGCTTCTATTATCTGTACTCTTTGGGTGGCCTTTTGCAATTGCCATTATTTATTTCACGCAGGATAAGCCAGTAGATTCAGAAATTTAATACAAAAATTATGAAACACATATTATTAGTTGCATTAATCGCAATTTCGGTTAATGGATTTGGACAAACAGAACTTCCACTGAAAGAAGGGAAAGTATTCTATGAATCCATAGACAGCACACCTTTAAATAAAGCTGAAGCTTTTATGAAAGCAAAAGCCTGGTTTGTAAATACTTTTAATAGCGGAAAAGATGTATTACAGATTGATGATAAAGATGGTGGTATTATTATGGGTAAGGGATACACGCAAAAATCTGTTGGCAATTTTATGACTGGTCCATTAGAGCAAGATATATACTATGTAATAAACATAACCGTAAAGGATAATAAATACAGAATACAATTATACAATATTTATGTATCAATACCAGCTAGTTCTGCTCACGGAAAAATTGATATGCCGGCAGAAAATATTATTAAACACCCTAGAAGTAATAGTAAGTTTATCCAAAGAATTGATGAAAGTTGCAAGGATATAATTTCAAGGTTCAAAGCTGCAATGCTAAAAGCTATAGATAATAATTTCTAATGACCTTACAATTAGCCATATCAGATCAAAGAATGCTCGAGCTTATAGACAAACTATTGGCATCTGGTAAAATTGAAACGAAAAAGCAGTTCTGCGAGTATGTAACTGAACATGGTCACTGTACATTACATCAACAACATATTCATCAGGTAACAACCGGCAAACAAAGATTTAAGATTGCGCATATAGAAGCAATCTGTAAAATATATAACGTTAACGCTAACTGGATTATGGGTTTAGAAAAGAATATATTCAGGGATAAGCCGGTTAACAAAATCGTTAACACGAAAACAACAAAATCGACAAAACAGAGATAATCTCTATCGTAAATATTGAGAAACAAGGGCTAAAAGCTCCCTTCTAAGCTATAGGTCATTGGTTCGAATCCAATCCGGTTCACATTACGAAAACGCCTGTTGGCATTGACTTTCAGGCGTTTTTACCCCTCTCAATTTTACGGTAGATTTTATCAACAGTTAACACAATCGTTAACAAAATATTGAATGTATGATACAACTACCTAATGGATGTTATTGCTCGGAATTGAAGGTTAACCCGACAAATTGGAAAACATTAAGAGCTACCACAAGCAAAGACTGGTATATTCAATACCGGTTCTACGACCCAACAATTTTAAAAAATGGTAAGATTGCGCCTAAGCTGAAGATCATTAAAGGGATGAACAGCTCCAAGACCAGGGAAGATAGAAGGAGCGATACCCAAATATTAATCGATAATGAGCTTTCCTTACTCTTATCTGGCTATAACCCTATAACTGGAATAATTGCAAGCGAGGAAGAAATTAACCCCCGGATTTATCTTTTGGAAGCGATGGCCAAAGCTCTCGATAAGCTGACTTTAGAACCTAAGACCAGGCAGGGGATTGTCGGAATGTTCCGGCACTTCGAAACTGGAGCTAAAAAACTTCGCTATGATATGGTCCAAATAGGAGAAATCAAGCGCAAACATATTCGCGCCATCTTTGACTACTTAGGAGGTAAGAACAATTGGAGTAATAATACTTTCAATAATTACCGGAAGTATATGTCTATCATTTTTAAAGAGCTGGTAGAACTGGAGGCGATGGAGTTTAATCCGATTATTGGGATAGCTAAAAAAGAAGTGCTGAAGAAAATAAGGACTACTCTAACCGAGAAAGAACGAAAGATGGTTACCGATCATGTGGAAAGTAAATATCCTACATTTTGGAACTTCTTACAAATCTTCTTCCATTCAGGCGCAAGAATTAGCGAACTACTACTTATTAAAAAAGAAGATGTTGATTTAAAGAACCAACGGTTTAAAATAGTTGTTAAGAAGGGTAGGAGCAGGAAAGAAGTAATGAAGGTTATAAAAGATGTGGCTTTACCCTTTTGGACTAATTCTGTCCAAAATTCAAAAGATGGAGATTATATATTTAGTTACGATTTAAAACCAGGAGCACTACCTATTACCCCAATTCAAATAACTAAAAGATGGTACCGGTTAGTTAAAAAGCCATTAGGCATTACAGCAGACTTCTACAGCCTTAAACATTTGAATCTGGATGAGACTGCAGCAATATTAGATTTACAGGCAGCAGCTAGCATGGCTGGACATACTACAACGGTTGTAACCATGGCTCACTATGCAGTTGGTGAAAAAGAAAGAATACATCAGAGATTAAGAGCTGTAGGGAATAAGTTTTAGATAAAAAAAGGCCGCTAAGAATAGCAGCCCCGTATTGTGTATAGTATAGTAAAAGTACCCTATGTTGTTATCCAGTCGTGAAACTGTTTTACATTCAGCATATAAGCATCAGCGGCAGCCCCTGAGCCGTTGTAATGCTTTATCGCTCCCCACACATCGCCTGTCATTTCTATTTTGGTGTGAAGCTCTTGCATAAGCCTATTAAGACAGTAATCGAAATCATACCATCTTTTATTCGCGAAGAAATCTTTATCTGTAGTTATGGCCTGAATATCATACTGAAATATTCCGTAAGCTTTGCAAAGCCATTGTCTCGGACTCCACCCCTTAGCAGCTCTGTATTTATTTCCTTCTGCCACTAACATATCTGCTAAATCAGGATACACTAATTTGAAGTGTGCCAAATCTTTCGGGAAAACATTTCTAACTGTATCGGGCTGGTCTCCTGTCGGGTCGGAAATACAAAGTGCTAATATCTGCGCTGGCGTGTACTTCTTAATCCATCCAATCCAATCAATAGCGGATTCTTGCAAAGCGATAGCAATAATAATATCAGGAGTGAATTTACTGTTAGATGTAGCAGCTTTAATCTTGTCTCCAAAATTAAGTTCCATCCAATTTGCTGCCATAACGGCTTGATGTTGTGATAATGGTAAATCCATAATTAATTCTTTCTTATTTTTGCTATTTCCAATTGTCTATTTACTATTTTTAATTGCCCTATTGCGTTTGCCTTCTTTTCCTTCAGCCATTAAATTTGCTGCCAATAAGACTTAATGTCCAAACTACAATCGAATTTATTAATCTCTAATTCTTTGATGTAGTTTTTAAATTCTGTTGTCATAGCTGTATGATTTTATACTTTTTATTTTCTTCGGTTTTAAATAGAATAAAATTGTTTTTTGGGTGTCTGACTAAAATACTTTGCCCGTCCGTTCTTTCGATGGCTAAAAGCTTTTCCCCTTTCTTAGCATAATTCACTTTATGCCCTTTACTTTTATTTGGGAAATTGCTATCTATATCGCAAAGTATTTCTATTTTCAAAACGGTAGTTTTAGTTTGGGGTAATACTCAAATATTTTTTTCTTTAAAATTTCCATACTTACTGAGTATCTTGTATAATCAGAGTTATCGGTAATTTCATTAGGCTCTAACCATTGCTCTACTTTACTTCCATTATCATATACTATTACCTTCCAGTAGTAATCAGGAATTGGGCAATTCTTCATTTTATTATTACCGTACAAACAACCGGTATAAACATAAATACTATCATGCTCCGGGGCTAATGTCTTTAAAACGTACTGTTCCAACCTTTCATGTGGATGCTCGTTAAAGAAGCTGTACTGAGGTGCAGTATTGGTATAGAACATACTTTCTTTAGCTGCGGTTAAATCAAAGTAAAAGGCACTATATGGAGATAGGTGTCCTTTATCGAACTTGCCGTTTCTAAGGTATTCCTTATTATTGGCTACCTGATACTTTGAATTTATTAACGGATCCTGATGGAAAGCAGCAACAGTCTTACGGTCAATTTTATTTGTAGAAGTTGCATGTGCTGTAGTCTGGATATACCAACTTACTAATGGAGACTTTAGAACTGTGTCAAATTCTAAGGTGTAATACTGGTGCTTAACTTCGATTGTATGTTGCGCGAAAGAACATATTCCCGACATCAGGAAAATGATAAGTAGTAATTTTTTCATTTTGTTTAATTTGATTCTTTATCGTCCGTTAATGGCAATATTGCTGTTATGTAAATACCTATCAGGGTGCCAAAGAATAGCAGTGCTATATACTGAGACAATCCTTTAAATGAAAATCCTTCTTTGGTAAAATCATATTTATCGAACGCTACTCCAGTTAAGAAGATATTCACTACGAAATAGACATGTAGTATTATTGATAGCATATTATACCTCCCCTGTTTTCTTTCTTACAAATCCCAATATCCAGGCTAATGGATTAGCTTTCAAATAAATTGCAGCAGCGATATAAACCACTACAATACCACCAATGACAATAGCTATCCAGTCAAAGAAGCTAATAGCCGATTTACTCACCTTATCAACAGTCTTAACATCTTTCACTAAATGACTACTATCTGAAGTATGAATAGTATTAACCTTGACATTAGATGAATCGGTTGTCTTATGCTGCTCGGTAGTTTTGCTCGATTTAGTTTTAATTGATTTAATCGGAGTGTTTGATTCAATATCAAATCCTCCATCTTTTTTAGGTGTAATATGAACAGAACTCCCTTTAGCAGGATTTAGTTTTGGTTGTTCAATATCTCCTGTCTGAACATTAGGAGTATCATTTTGCAAAGGATTGTAAAGCTCAATATCAAGACTACTACTATCACTGGTAGTGCTGCCATCTGACTTACTTAGGTTAGCTATTGAACTATTTGCAGAATCTTTCTTAACAACACTTGTGCTATCTGTGCTAGTCTTATTGATGTGTTTGGAAACATTGCAACTTGACAAAGCACAAATAACAACAAATATCCATGCCATAAATACCCCTATGACTATTATTTTATGTTTCATACTACTATGGTTTTGGTAGGTCTTGAATTGGTGTATCTTTCTTACTTGCACCGAAATAAAACCCAGCAACACCTGCAACGAAAGAGCCAAGAACAAACCCGATAGTAATATTGGTAATGTCTTTGTTACTGTCAGGCACTTTAATGAATAGAAGAGCATACAGAAAACCAAATGACCCCAGTGTAATCAATATTGCCAATAGGTCGGTAATCTTGATTTTTACCAGATTACTTAAAAACTCTTTCATTTTACTTTATTTTATGATGAATATTATATCCTATTTTGTTTACCCTCCAGCTTTACAAGCACCTCTCTTAGCAGAACCATTATTTCATCGAACTTGCTGTTAGTATTCTTCTCATTTTCTCTTAATTGAGAAACTTCAACTTCTAAAGTTCTTATCCGACTAAATAAGTTTATGATAAAAATTAATAGAGTAAAAGCAGCCACAAACGCTGCTATAATTGCCTGCCATTGTGTTGGGCTCATAATGTAAGGGTTAAAAAGATTAATGTATAATAGTAAGTCCTCTTTTATTAGCAAGTATAACAGCAATAGTATTTACCGCATATTTTACAGATGCAGTATCTGGAATTGTCACTACATCTTTGTAAGACAATTGAGCGTAAGATTGCTGTCTTACTGTTCCCACATACATCAACGAGTAGTTCACACTCGCAACATTACCATTGAAGGTAGGGGTGTTAATTACTAAGGTGTTGAACTCGACACCCGTGATAGAGATACTATCAATTGTAAACTTAGTGGCATTATTACCACCCTGACGAGGTGCCTGTTGAGCAGTAGCACCTAAAGCGAGTAAAATCGCAACTGACAGAAATAAACGTTTCATATTTGTTGTTTTAAAAATGACTAATTAATAAGGATGTGCAGCAAGTATATAATACTCCTGCCCTCCTATGCTTACATTGATATATCCTTCTGCAAATGCTCCAGAATCACTCGTATAATCACCCAGTTTCCATTCTGGTGACAATGTTCCTGCTCCATAATAAATATCTGATGTCTGTATTCCATTATCTCCAGAGTGAAAATAAATATTACTATCACCGTCAAACGCTGCAATACTTTGCCCGTTATAAAATTGAGTCTGTTGGTCTGCACAACTTACCCTAATAAAATTATTACTATTCCAATCACCTAAGTCGTACTGAAAAGAACCATTGAAAGTCATGTGCAAACCAGTCCCTGAGCCATTATTTAACCATATTGCATTACCTCCGTCATTTTCAAGGGTCAAAACATTGTTATTAAATCTGTTGGCATAATCTCCTAACGAAAAATTTCCTGTGTTAAAATCTAAAAAAAATCCTTCTTCTCCTCCTCCATTTAAGGTATATATAACGCTATTGTTATCATCTACTTTTAAATAAGTATTGTTATTATCTCCATCCCAATCACCTATTGAAACACTACCATTTGTATTTGCGCCATCATCTGCTCCTCCAAAATTTGCAGCAAATAATCCATTTAAATAATTATTTCCCGAAATGTATGCTCTTGAATTATCATCATCTATGGTAATGGTATTTGAATTATTATTGTCATTATAATCTCCTAATTGATAGATTCTATTATTATAATCAACATTAAGTCCTATGCCACCGTGTCCTTCAAAATCTGTGTACGCCTTTTCATTATCATCATCTATAGTAAACAGTGCACCATTATTTCTATTTTGAAAATCTCCAAGTTGAAATTTCTTATTGTCAAAGTCCAAACTAAGTCCAACCAAGTTATTGCCATAGGTATCTCCACTACTTGTATATATTTTAGAATCCTCGTCATTGACCCATATATAGTTTCCGTTTTGATTTTGATTAAAGTCTCCTAAATACGCACTTCTGCTATGTAGGCTACCGTTTTTATCTTCAGATAGGTTTATCCCCAACATCCCTCCGGTATTATCGTAGTCGTTTGCAGTTATATATATACATTTATTATCATCGTCTACTCTAATAAATGTACCATTGTTGATATTATTCCAGTCGCCTATGTCAAATCTTTTGCTATCAAAATCTAAATTTACTCCTGACCAATCTCCACCGTAATTATCGACACTTCTGGTTCTTATAAATGCGTAATTATCATTTACCTCAATATAAGTTCCGTTTACATCTTCATTTCTATCGCCAATAGAAACAAAACCCATCTGGTCTAAATTGAAAAGCCCATAAAGATAATTCCAAGTACCTATTTGAAAAGATGTAGCACTATCAAACTCCAATCCATTGTTTGCCAGATGAATAGCTCCGTATGAAGTCTGTGGTTGATTCTGTTGAAGCATTGAGTTCCAGCCGGTCGCTGTTGATGAACCTCCAGCAGTTCCCCACGAATGTGTAGAAGGATCATAGAAGTAAGCATTATGGCCACAACTATCATAATAAAAAGCTGATTTATGAAGGTCTACTGATTTTAATGAAGTAGCACCAGAAGGTACTCCACAACCAGTTGGAAGTAATATTGTACTATCAAGATTAATTCTATTTTGTATAGTTCCATAGTTCCAGTTTGGTCTTAACCATTGTGCGTTAGTGCCACTAACTATCAGAAACAACCCGAATAATAAAAGAAATATCTTTTGCTTCATGTTACAAAAATACATATAGTATGTATTTAACGAACATATTTTTTGCACACTTCTTAACATTGTCAATTATTTTAGATTAAAACATATTTATTAACAGCATAATTTTTGGGCGCTGTTTCCTGACCACTGGCATTATCACCAGTTCGTAAAGTTGTATCAGGAGTATTAGAACCACCAAAATTATCTCCTCCACCTCCTGAGTATGCATTATTACCTTTACTTAAAAAATTCCTTGAACCAGAACCACCAATAGAACCTTTGCCATGCATAATATGGTCATGCGTTCCTACGGTATCAGCTTGAAAATCCCCTGCTACTCTTGTTCCATTTGTCATGCGCTCAAACAAATTTCTTCTGTCTGGTACCATAAACTTATTGGCATTGGAAGAAATTGAACTATTAGCTAATGAGTATTTATATTTATTATTACCGGTTCCCCAATCATCATAATTGCAAACCTGACCTGAAGGAAGAGCAAGAACAAAATCGTTATAAAGTCTGGCTTGTTGATATACATCACATTGAGTACCTACAAGAGCAATTTTATTATAAACATTCGCTTGTATCTGATCATCACTGGTCATCTGACCAACATTCATAAAGTTGCCATAAGCATCATGAATCCTCCAACTACTTACAGGACTACCTGTAGAAGTATCAATAAACTTGTAAATTGATAACTTCTCATTAGGACATATAAATAAATTCGTCCTTCCTCCCTGCAACCAGTTAATAACATTTCCGCTATGGGTTATGAACTTAGCACAATTACCACCATCCATTTCAATAAATAATACCTTGTTTGCCACCACCGTAGCAATATCAGGCAATTGCAATTCAAGATAACCATTACTTGTAGTAGGCTTTATGATAAGCTTTGTGCCAAAATCAGTAGTAAGGATCGAATAATTCCCATTAACTATTGCTGCCGAATTAAACACGTTTAATGATGGAACAGAATCGGCAACAACATTAGTCTGAGGCTGAAAGGAAATATTAAACCATTCATTTGGTTGGAATATATCACCTGAATTAAGTAATGTAATTAATCCTGTTGTCTGGTTATATGAATAATCAGTACCAGGCTTTATTGTACCCATAGATATACGCTCAATATTTATTGCCCATCCTCTTATATCTGGAGCACCACCGGTACCATCCAATGTTAGTGAATTAGTTCCACTGCTAACTCCGGTAGTAACTCCACATTGAATTAATGCAGGCGACCTGAAGGTATACCCATTTTCAGAACTTGGAACAACATCCATGCTACCAAGGCTCTGAACTGTAATGCCACTTGTTGTTACCTCTAAAAATTCAAATCTATAGTTTGCTCTTGCTAATCCAGGGAAGCTCCATGTGCGAGCAGGATGACCAGTAGTAGTATCGGTTAAAGTTGCCACTATTGCAGAAGGGTCACTTTGAGCGTAAACATTACAAACTATATTATTTGTAATGGTTGCCCATGCACTGGTATAAATATTTAAGTTAACTGTGCTCATAATTAATTGTTGGTTATTTGTACATCAACTGTTCCGTCAGATTGTCCAAAAGCAGTTGCATCCAATGTGAATAATGTTGTTCTCTTATTATTATCTGCAGGTGTAAGGAATGTATTACCTGTCTCATTATTTGCTAATACCAGCTCTATCTTATAATAGTTCATTGGATAACCAGGTACATCTTCGCTTTTCTCCAACTTACTATCATTGGTCCTGGCAACCTGTTCATTTTCGATAAAGCATTGATCAAGTAATAATATCTGATTCAGCTTAATTACCATCCAGTCAGGAATATAATCCGGACTACCACCCAAAGTAAGTGTCCTCTTTTTCAATGGCACTCCTCTCAATATTTCAAAGTCTCCCATCTCATCCTCGTAATTATTAACCTCACTGTATGGTTCATAAGGCATCCAGAAAGCTTCAACTCTTATCATAGGTTTAATACCAGTTGAAAAAAAGTAATCAACTTTATTTTTACTCTTGCCATACTCTATCAGATACGTTGTTGGCCATGATGCCGCTAAATTTATTTTTTCAGCTATCGCAATAGGTGTAATGCCTGAATAAAGAACAAAAACATATTGGCCATCTGCAACACCAGATAAATCTATTGATAGTTGTTGCAATATCATTGGGGTCTGTACCGGAGAAGAAACTGCAGAAAAGGTATAAGTATTGATTAGTTTCTGGGTTACACAGTTATACATCTGCAATGTCAATGTACTTGTTTCATTAGTGATCACCTGCAAATTGATCTTATCAGTATTTTGCCACTTCTGTAAATAATCAGGATTTCCCACCCAATTTAAAAACCTATTCTTAAACCAGTCCTGATATAAGTTAGCACTATTGTATTGTGCTGGTGGGGTAAAATCGTACTGCACAAAATGCAATGGATTTAAATCAGATATGTATATCATATTCTTTCCAATTTGAAATGTTTGTCCTGAATTGTTCAGTATTAATAAATTTGAAAGTGTTGTCTTGGCAGAACATAACAGCTTCCATTGTTGCGCTTCATCTGTTGCCGGCCTCATTTGCATTGTACCAATTGGCAAAGCGTATAATTGGATCCCTTTAAATTCGAGCGATAAATAACCTACGTTATTAATACCAGTCATGATATCATTGAAAGTGTCAGGCACTTTAGTAGTAAAATTCAACCATAAAGGATAAAAGAAAGGAGCTGCCATATCATTAACATTCACATTAGCATTCTCATTTAACACAACTCCATTTTTTGAAGTAGAGAGATTACTGTTCATTTCCGCTCCATTGAATGTAATTAGCTGGCCATTCTGTCTGTAAAGACCTCCGTTTATAAAATTATCCCATTTTCTCAAACATCTTAATGGAGAAGTATCCAGAATATTAAACAAGGTTTCAGTATGCAAAAAGCGTCCTAAACTATCTGGCAATGTAGAAGGATCTACTCCTGTAGGTACAAAGCTGTCATCCAGAATTATAGTATCAAAATCACATACAGAACCATCTCCGGTAGTACCACGCATCAGTTTATAACCACTGATTTGAAGTTGAACTTCTGCATTATCCGGAGTGGTTGAAAATACATGCCCTCCATCAGGCAAAGGAATTACTACTCCCGGATTAGGTATGACCGTTCTGTTATCTAAATTATATTGAAGGTTGTAGGTCCAACTCCAATCACCATTGCTATCTGCTGTTACTGTTGCATCTGGGGTAGGAACAACAGATGGTGGGGTAATTATACCTCCATCAACATAAATATTTACTGTAGCACCAGGTACAGCCACCCCTTTAATTGTTGGAGTATTACTGTAAATTGTTTGATTCTGTACAATTGAAGTTATCAATGGAGATGAAACAGCAGTATTGACAGTAATATTAATAGTAGCAATTGCACCATTTAAAGTAGATATTGCCGTAATGGTATGAACTGCATTTGATAATGGAGTGATTATCTGATATTGCCAATAACCAGAATTGTCAGGAATTACTGTTGTAATAGTTGTTCCATTATCCTTCAAAGTAACAGTATCTCCAGAAATGCCATATCCTTTTAAAAGTGGCAGGTTATTATATAGCGAACTATTATTGGATGGTGCTGTAATTATAAGAATATTCGACTGAGAAATATCTACTACAAAAACTACCTGCGCACTCAATGGGCCAGTGTTACCTGTAACATCTGTTTGAGAAGCTTCAACGGTATGCTGTCCATTTAAAAACAAAGTCTTAGTCTGTAATACCTTAACGATATTATACGACCAGTAACCATTTGCATCTGCAACGGTGGTGCCGTCAACAAATCCATCAACATAAACATTGATTGTGTGAAATGGCTGTGCTGTTCCAAAAATAGTAGGATTGGTATTATAAACAGTTGCTCCGATAGTAGGAACAGTAATTATAGGAGCATCAACAAAGAATGTGTCTACATTAAATACTATAGCCGTTGGAGTTTCTCCCGTTGTAGTGCCGATTGCATCGGTAATCATTACAGCAAATATTTCTTTATCTCCTTTATCATCTTTAGTGTCCTGACCATTTAACGACCTGATAAATTCAATTCCAAATGAATCAGTACGATATTTAGAAATGAGGCTTAAATTATTGATTACATTATTGATTGGAGTTTTATAGTTGTGTAAGCAATTGGTTTCATAACGACCATTTCTTTGGTTGTAAATCTGCTTTACATATCCTATCTGAACGGAATTGTAAATATATTCTGTTGCAACTTCAATATCAATTGCTGAAACTTCTCCTAATTCCAAAAGCTCCTGATTATTATTATATAAATCCTCCTTTGGTTCTATCCAAAGAACTCCATCTCTGACAGTCAGCGAAAGATTATAAGGTACATTGTATGAGGTAAAAAAATCAGAGAATGAACATTGTATTTTGGCATCTGAGTAACCACGTATTGAAGAGCCAGAAAGAATAACTTTTTTATTATTGGCAGAAAAGAACTTGCTGTTAACAGTAAATTGATTGTCGGTTATTTTACTTACTAATTGCTGCAAATAATCCAATGGACGGAGAGCATAAGAGATTGTTGGAATCTGTTTTGTTTGAAATGAAATATATAAAGAAGAAGCATAATGGGTAACATTTGCCCCATTAGGATATCCTCCGTCAGCCATTATAAATAACCCTTCACCTCGTGGCAAATTAAATGAAATGTTTATTGGGAAATCTTCTACCTGACCTGCAATAAGCCCTGTAATTGGATTACTCATAAATATAAATGGCAATCGGCCACTACTTGGCATTCCACTACTTAGATAAGTTGGATAAATATGATAAGCCCCGCCGCTATTGCATTTGAATTTAATCTGCCCTTTTATGGTTACGATTATATCTGAATTAGAGTAGTTCAATAAATAGTTTGTAGACCCAGCTAACGTGGATAATACTTGTAACTCTTGAGATGAAAGAATAGCATTTACATTATCCCCATCATTCGATAAATAGCTTATTGGCAATACTGTATAGTCGCTTCCATTCCCGAATTGATTAGTAAAGGATATTATTTCGTAATTAGCCTTATCCTGCAAAGAAACTCCATCAAACAGAACCTGAATAGCAGAAGGATTACTAGCATTACAATCAATAGAGTAAACTGCATTCTCGTTCGCCTGAATCAAAGCAAATACATCATCCTGTAACAGATTAATCGATACCCCAGTTCGTGGATTCTGTTTAATCTTGCTAAAATCTATCCTTGATTTATATTCCAGCTTATAATAATTCAATCCTAAATCTGGTCTGCTAATTAACATGGCCAGATACATTATTTCTTCAGTACCGGCACCATTATGAAATCTATCCAATATAATATTTGCTCCATCATCAACCAACTCAATAGGATCACTGAAAGTTCTTAATGTAGAAAAGTATTTTTGATTAGTCGCAAACTTTAATGAAATGTTTTTCCAGTTATCCGGGTTCTGTTGAAGCCATACCGGTTGAGCAGAAGTAACAGCATTAGTGCCATTCCAGTAATAGGAACGGTTCTGGCTATCCAGTAAAAGGAACATTAATTTCTTCTTTGATACTATTCCACTCATCTTCCTAATATTTTCTTGTTAATCCATTCCTGTTCTCTGCCATCAATTATCACTGTATTACGAACCCTAACCGTTTGCGATTTATTAAATGCAGCTTTTAATTGCGCTGTTTGCCAACGTGCTACTTCCCAGGGGTTTACTGTTTGTGTCTTATTCTCGTTAACCTCATTGCTCTTAACCATATTATTAAGAACAATCTCATTAATCGTATTATTGGTTAGAGGAGTTACGGATGTGGTAGCAGGAAGATCAAGTAACGTTGGTTTATCTATCATGAATCCTCCTGATGGAGTCTGCACCCACTCTGCATATTTACCCTCGCCCACTAAGGCATATCCACCAGGGTGACTATCCGTACCTTCAGCATACTTTGGAATTTGCTTAGCAAGGATAGCTGCAACCTGAACAGCTCCTAATGCGGCATCTGCTAACCCAACTTCCAGACTTAATGGCCATGGTACACCAGCAGTATCTTTCATAATTGCTCTTGCTGTTTGCCAAGTAACTTCTGCTATAGCAGCATCTCTATCAAATTTAGCCTTGGCAATATCTGCATCTTTCTGCTCCTTCTGTAATTGCTTCTCAGCTTGTGCCTTTTGAGAATTAAGAACAATAGTTTGTTCTGCTTTTTGCCTGTTTGATAAGGTAGAATTAGCAATGTTTTTCAATTCATTATCATACATAGCATTTGAAAGGTTGATTTGATTCTGAATAGCATTCTTTTCATTCTCAAATTTTGCATCAACCATTTCAGTAGCAAGTGCATAAGATTCTTTTGCTAACTGGTCCTCTTTTTGTTTTAATACTTTCCTGATTTCAAGGATCTTCTTTGCAGTATCCTCTTCCAGCTTTTTCTTATCATCAGCGGCTTTCTTATCTTCATCAGCAATTAATTTATTATTTGTTTTTTCAAGTTGAAGTAAAGCTGATAAAGATTGTTGAGCTTTAATAACAGCTTCTGGATCATCATTTCCCTGAGCATTACCCAATTCTGCTTCAGCTTGTTTTTTCTGGGCTGCAATCTCTTCTCCATGCTTCTTTAATCTATCCAGTTCAGCCTGATCATCTGCAATATCAGCACTGTCTTTATCGGTCAAATATTTATCATCTAGTTTTTTCCTTTCGATCAAATATTTAGAATATGAAATTTTTTGTTTTGCTAATCCTTCATTTAATTTTGAAAGCTCAGCATCATAGTTTTGAGTAGTCTTTGTAGCAGCTGCATTGGTTTTCTGCTCTGCAAGATCTTTAGCAGTCTTTTCTCCCCAACTGATTGTGATATCATACACCTTCTTTCCTGTTGCCTCCGTTAACTCCTGTAGTTTAGCAGCATTTTCGGTTCTGATTGCCATTATTTCAGTATCGGTCTTGCCCTGGACCTTAGCCTGTTGAATCTTAAATTCAAGCTCATTCTGCAATATTTGCTTTTCATCATTTACAGATGATTGCAAAGCGGATATTCTAAGCTCTAAAGAGTTCTTATTATCAGATGCAATGGTGTCATACATTTTCTTTTGTATGGAAATTAATGCATCATTGATAGATAAATGAGCAGCAAGTTCGCGCTGATTATAAGTCTCAATTACCTTTAATTCATTTGCCCTTGCTTCATTAGTAATCTTCTTTCTATCAGCCTGATATTTTAAAAGAGCAATTTTTTTACTATCATCTGATTGAGTAGGATCACTTTTAATTGCATCATATTCAGCCTTAGCTATAGCCTTATTTTCAGCAGCATTACTCTTCAAGGCAGAAACTCTTTGCGCTAAAGTAGAACGCTCATTATTTAGGATTAAAGTATTCTTCTCAATTACTGAATTAGCTTCTATTTTGGCAGTTTCTAAAGTCAACTTACGAAACTCATCTGCATTGTATTTATCCTCAGTAAGTTTTTGTACTTCAATTGCTTTTTCAGCTTTATCTTTATCTTCCAAAGCCTTTTTCCCTTCCTCCCATAAAGTTTTAGTGGAAGAGCTCATTTCCTTTTGAGCTTCGATTTGTTTTTTTAATTTTTCAGGAACCTTTTCTCCATTCTTAATATACTTTGCTTCAGATTCTAATAATCGTTCAAGCCAACCTTGTTGTTCAATATATGTAGCACTTAAGTCAAATACCTTGTCGTGTGTTATTCCAAGTTTATCAATAACCTGATCAGCCTGAAATAATTTAGCGTCATTTAATTTTTTCTCAATTGCAAACTGTTGAATCTGATTTGAACCAATTGCCTTTGCTTTATTCAATTGATTTTCATACATATTTATAATCTTCTGCGCATCTTCTGATACTATTTCAGATTGAGCTTTTAATATTTCATTCAATTCCTTAGAGATGGAAGCAAGTTCTTTATTCTTTTCAATGGCTTTTTCATCAGCATTCACCCAATTACCAACAACACCTACCAATTTGGATACTCCCCAAACAAGAGCAATAATTATAGCTCCTATGCCTGTCATCACAATAGCATCTGCTAAACCAAATGTTGCACCTGTAGCAGCTTCCGTGGCCACTGTTTCCATCTCCATTGCTCCTGCCGCTACTTCTGCCGTTTCTGCCTGCTCAATGTTAGCCAATCCAAGCATCTGTTTAGCCTTAGTTAGAGTAGCTGTAGCAGCTGTCTGTATAACAGTAAGGATAGTATTTTTTTCCTGTAATAGTGCATGAACCTCATTCAATCCCTGAATAAAAGTCATTATGGCCATTAGTTTAGCTAACTCTTTTTCTACTTTCTCATTTCCATCAGCAAATAAAGCAGATGCACCTGCTCCAACTGCATAAGCTCCAGATAAGCCTTTAGCTGCAGAAGTAAGAGCTGTCAATACCGGTGCCTGGCTTTCCATTATCTTTTGACCCTTGGCAAATTCGTTAAATTCTCTCTTGGCATTAGCAACCTCTTGCTGAAGCTTTTTAAATTCCTCTGTTCCTCCTAATCCGGCAGCATTTAATGTCTGTAAAGCTTTTTCACTTTGTCTTATTTCTTGAGTAACAGAAGTAAAGCCAGCACTGGTAGTAGAAACAATACTCGCCACAGCTGTATAGGAATGATTCAATTTTGCCAAGACTTCATCATTAGCCACACCAGAACTTGTTACAGCATCAATCTTTGCTTTCAATTGAGCCATCAATGCTTCTAAAGGCTTCAATGCTCCTGTATAATTACCTACGCTTCTCTGATGTCTTCCAGTAGATTGTTCAAGTGCAGAAACTGCAGCAGTAAGTTCAACAACTTTAGCTTTAGCTTTTACTCCTGCTTCTGTATTATCTCTAATGGCTGCATCCATACCATCGTATGAAGCCTGCGCTGCTTTTAATTTTGCTTGCAGCTGAACTAAAGAATCTGCAGCAGCAGTATTGATTATAGCAGTATTTTTATTTTCAGCATTCTGAGCAGCAATTTGTACTTTAAGTTCTGCCACTGCTTTTGCTTCATCAGATTGCGCCTTAGTCAGCTTTTCTGTATATTTAGTAATTTCATCAATAGAGGTTTTGTTTTTATTATTTGATGAAACATTGTCATTAATTGCTTGTGCAACTCTTGCTTGTTGTGCAATATTGTCTGATAATATTTTATTATACTTATCAAATCCACCTCTTATCTCTTCCAGAATAATAGTTTGTTGCTGAATAGCTCCTCTAAGTTCAGCAACCCCTCCAAGATTAATTGGATTAATGCGGGTGCCATCATATTGCTTTATTTGTTCAAACATATCGAGCAGAACAGTTAATACCTGTTGTTTTTGCTCGGTTAAATCCTGAACATTAAATCCTAATTCAATAATATTTGTAACACCTGCCATTATTTCTTTAATTTATTATGTTGGCTTATCTCTTTTTGCCAGTCATTAATCATTAATGCCAGCTCCTCAACTGTAGTCTCATTTTTATTTATCTGAAACCCATACTTCCCAAGTGCATTTAATGTCCTGATGAATTCCTGTCTGCTTTGTATGGTCGTATGCTTATTTTCAACTTTGTTTTTCTGAAGTAGCAGTAATTCGTTTTTCTTCTCAAGCAGTTGTACCTTAGTATTTTTGTTTCTTGCTTCAATTCTATTTAACATCCCAAGAAAGGATATTTTATCAGGGTTTGATATATCCCAATATAATGAATGCCCATGATCCTTAAAAGTTCTAAAACCAGCTAAAAAAGGGATATCAAATTCGACTAAAAATTTTCTTTGTAATTCAATTGACATGCTTATTACATTGAACTTAGCTTCCAGATGATTCATATATCCAAGCATTTCAAACTCCTTATTCTTATATAGTCCTGCCAGATCAATGTATTCAATATGGATTAGTTCAAATGCTTTTCTTTTTTCTTCGTCAGTAAAATCACCATCTATAACAAGTACAGATAAATCATTATCAAACCAACATTTCATAAACTTACCAATTGTACAGGATGAGGCATTATCTATAATCATAACTAAGTAATTTGTAAGCCTGTTTTTTCAAGAAACTCCTGACTAAATGCAGGCATTAATATTTCGGTTGCAAAATCAATTCTGTTAGTCTCGTTCAACTTCATTACATCTTCACCGGTCCGTTGCATCAATTCATCATAATAAGGAACATCACTCATAGTCTGTACTTCATCCACTACAACTTCTGTATCAATCATTTTATACAACTCTCCGGTCTGATATAATGTTACCCGATCAGTAATAGCTCCCAATCCCTGGCCATGCTCTTGTTTGTATCTGATTGTTGAATCAGCATAACCACTTCCATCTAAAAGAACGGGGTTATTATTTCCATCAAGGCTTGTAGAACCTAATTGAGCTGCAACCATGTCGCTAATAATATCCTTATTATCAAGTATTACTCCTGACATAGACGCTTCGAAATCGAAAGCATCCAAATCACTTATAAATTGTTGTAGCTGATCGAGTGCCATGTCTTAAAAGAAAAGGCGGCGACAAATAGCACCGCCTTTTTACTTAACTATTAAAAAATATTACACTAAGCTGTTGTAGCTGTTTCTGTTACACTTTCTACCGGAGTAACTGAAGGTGCTGGCTCCTGATCAGCCGCAGGATTTGCAGGAGTTTCTTTAGAATCTGCTTTGTCAGGCGATATTTCAGCCCATAATTCAGCATATGCCTTATCAGCATCATCCTTCAGATGTTCAAAAATTTGCCCTGCCTCTTTCTTTAGAGATGCAAGACTTTTGAACCCTTTGAAAGCATCTACCAAAACATCTACTCCAAATATTCTCTTATACATTTTTTACTATTTAAGAGTGAATATTATGGGATAGCTATAGCAGCTGTAACAGTTCCTTCGTAACCAATTATGCTATTAGTATAAAGAACTGATGGAGCAGCTAATGCCACATTGTAAGTAGAACCAGAAGTAAATGTTCCTGTCAGTTCAATATGACCACCTGTAATTGCTGCTGCAGAAATAGTCTGCACAACTCCAGTATTATTGGTTACAACAAAGTTTGAAACAGTAGCTAAAGGAGTTGACAACAATGCTACTAAATCAATATTGCTATCAACTGTAGAAACCCCTACTTTCAACTTAGTAGTAGTTGAACCGGTAGCATCTGTAACCTGAACATTTTTCAATCCGTTCAGATCAAGTAATGCGGAACCAGCTTGTAGAATTATACCATACTTTACTAATTCATTAGGGTCAAGATTAACCTGGAAGGAGAATTTAAATACCCCTTTGAAATCTGCAAAGTCTGGAGTAGGCGCATACTGAAACTGCACTCTTAACCCTCCGTAAGTGCCATCGTCATTTTTTCTTAATAACACATTTCCAGCATTATCAATCATAATTACAGATAATCCACTTTCAAGGAAAGAACGAAGTCTTTTAGCATACGGAAGACTTCCTACAGTTGCGGTAAGAGTCTGGTTTAAGAAACCATACTTAACAAAATGCTTAGCACCACTTCCCATTGTCTCAATAGTATCGCTATCTTTTCCATTAGCGATATCTTCAACAGGAGATGCATAACCAAACATTGGAAATACACGGCTTCCTCTGGCAGCATGAATAGCTGTCAGTAATTGCGCCTGAACATCGCCGGTGATGTCCAGAGTAAAAGTCTTGGGTACTGCTATCATCATAGCAGTAGGTCCCATGCTGACTGATTTATCAACTCCAGTATTCTGAGTTAAATCAATCAAATCATACGCACTTAATAATTTTACGCTCATTGTTTTGAGTTTAAATTGTTATTTAATTAATTGGTTGGTTTATAAAAGGTTAGCTGAAGATTCTCTATCGTAATTGCGTCTATGTAATCATTGAATCCTTCTATTTCCGGTCTTGTTCCTGGTCTATCATATTTCATATATGAAGATTTGTTAGGAGAAAAACCAATAATAGAAGGTTGCCTACTTAACTGATTAATGAATTCTGTATATATAGGATATAATATCGGTTTAAATGTCGAATTATATTTATCTGCAGGAGTTCCATCTTTATCAGTAATTGTAGCAATAGTGATTCTTGGTATAGTTATATAAGTATAACCCCATTTCTTTCCAGCATCTTCTGGTAAGTCTTGAAAAAGAGCAATTAACGGATAGTTTGATCTTGCCGGGATTGAATTTTTATTTAGCTGTAAGAGCTTATTAATCTGAATGGATCTGCCATATTGAAAGTTGATATGGTTGCCATTGGTATATGGAGCAATTCCAGGATAGATAATAGCATCTACCCTGGCAATTACTTCTGCAATTTCATCAACTATATAAAGTGGCTCATTCATTGATTAATGATTAATCTGTAGGCTTTCTTGCTAATAAAACTCCGGTGAACGATCCAGACATGGTACCGGTTCCCGTCCATTGTACTCCATAATATTGGAATCCTCGCTTACACGTAAAAGCCTTTCCCTGTGATGCTGTATTTGTAACAGTATATGCAGAATCTGAAACAGTTGCGGCTGTACCATTGTAGAAGTTAACTCCATCATTACTAACTATAGGAATAAGAGTTCCACCTAAAGTGCCAGATATACTTGTAATATTGGCAGTAATGGTAATCGTTTCCTTATACCCTGTAACTTTTTTCCATAGAACCTTAGTTCCTGTGTTTGTTACAGTATCAATAGTATTACCATACGTAGGAGAAACTAATGCAACCTGAGCATCAATTTTAGGAGCCGTTAATAAGCCAACGGCAAAAAGCATAATAAAAAGGATCTTTTTCATTTTATAAATTGTTGTTTTGTGAATTAATAATTTTCTCATTTTAGAATATTGGATTTGCAAAACCGAAAAACCTTAATGCTTTCATTTCATCATTTGTAGTCCATTCCGGATAAGTAGCCTGGTTCATTTCAAAGAATTGCATTAATACTTTTACATTGTAATGAATCTCATTCCAGATGAAAGCCATTTTCTTTCTTGGACTGACACTTTCAGAACCTTCTGAAGCTTTCATTTTCACCTCACCAATTCCAGTAAATTGCGTTTCGTTTCTTTGCCTATAACGGAAATAAACATAATTAGCAATGATACTTTGCTTTTGTCCTATTGGAGTTGTTGAGGGTGGTGTAGGATCTGGAACTAATACTTCTATCAATCCTTTCCATTTTGCAGTATATCCCTGAAAGTCAGTAAACTCACATCCATTAATAATGTTCTTAAATCTATCTGCTGAAGGGTTGGCTATAAATTCTTTATACAATGGATAGCCTAATAGATTCTGCAAAAATTCAGGTTCAAATTTGTTGATATAAAATACAATTACACTGGCAACAGATGATTCTGTTGCATTAGGTATTTGAAGATTACCAACAAAAAATGAAGTATTGATTAATGACATATTATTCCTTAGTTAATGTTGCAATTCCTATTTCGATAAATGTATTAGCTGTTTCAGGTGCCATTTCTCTTATTTCTCCATTTTTGAAAAACTTATCTTTTGTCCAACCTTCTGGATAGTTGATAAGAACTTTCACTAATTTAGAATTTGCAGAATATGCTTTACCTAAACTTACTGCAGAAGTACTAACTCTAACTGTATGAGTTTCCATGTTATGTCCTTCAGGATTTTCACCAATGGTCATAATTTTAGTAACTCCATCATCTGAAGCCTTAGCAGAATCTTCTACAACTACTTCCTCTTCAGGAGTGTCTGTTGTAGAATTATCGGTTACTACTTCTTGTGAAGCAACAACTACTTCCTCTTCAGGAGTGTCTGTTGTAGAAGATTTTGCCTTAGCCATAGAAATGTTTTATTAGTTAATGATAAAATTTAAGATTAAGCGCTGATAGCTGTTTTAACGGTTGCGAAATCAGGACCTTTTACAATAGCTACTTTACGAACAGTAGAAATATAATTGAAGTAGAACTGCTCAAGCACTACAGAATAGGCATTTTGTGCAAAGTCAGTACCATTATATCCAACTCTAACAATTAAGCCACCTCTAAGTATGATGTTATATTGTTTTAAGTCGCCTACCAGTAAATTATCTGCTGCCATTGAAGGGTTACCTACGAAATCAATACCTTTTAATACATCAGGAGGATTCAAATATGAACCCTGAGTATTTTTCTGAATACCCATCCTGTACTTCTTATTGGTACTCATGATAGCACTATTAGCACGAGCGCCAAATGTTGCATTATCAACCTGTGCTGCCATTGCTGCAATTGCATCAAAGTCATTAGGTGAAGGTACCGGAGTTCCTCCTTGGAATGTTACCCCACTACTATACGGGGTTGCATTGCTAATGATATCAGGAAGAATAGCCTGATTAACACGATTGATAACATCAATACGAGCCTTATTCATAATGTCGCTTTCCAGTTGAGCAAAGTCCATTTGGAATTCATTAGTAAATCCTACCAATGTAGCTTCTTTTTTATAAGTTGCTGAATTCAATTGATAACTGTACTGACTCAATGGTTTACTTACACCTTCAGCTGTAGTTGATGATCCTCCTATTAGTGGCTGTTCATCAAACCACATAACAAATGGCATTTGGCTGTTAAAGCTTGCATTAATAGTGTTACATAAATCAAAAATCCATGCACTGTTACGATATTGATTATTAATCAATGCACCAGCTCCAACACGTAATAATGTTGCAGAATCTAATGCCTGAGTAATAGATGCAACTGCACCAGAAGGTATACCAGCAACACTTGCCTCATAACCTGTAGTTTTAGTTGCACTTAAATCAATAGCTTTCATAACAGGGTTACCATGCTTGTCAATTGTCACCATATAGGTTTTTACTCCCTGGCCCTGATTGAATACTTTTCTTAGTTCTTCTGAATCTTCAGAAAGTACTTGGGTAATTGATTTTGTACCTACTTCATTCTTTCCTAATTTCACTGCAATTTCTGCAAGGGTTGTACCTTGTTTTTCTGCAATTTCTTTTACTGCTTCTACAGCTGTAGAAGCAGCAGTTTTGTACTCTTCAAACTGCTCTTTAGTTATACCACCGTTTTGCTTAGCAACTTCGGTAGCAAACGCTTTCATCTTAACATCGTAAGCATCTAACTCACGTTTAATGGCTGCACTGGCATCCGCACCTACTTTGGCGGTCAGCGCATCTAATTCTGCTTGTGTCATTTTCGACTGATTTAAATTTTTAAATAAATGTTGTTCCTGCAATTGCTGCGATTAAATCAAATGTGTCAGTCTCAATGCTACTGCTCTGAGGTGATACATACTGTCCGCAATTAGGACAATTGATATTGCTGTTGCTGGTCGCATTAAAGTGCGTTGTACAGCTCGGGCAAATTACCATTGACTTATTATCTGTAGATGACGGCTGGTGTTTACCAGTGCTATCAAGCGGCTGGTCATCAGTGTCTGTAACATTAATTGTTGGTGTCATGCAGTTACTACCAAATAATACTGCACTTCCTTCTATTATCTGAGCTTCTAACACAGCCCAGAAATAACCATCTTCCTTACAGTCAGCCTGATTAGCTACCATAGGAAAATATTTATCCCAGTTTTCTTTTTGTACTGGATAATCATCATCATTTATACACGTTACCATTTTAATATAACGCATTCCTACACTATGTTGCTTTACATACTTTTTATAGTATTGATCAAACATTTTAGGATTACGATCTTTATCTATGATAGCTGTAAAAGTCAAAGCTTCAGTAGTACCAGAAACAGGAATACCCAAATCTTTCCACGCCATAGGTTTTGCTTCTGCTTTGCATTCATCCGCAATAACATCTTCAAACCCTCTATTATGATTATCCAGAAGATAAAAACCATTTTTCTTATTATCACTTAAAGACTTCTTCCATATACCAGGGATATGAACATCTCCATGACTATCATACCAGTTAGTCGTATTAATAACCACAACCGCTTTAATCTGATTAGGATTAACCTGAGTTTCAACAACATTTGCCTTACTTACTAATTCTCCTTTTTCATCAATAAAAAAAGTAGAAAAAGTAATATTATCACTTCTTTTAATCTCACTTTTCTTAGAATGAATTATCAGGCTTTCATTCTTTACAAGAAATTCAAAAAGAGATTTACCTGTAAGATTTGATGGAATTATTGCTGGCTTCATAATCTACTTTTTTATAATTGTTTTTTCTCTGATAGCTTTATCTTTATCAGCAATAGCTTGATTTACTACTGCTTTATCGACCTTTGGCTTTTCCTGCTTTGTTGCTTCTGTACTCATTATTTTTGATTTGATTCAACAATATTTAAAGTGTTTTGTAAAACCGATTTAATCCCCTCTGGTCCATTACTAAGAAACGCTCGTTTAATCCTCCTTGCATTATTCTGAACCATTAAAACAGGATAGTTGTATAAGTAAGTTTTTTCAGGATCAATAGGTTTACCATCAATCTCCCTAACAGTTCCCCATGATAATATTTCAGAACCTTTTAGATGGTGCTCTTCATGACTGCTTCTATTTATTGCAGGAAGATTAGCAGCTAAACTTTTTAAGGCTTTTAATTTTGCTTTCTTTCCCATTAATTAGAATTTGAATTGTTATCATGGGGTAATGGTGCATTAGGCACCACACCAAAAACTTTACCATCTGCCAATAATTGATAGTAATATTTATCATCTCCAGCAACACTGTCAATATTGATAATCTCCCTCCATTGATTAAGTGTAATTACATTATTGTAGAATGAAATAAGAGAACCTTGATTAGCGTAAAACAGCGCTTTACCTTTTTCAGTTAAATTCTCCTGTAAAGCTGGAAGATGTGAATAGTCTGTAGTTATCTTCAATCCTAATTCAGTCAATCCAAACAGATCACTCCATTGTTCATCTTCGCTTTCAGCATCCGGGATTATAGAATTAGTATATAGATTACGTTCTGCTATTTGCTGATTATCGAACTTAGCATCTACTAAACCTAACAGATATGGAGGATAATTCAAACCATCACAGATAAGTTTAGCATCTTGTATTTCACCCTCGAGTAACTTCAATTGAGCAACGTCAAATCCTACAGTCTGTAATTTTAATTTTGCATCTGTAATAATTGCTTTACGCTGGCCACCCATGATGCCATATTGCATAAAATCTTTGTGCAAATCATCCTTAACAGTTGTATCTATTGGGAAAATGCCATTATCAGCGCTATCAGTAGAATCGTTTGTCAATATCCATTGCGGGCCTCTGTTTCTTGTTAGTGATCCTCGGCTTTCCAGTGATGCAATAAGATTATCGATTGGCTTTTCAAGTGAAAACAATTTACTATCAGGAAGGAACAATGAAACATTTGCCTGATTGCTATTGTACATGTAAGTACCGGTACTAATCTGATTTTCCTTTAAGAAAAATAAATTGTCTGGATTTATCTGTACAGAATGACCCATGTAAGTAAGCCATATAGATTTAAATAGTTTTGCTCCACTTTCATAGAATAACTCCTGAGAATCTAATATCTGAAGCATCCAAGGTGGAATATTCCACATCTTCCATTTACTATAATCATTCTCAAAACCGATAGGCTTTATAATAAGTACAGGACAATACCCATAAATTCTTTTATAGACATTTCCCTGGGCTATAAATTCTTTTCCGTTCTGTAAAATATTTGGCTTTGATAGTAGTTTACGTAGCTGTATCGCTTTAGGATTGACAGATTCCCTATTATCCAAATCAACAATTGACCTTTTTCCGTTGATTCTACATTGAGCTTGTTTATTAATTATGGATGATACTACCGGACAATGCTGATATGCTATTAATGAACTATTGAAGTTACCCCAGATGAAAGCTTTATCAGCACCATTAACACCAAAAAAGAAATTACCATTTCTCCACCTTGATGGCTGAATTAATTCAGATGTCAGAGATTTAGTTGCCATTGCCATAAAAGCATTACCAATATTACCCCTAATTAATTCTTTACCAGCTATGGCGTATTTGTTCATTTCTTTTATATTCAATTATCAATAAAATACATACTGTATGTATTATTAATTTAAAGTAAGTGTTTGAAGTGCTTTCAATGTAGTAATTTTATTTTATTAAATTGTAGGATACAAAAATACATACAATATGTATTTGATAACAAAATATTTTTATTAACATTAAAATTAAACTTCATTTTCCTGTTTTTGCTCATCATCAGGATGGTTGCCAAATCTCATCCCGTAACTATAATCAAAGTAGCGAATTGATGATAATAAATGGTCTGGTTTACCATCTACCGGCTGATTTGTTGATATTTCGTTACCTGTTAAGACATCGATTGCTTTATCCCATTCATACGTTGAAAGTTCTGATTCAAGATTTGGAGAATCAATATAAAAATTATTACACTCCTTAACCTTACTAATGCTTGCAGCAAGGCTATTCGGTCCTTTTCTTGCCATTCTAAAAGGTATACCCAATCTCCTGAAGGCTACTGAATAAGCTTTGTCATGATCGCCCCAAATTAAAGTAGATGTTGTACATCCATTATCCTTTAATAACTTAGCCATAAAACCTGCAGGAGTTGTATCGAGATTATTTTTGATTATTAAATCAAGAATTTCATTCTCTGTCATGTATAAAAGCTCCTTATAATACCTGTCTCGTTTATCATACCAAACCTTAACGATTGCTGATTGATCACTATTATACCCAAAGTCAATACCGAAACCAAAAGGCAATCCTTCCGGAACTTTATCCACCTTCTTCATGGTGAATATTAATCCCTCTACATTACCAGTAAGTCCACGCGCATAAACTCTGAACTTTTCAGGATCACTTATGCTCTCAATCTCTTGGTGTTTTTCTTTAGATAAGAAAGGATTGTGCCTATGATCAGTTATAAATCTGGTATATTTCCCATAAAACTGATCTCCAGGTTTTGAATCGAAAAACTTAGTGTGTACAAAGAATTTAGCAGTAGGATTATAGTCCATATAAATCTGCTTATCAGTGGATATAGCTACATTATAAAAGATATCATAACATATACCATTTACCTCATTGAAAAAGGCATAGTCTCTTTTACCGGAAGTAGCTTCTAAAGCTGTTGAATAAGAAGTAAACTCAATGATGCTTCCATTTTTAAAGTAGTAAGTACGTTCCGATTCGTTGAAGCTTTTAATGTATTCTTTTATACCGTCTTTAGGTGCAACATGAGTTTTAAAATCTCGTAGCGCTCCTTTTTTAAGGTTTGGTACAGTTGATCCAATAACTGTAATAACTGACTTAGATTGACAGGCTATTATACCAAGATGAATAAGTGTATTAACTGTTTTAGATGACCATTTACCGCCTTGTAAAATGACATACTTTGACTTACATGCCGCTATTTTTGAATAAAGTGGGCCAACTGTAAGTTCATTATTCTTCATTTTCTTTTATATCAAGAGTGGAGTCAATAGTAAATTGATTAACTATTATTTGTGGAGAGGCTAACGGCTTTTTATCACTTGTAATATCAATTTTATTTGTAACTATTCCCTCCAAAGTTGCCATGCTATCCAGAATATCATTTGCTACTGCTGCACCTTTTGGAGTAACCTTATCTTTCATCTCATTGTATAGCTTCATTTTAGCAGCCATATAGAAATCTATTCTTTCTGATACCTCACCTTTTCTGGCAGCAGCAAGAATGGCTTTACATTCTTTAATATACTTATAAGCCATCCTCTCGCCAATCTCCCATTTAGCGAAACACTGAGTAATAATATCCTTTGTCATGTATCCCTGCAGATACCATTCCATAACAGATCTTACTCTGGTGTCCTTTTTTAATTTATCCGCTATATCTTTTTTTTCTCGCATTACATGCGTTTAATTACAGCAATATGTCTGGTAAGTTCATGAATTCTATCCCGTAACTTAACAGCTTCAATTTCTCTGATACGTTTAATCTCAGTATCGCTATTCTGAATAGGGTTATCCCTTTCTTCATACGATTTAAGAGCATCAGCATTAATCTTTATTTCTTCCTGTAGATAATCAATAATACTTTGTTTAACCTCTACCATAATTCTTAATTTTTCTTCCGTACTCATTCGCTAATGTTTTTAGCGAAATTACTATACAGTTTCTGTTTGTAAAATTTGATTTATTGATAATGAACCATTAACATGTTTAAAATTAAACTCTCTTCCAGTTTTCTCACAATATCTGTAATACCGGCAAATGATATGTTGAACATATCCGGGGTCAATCTCAGTTGCATGACAAATACGGTTTGTTTTTTCTGCAGCTATCAATGTGGTACCAGAACCCAAAAACCAATCAATTACAATATCTCCTTCATTCGTTGTATCCAGGATGGCATCAGCTACCATTACCACTGGCTTAGGTGTAGGATGGTTTTTAAGCTCGTAACGGTCAGGATTAGCAGTAGAAATAGCAGAAGGATAATTCCAGACATTAGAACGAATCCTGTTTTTTAATTCAAGGTGTGATAAGTGCTTTGCTCCATCACTGTTCTTAAAGATAAAAACTAACTCATTCTCATTTTTATAAAAACCACCTTCATCTAACAAATCATTATTCCACAAATGCATTGCATTATCATTCTGGAAAACGAATACAAGTTCTTGCTTGGCCCGGTAGAAACTACCATTCGCCATCATGTCCTTATTCCAGACACATACTTGCTTTGGTTCAGGATTACCATAAACAACCCGGGCAGCATCTGTCATGTGCCAGCAATGGCGAAAATCCATGCATATATAGTGGATTGCTCCAGGAACTGTGTTCTCTTTTGATTTGGTCATTATCAATGCAAGAAACTCGGAAAACTCCTGATCAGTCATTTCACCGGCACCTTCCGCAAAGTCCTTATGCTTCTTCTCATCCTTATTGGTAAAGAAATTAGCTGGCAGATTATAAGGTGGATCACAAAAAACAATTCTTGCCTTCTGGTTCTCCATCAGCTCTTCCACTCCTTCATCATCCTTAAAACTTCCACAGAATAAACGATGACTGCCTAACTGAAACACATCTCCAGGCTTAACTACAATCTCAATATCTTCTTTTCCAAATTCAGGATCCTCGTCATTTGATGAATCCTGTACACCAAAGAAATCAAACTTCTGTTCAAACCTCTCAACACTAAACTCAGGTAAATCAATCTCTCCCTTTATTTCAGACCAATTTAGATCATTTAATTCAATAAATGATCTAAGTCCTGTCTGTGTTATTTTCGCATATGCAGAACTAAAAACCAGAACTAAACGAGCTGCTTCTTTTTTATCAGTACAACTTACAAATGTTGCTGGTAACTCATAAGGTACATCATAACCCTCATTTATCAGCTCTTCCAGAAACATGGTTCGATGCTTTCCATCTAGACAATAAGTAATGCCATCATCAGACTGCCACACGTAAAAAGGCTGTATGAAGTTATTCCCGACTAATGAAGCTTTGAGTTTATGACGTGCTTCTTCTGGTATTTCTTTAAAATCATCCTGCTGAATAAATTGCAATTCACGCCAATTAATTGGCTCGGTCTTAATAATTCTTATTCCTATTTGTTTTGACATTCAGATAATATATTTATTAAACAAAAATACATACAATATGTATTTCAATCTAAAAAATAAATTAACTACTACTTTAGTGCGGAAATAAATTGTTTCAATTCTTCTATCAACTTTGTTGGGTTATCATAAGAACCAATAGCATGTCTGCCTGACGTATTGCCATTGGCAAATCTTATAGAAGCAGCACAACTCATACCAGTTTTACTATATGCATCTTTGGTAATGTTTATAGTAATAGAATCAACCTTGTCTTTGTTGAAAGTACCTTCTAATTCTGATATAGTGAAGTTGGATAAATCCATTTAAATCGAAAATAACTTAGTGTTCAAATATACGTATTACTACGCACATACGTAAATAAATACTGAATCCGTTTGAACTAAAAACCCTCTGCAATACAACAAAGGGTTAAGTGTAATAAAAAAACAAGAACATATTATAAAAACTCTATATGTTTATAAACCGTATTTTTTGAGTATTAATATTAGTGAAGTGTAGTGTTTATCGGGCATACTTCTACCATCAATAAATCTTTGTAGGGTTCTTGCAGGCATATTAGCTTCTTCTTCTAACTTTGTTAATCTTAGCGCTGGGCGTTCAGAAAACCATTCCCGTAGTTGTTCATCGTTAATTTTCTGCTGCATAATCGTCTAAATCTATGTTTTTATCCTCCCATTCTAAGTAAGATCTATACCATCTCCATGCTTTATCCATTACTTTAGGTATCTGTTTTTCAGGTTCTTCTATAAAATTAGTGGTAAAGAAATGGTGAGTTGAAAGCGTCCAAAGCTCTAATACTCCATCACTATTTACGAATTCAAAGTGATTGCATATCTTATCTTTAAACTGAATATGTCCTTCGTGTGCCTGAAATATTGCAATTGGGTTTAAAAGATGGCAGATAAATAAATCTGCTCCTTCTCGCATTGGGTTTTCTGCTAATACAAATTTGTCCATACTTTTATTTTATAATAATTGAGTCCATTTTTTTATAATCTCATCCTCTCTTTTCAGTTTATTCTTATGTAGAATCTGGTCTTTAGTATAGTTAAAATCATAATCTCTATTCCAGGTAATACTCCCTTCCCAGTCGCAAAGTAATATCCTTTTCACCATATATTTATTCGCTCCCACATCGTCAGTATCTGCAAATCTACTCCATTGATATTCAAATATTCGCTTTAAGTCGGGATGAATTGAGTTTAAAAGAAAGTCCTTATACTCTTTCCAAGTATTAAAATTATCTGGCAAAGACTTAATAGAATACATTAAATCCTCTTTACCATAAATAGCGGCAGTATGCACACCTTTCAATCTCCTTTCTAATTTATCGTATGTTTCCGGTTCAAGCTCCTGAAGGTCGGTAAGACACCGGAAAGCTTTTTCATGCACCAAATTCGATACTCGGAAATATCTCAAATTTCCACCAAGCATATACATTTTATCATAAACCCGATTGTATTTGAGATTGTTTTCAATTAAATACTTCCAGACATCAGTATAAGACCAGTCAATAATAGGGTAGGCTCTATGAGGTTTGTCTGCTATGTTTTTTCTCCTTATCCAAAATAATTCACTGTTTTCACCAAACATTACAAATCTTCTATCCGGACTTTCTTCGGCTCGCAATCCGATAATAGAAATACTCTTACCCTGTAACTGCTTAAGGTTTTGACCTACCCACAAATTGAACTTATGGAAACGCTTAGGATATTTTTTATCCAACTTATGAATTGCAATCGGGTGTTTTTCCCTTACCCATTCTTCACCTTCACCCCATGCCCATAAGAATAATTGTTGCTGACTGGCGGCATTTGTCATAAATATTGGGACTTGATACCATAATGGAATAACATTTGGCTGCGACATTGCCCATTCAACAAAATCGATAGTTCCTTGATATTCTGCTTCCTGATCCTGAAAGTAAAGCATGAACTTTCTATCTCTTTTGATTGCTTCAGTATTAATCAAATGGAAAAGAGCAGTGCTGTCCTTACCTCCGGAAAAAGACAGAGAAATATTATCGTAATTATCAAAAATGAAATTGATTCGTTTTTTTGCAGCCTCTAAAACATCAATTACACCTCTTACTACTGTTCTTGCCATAGTTAATTAATTGAAATCTTCATCAGGAATATCTTCTCCAGCTTCAATAATTTGTCGTTCAATTGAATAAGGAACACCAGCAATTTCGGAAGCGATTCCTTTCAATCCAATAAGCCTTTGAACTTCTTCAAGTGTCATGCCGAGTTCTTTCATGATTTTAATTTCATCCCATCCGGCTTTTAGCATTCCTACTAAAGATGCCTGTAACTCAACCTCATGTTTACCTCTTGCACGATTGTGTCGAATAGTAGATGCCATACGATCGCTAATATCCTTCTCAATAACAGAAACAGGAAGCATACCATTTTCACGCTCATAAATATTCTTGTATTTAAGCATAATGGTGTAGCGATGGAAGCCGTCAACAATCACATACTTATCTCTGTCCTTATCATAGAAGCAGACAATAGGCATTGTGTAGCCATCACATTTAATACTCTGATACAGCAAATCCATTTCTCTTTTAGCCACATGATTAGGATTGTAATCATTTGCTTCTATTTTGTCAATTGGTACGGCAATGACATTATAAACCGGACTTTTAAATTTTGTACTCATAACTTTTTCATTATTTCTTTATAACCCTTTTCTTTAAAATATTGTAATAATTTACCTTTAGTTTCATTGTTAGTATTCATTAATCCTTCCAGATTTGCACTACCTGTCAACTTATAGAACTTACAGGTATGCTCCTGACCAGTCCTGTAAATTCTATGCTCCCGCTGGTCAACCAAGGCATAGTCCCAGGTCTTATCCCATTCTATAATCGTATCGTACTCCTGCAAGTTCAAACTATAACTATGGCTCTGAATACTCATTATAGGAATATCAGGGTAACGCTTCTTCAGTTCAATATCGCTTTCGATAAACTTCCGATATATGAGAACTTTCTTCCTGTCACAATTCTTTAAAATCTCATCTACAACAGCGAACTTATCCTCAGTACAGCAATACAAATGTTGCATTTTCTGCGTTAACTCCAAAAATATGTTATTATTCTTCCACTGCAAAGTTTCATCATCCAAATACTTCTCTTTCAATCGCCGATACTCTTCTTTATGTTCTTCGCTCAGAATGTAACTATAATCAAAGTACTGCTTCTTCGCTTCAATATCCAGTTTGCAATCAAACACATAAGGCTCGATGATAGAGAAAAGGTAATCCACATTATGGTATCCTGTTATAAACTCCTTTGAATACCATTTGTAACCGATTCTCTTCTTTACCGTAGTATATTCACAAATAGTATTCTTATATTCAGCCTGTGACATCCTAAGTATAAGAGGAGATAGAAACTGCATTTGTGCCCAAATATCCAGTAATGACTTACTCAGAGCAGTCCCATTCAGGATGAACTTGTATTCTGCCATCTTTCCTAAATCAATAATCCTGTTGGTTCTTTTGGCTTCGCTATTCTTAATTTTCAGGCTTTCGTCTACCACTATGAATGTACACAATGCTGTACGAATTTTATTAAATAACTGTAGGTACTGCCTATCGCTCATACTGATCGTTTCAGGAGCAATAAATATCGTTTCAATACCTAAACCTCCCCACTTTCCAACCTCCTGTTGAATGCCATTCATACCTTCGGGTGGGTGAATGGTTCTGTAAGGAGCAATCCAAACGCATAGTGTAGATTCTGTAGCCTTTACCAATTCCATTGTGCTTCTGGTCTTACCGGTGCCAGGCTCTCCGAAATCAGCACCTACCTTCAAGTTTTTAAACTTGTCAATTTTTGACAACTGATTACTTAATAAGGGTTGCATCGGCTTCGATTTTAATAGGTTCTTTACGCTCAGGTATATGTTTTTCTACTATAAAGTCGGCATCAGATATAGGCGCATCTTCAATACTCTCACCTGTTATTCTTTCATATAAGAAAGCTGGAATTGATACATTCCCTCCTAATTTTTTGTTTGTAATAAAATTACGACAAAGTTTCTTTGGTATCCAATGCTCTGTTGAGCCTACTCTTATCAGGTAGGCTTTTTCAGTAGCATGAAGAAATTTATCAAATCGAAGCATAAGTGATTTAATTGGCATTGCTTAAAGTTTTTCAAGTTTAGCGTAAGCCTTAATCAATTTCTTTACTTCATCTATAGAATCAAACTTTATTTCAATGATTTTATTATCATCTGAAATAATAGTACCTTCTCCAAACACCTTATGAGAAACTCTATTACCATTTTTTAAGTCAACGGATGTTTTGCCGGCACTCTTTATAATAAGAGCCTCTTCTTTGATGATTTTATCCTTACTGATTTTATCATTAATTACGTCAATAGCTAACCTATCATTTTCACCTTTCTTTTTAAATGAACCAGACCAGTCATTATAAAGATTCACAGTAAGCAAATCCATTATACCATCAGCTTCTAATTTAAGCTTTACTTCTTCAAAATTTCCTTTGTGAAATGAAATAGAATCTCCTCTTTCAATCTTAACGCTAAGTGGTAAATTTCTTTCAATTTCATTAAGTCTGTCAACTTCTGTATTGAACTCTTCTCTATTCATTTCCTTAATAGAATATCCTTTACCTAATTCCTTCGATATGTACTTTTCAGCAGCGGATTTACTTAAAAAATAAGCACTATCATATAGGTCATTTAATTCACATGGATTGCCATTATCATTAATAACCTTACCAGTCGAATCGTCTGTAATTAAATAGACTGTATCTGCTAATACATCTTCGATTCTTCTTTCTACACCTTCAATTACTTCTGCTTGCTGAGATTGAATCCAGGCATAAGGTTGAGAAGGACAATCGATGTAACAACTAACTCCAAATGTGCCGTCTTCACGTTGATACACATAAGTCTTAGTACTCATTTTCTTAGTGTTGTAGCCGCAATCAAGATAGATTCTTTTCTTATCTTCTTTGATCCAAAGTTTACCACCTAATTTTTCTGCTAAAGTTTCAATTAAAATATTTTCCATAACTTTCGGTCTCCATGTTATACACTTGAGGTTGTGTTTTGTTATTTGATACTGCAAATATACAACTTCTTTCCGAAGTTCCAAATTTGGAACAAAATATTTTTTATTTTATTTTTCCCCCTCCCAATTCCAAATTCCCAACTGTCCTTTTGCGGGAATTGGCTTATCTAATGAAACAGAATTTGAGAACAACCAGGCATAGCGATTAGGGGAATAGTCACCGAATGCAAGTTCCTGATCTGTCATTTCCCAAATTTTTGGATCTGCATCTTCATGATTACCAAATTCACTACCAGCAATACAATATTCAGTTTTAATTGTATGAATCAGATTCACTTTCCCGATAATTGCACCAAAAGGAGGCACATCATAATCATTCAATACTGATTTAAAAGGTTCTTGATGCCATAATCCCTGCCAAGATTTTACGCTTGCACTCGCATGGATCAGCAGCTCACCCCGATACTTCGTATTCCAGGAACGGGTTTCAATTTTCTTGTGGCCGAGGACTACCAGTGATGCCCATGGCTGTAAAATGCTTATTACTTTCATATTTTTGGTTTGATTAGTTTAAACGCTATACAGGCATCATCAGTAACTTTAATTTTTAATAGCCCATTTTCAGTCCGATTGCTTTTCCTTACTCCGCAATACTGGATAATAGAACCTCCACATTGATGTCGTTGTCTATGTTCACAGTGACGGCAAGTATCTAAATTGACTCCTTTCCTTTGTGGTTCTGATTCAAATAATTCGTTACTCATAGTTGTTTATTTTATTGTTGTATTGTTTGATATTTAACAACGTTTCTTTTAAATGCAGCATCTCCATAAGAGTCGTCTTCTTGCTCACATAATTCATACCATCCTTCATTTAAAAATGTTTCTTGTGGCTCTTGGTCTTCATTTATAATAGTACTATCATAATCTCCACCCTTAGTATAAAATGCGATACAATAGCCTCCATCTTCTAATATACATAGTCTTCCATTATGGTCAGTTGGTAAAATACCGCTATCAACCCTCACCCATCTACTCTCTTCTGCTTCCTTAACCTTTTCAGCAGCGTAGGCTTCTGCTATGTCGGCAGCTACCCTTGCGCTTCCCCATAATCCACCTCTGACTAAACAAAGCTCTTTGAAAATTCTATTCTCTAACTCTTCTCTGTTCATGGTTTATTTTTTTTGTATGTGTATTCTTTTTGCATAACTTAATTTATAATTCAAAAATATTTATTTAATTATCTTCCTGAAAAACCTTCTTACTGTCTTCTTTTCTTTCAGAAGACCGTAGCATTTCAGATACCATCTTATTGATTTAATATATTTCATAAATTTAAACAATAGATATTATCAGGCACTATATCTTTATTCCACCCAAAAGCAAGCCCAATACTTGCAGTTTCTTTACTTATAGTCTTTTCTTTAATTAATATCTCTTTTGCTTCGTCTTGATTACTAGCAAACACTAATGCCATGTTACCCCAACCTTCATCTATTCTGCAACCTAAATGATAACTAAATAGATAATATCCGCCTTCCTTCAACCAATATATGATTGGTGAATTATTATTCTCGTAAGTACCTTTCATGGTGAATGATTTATCTTCATTCATTTTATATACAACATGATTATTATTAGAATCAATAGTTGTAATATAAACACCAATAGGGGGTAATTCATCTTTTAATAAGACTTTCTTATACATAATTGTATTAATTTTTTATTCTAAAATATTTATTAAGCACATCTTTATAGTGGGTAAGGATTGTTTTTGCTGCCGATAAGGTAAACAAGGGTTGACCATAAGTAATTATAGAAACTATTGATGTTGCAATGATGTTATTTGAATCTTTATTTAATAAGAAAAAATAACAGTCTGCTTCTTCATCCTTAAACTTCCCATTCCAATATTTAGCTAATACTGTTAATTGCATAGCTGCAAGGTGGTGTTCTGCATCTTCTTTAGTAGGTAATTGGTCGTTGTCAACTTCATAGTTTTCATATTCTGAATCTACTATGTCAACATTTACAACAAACCATTCAGGCTTAACCTCATTATATATATCTTCTAAGGTTGGGATAGTGGTCTCTGCCCAAACTCCATCTTTATAAACTTCACCACCATATCCATCTGTTATATAAACAACATTTTTATAAACATAAAATTTAAACTCTCCTTTAACTTCTTCTATACCTCCTTCTAATAAATCTTTATACTTAGTCCCGATAGGATATCTTTCTCTTGCTTCTTTTAGTAGGGCTTCTTTGTCAATTGTAGGCTTCATTTCGCCCTTTACAAATACCTCTCCATTATAGGAGATACTACCATCTGAATTTACTGTGAATTTGTGTTCCATATATTTTTTTACTTTTTAAAATGATTAATTAAAGCCAACCTACTTCTGTAGCAGCTATTTCTCCTATTGTAATCAGGTCGCCTTCTTCTTCGGGGTTTTCCTCATCATATTCACCTTTTTTATTCAAATAGAATTTATCTACTTTAGCTTTCAGTTTATCCCATTTTTCAGCTTTATTTTTTAATTCCTCAATTTCCTTTAAAGCAGTTTCTTTAAATTTTACTAACTCATCAACTTCTTCTGAAGTCATTTGTAAAGGGAAATATATGTATCCAACTTTACCATAAATTTTACCTTGATAGTCCATTTTTTTACTTTTTATTTTTAAAATATCCATCATAAAATGACGGGCTTAATTCTTTTATTACATTCTTACAATGCTCTCTTTGTGCTCTGAATTTTGCATTTTGCAATCCATAAGCATAATAATCTGCTAAAACGTTTAATAGAATAGGATTCTCTCGTCTTCTACACTTATTTGCTATTTCGTTGGTGAAGTTGTCTAAACATTCAAATGCCATATTATACCTCCTTTATTTCAATTCCCAACTCGTTAAACATTGCTTTCTTCTTCATCCGATAGACGGGTAGCCGTCTGGTCATATCAGACTTAACATCTACCACTTCCAGCTTTATTGACTTATTTTCGAAGTAAACAAAGTCAGCTATATAGGAGAAGGATAGCAACTTAAATTCTACCTGAAGCTTTAAATCTGATATTTCACCGGCTTTCATTCGCATTTTTAGAATACCGTAATATTCTGCTTCCTTTTTACTATCGAATTTTATACCGTCAACTTCTGTCCGCTGGTTGCGATACTTCGATTTCTTCTTTGCGGGTGCCGGCATTGCCAGCGATGGATTCAGGTGCAGCACTTTTGATAAATCCAGTGATCCTATTTTTCTTGCTTTAGCCATTATCTTTATTTTCGTGATATTCAATTTCTAAACTCTCTCCTTCCAGGACTTTATCAATTACATTTTCAATTGCTTCGCGCTGCTCTGGTGATAGTAATGCTATCTTTTCAGTAATAGCATCCACAGTAAAACTATCTGCAGCCCATTCTTTTCTGATACCTTCAATAACAACGTCAGGGAACAAAGAAGATGTAGTAAATACATTTTTAGTTTGTTCAATCCTTTTAATCACATTGCTTATTAATTTAGTACCATCACCTGATTGCCTTACAACATCCTCAAATAAGTCCTTTGCTTTTTTAAGTTCAATAATTCCATTTATAATATTTGAGTTACTCATTTTATTATTTATTTGGTTATAAAATTTTTATCGTTCATTTTACTTTCATGGTATAGATAAACAGTACAATCAAGTTTCAGGCTATGTATTTTTGGTGCATATTGCCAATAAAGCAATGTGGCAACATCCTTACAATGCTCTTCTCTTTCGATTAGTGTTTCGCAGTCGTCAAAATCAATATTCATCTTTGCGTACGGCTGTAAATAGTTATTGATGAAAAGTTTTAATTGTGGCATAATTATTTCCTCCTAGATTCACCTTTTACTTCTATCACATTGAACATCTCTCTCATACGATCACGAACTCTTAAACCGTATAATCTTTCTATTTCATCACCATCACAATTTGTGGTAATGATTAATTTTGAATAATTATTGAATTTTAAGTAATAACTTTCTATGAAGTCTTTAAACCAGCTGATATCGGTACCATAATGTTTTACAGTAGGCTCTTCACTACCGACATCATCCAAAGCGATCGTATTAGAATAATCAATTTTATGTTCGCCAAATGTTCTTATGTTCTCAGTGATTGCTAAAAGAGAATAAATTGCAATAGATTTTACAGGATTATCCCATACTCCTTTTATTATTTCTGTTTTACCGACTCCAGCCGGTCCTAGCAATAACAAACCTTTTTTCAAACTATATCCTAATTCTGTTTCGAATCTACTATCGCAAGACATGAAGAAGCAAACTGCTTTTACTAATGGCAAATTATTTTCATCTGTAATAAACTCTTTATTTGCTTCAACCCTGAAATAATACCGGATAAGATTGTAGAATTTATTTGCATCCCAAACTTTAAGTAACGTTTCTTTTTCTATTTGATCTTTTTCCAATCTATTTTTCCTATTCTCCTCATGTTCTAATTGCCAATGCTTTCTTTCGTTAGCAGAAGCTAATATTTTATCAACTCCTCCAAGCTCTTTTAAGAAATCTTTTTGTGCAAGTATTAGCGCAATTCTTGCTTCTGTTATTCCGGCATTTAGTTTTCGCTGTATGAATGCTTTTTTTGCAACATTAACAGCATACTCAATTGCTGATTCTTGTTCATGTGGAGTAAGAATCATTTTATAGCTTTGTATATTCCCTTCCTGGTCTTGCCGGATCGGGAGCAGATCCCGTATTAATTTTACTTCTGCCATTTTCCTGTTGTTTTGAATTTTCTATTTGATTAAATTGTGAAAGGATATTGGGAATAGTGAAATTATTCCGCAACCATTCGTCTTTTTTGTATGCGTTATCCAAATGGATATTAAATGCCTTTACTAGATTTTCTTTTGTAAACTCCCATTTCTTTTCCTCTGATCGTTTTTTCAGAAAATCATAAATCTTCTTCAGGCAACCAAAATCCTTCTGCTGATACAAATACTTTGATTTATTTTTCCCTTCATAAAACAAATTCCACACCTGAACAAATTCTGTCCAAAACAAACTTTTACTAAAATCATCCTTTTTCTTTTTTTTTGTTGGCGGTTTATCGCCGACAAAAGATTTATTGTTTAGTTTAGTATTGTTTAGTTTATTAATAGTAGGTGTTTGTGTCGGATTTGTGTAGGTGTTTGTGTTCCTGTTTGCGTCCGCACTTGTGTCCGCACTTGTGTCCGTATTATGGACGCAAAAAGGAATTATAGAATATTCTGCACATAGATTACCGCCTCTTTGATACCAAATGATTCTACCTTTCTGTGCTAAAATATTCCGAGCGTCAAACAATTCAGACCGTTTGAATCCTGTTTTAGATTCAATAGTTGATACGGCTACTGCAAATACTTCTTCCCATCCTGTCTTATTTCCTATGTGCATTAAAGCGTGCCATAGTGCTATGGAGGATTTAGGAACTTGATTTGTTTCGAGCCAATCGTAGAACATGTTGATCTCGGTTATATAATTAATTTTAAGCTTCAACTCTGATAATTTTTAAAACTTATCCTTGGTAAATTGGTTGATAAACTCGTTAATTACGCTAGTCTCCACTGTATTCTCATCCCCGGTCACCTCATTAGCAATTACACGCTTCTTCTCAATGATATCATAGATATATTCATCAATAGTATTCCTACCTAAGAAGAAACCAGCCTGCACATTATTCTTTTGACTAATACGGTGACACCTGTCTTCACACTGATCAGACTGAGCACTGTTCCATGGTAACTCAATAAAGTACACCCTGGAAGCTGCTGTCAGGGTAATTCCCACACCACCACTCTTAATGTTACATATAATCAGACCAGTATCACTCCCTACATATTCATGACTATTGTCATGATCCTCAAACTTCACTCCGCAACTCTTACACTTCTGAAACTCATATACTGATCTGTTACGGGTTTCCATATCATCATCTCCTACAATAGATACAGCTTTAGGAAAATACTTCTTCAGTTCATGCACTATCTCCTTATGCCACGCAAACAATACCAGCTTTTCTCCAGCATCCGTCACTTCTTCAACTGCCTCAATTATCGCTTCAATCTTTCCTCTGGCTGCTATCTTCTTCAGTATTCCAATCTGCACCATTATTTGTCCTCTTAGGGCTGTATCTATTTCTCCTTCACTCTTCTTCAGGTTATCCCGTAAGTAATCAATAAAATTGTCTTCAGCCTTCTTGTACTCAGGCATGTTGGTAATATCCACTTTAATAACAGATCTTATTTTATCCGGCAAATCCTTCAGTACTTCTTTTTTCAATCTTCTGTAAAAGCAATTCTTATTCAGGAAATAATTCAACTCCTTCAGATTGGATGAACCATTTGGCCCATCACAATACCGGTCATTGAAATACTTATATCCACCAAGTGAATGCAGATGATTGATAATGTGAAGCTGTGGAATAAGATCGTTCGGTTTATTCATAACAGGTGTTCCAGTAAGACCAAGAACCCACTTCTTTCCTCTTGCAACACCCATACAGAACTTGCTGGTTTGTGTTTTCCCATCCTTACACCTATGAATCTCATCAATGATGATACCATCAAACAGACTGATATTGTCATTAAAGTGGATATGATTTAAGCGGAGCGGCATTTTCTTTCCATCTTTATCATAAACAGTATCAATTTTAGTTACAAAGAATTTTTTTAGACTCTCATAATTAATGATGAACCACTTAACAATCCCAACCTTATAATATTGAGGCCATGTAGATTTAACTCTGTCATTTAGGATCATTGCTTTATCCCATGTCCACTTCTGTTCAATCTCAACCTTCCAGTTTTCCTTTAGTGTAGCAGGGCAGATTACCAGAATACATTTAGCTCCGGCACCTAGCATGGTAGCGATACTTTGCCCGGTCTTACCTAATCCAGGTTCATCGCCAATAATTACACGCTCATGAATCAGATTATAAGCCACACCGTTTGCCTGATATGGAAACATAGTTCTCTTCATAGGAATTTCAACAGTCAATTCCGGTAGAGGATCTATTTCTCCGATATCCACTTTTTGTGTAGTTGCTATGTTAGCATTTAAGCCTTTAGCCCAATTCAGTAGAGCAGGACCAGAAGTTTCAGGCACCCACCAGTTCTTCTTGCCACCGTTAAACCTTACTCCAGATATCTGCTTAATAGCAGCCACTAACCAAGGTTTGTACTGGAAGGAAACCTCAAAGCCGTTATGTGTTGGTTGAATGTCAAGCATACTAATCTTCAGGGTTAATAAGTTTGTCAATATTAATTAAGTCAGAGTAACCCTTCCATGTCAATATTCCAAATTCATATTCTTCTTCAGAATCTCTTTGATCGATAGTTTTACCGATATAATATAAATTCGACATAACTTTAAGAACACAATCTCTATCCTTATCTGCGTTACATTTACCCCAAATGCTTTTAATAAGCTCAGGTTTCAATTCGTCTTTTTCTCCCCACGTTAAACTCTCTATATAGTCATAAATATTATTAACTTCTGTAGATATTTCAATACCCATAGAGTGAGCAAAAACCATTATATAACATAAATCAATTTCACTTAAAAGAGAAACAAATAAGTCATCAAGTATAGCAGATCTATTAATTTTAGGTATACCAGTAACTACTGATGGTAATATTTTATTTAGCAATTCAACTTCAGCATAGAAAAGCTCCTTTTGTTCTTCCTTCCAGTTCCGATTGTTATTTGAAGATTTCTCTTCTTTAGTCTTTTCAATTTCTTCTTTCTCAGGCATCTTAACCCAAACAGTTTTACCAAGGTCTTTTTGTCTCCAGTTATCAGCTTTAGTAATAACTACCGGGATAAGACCATCTTTCTGTTTTTCTTCATATCGAAGTGACTGACCTTTAACCTTAATATTACAACTTGCATAAGGATCAGATTCTCCACTTTGCACACCAATATATTTGTATTTAGCTTCCTGAATCTTTTCATCCACATGAGCCTTTATTTTGCTTTTGAAGCAGGATACATCAGTACACTCATCTTTACTCGTAATATCCCCAAATAAAAGATTCTGGTTGCAGGTTCTTTTATCGCACTCGTTGCAAGAAGGAACACCATCTATTAAATCTGAACTTGATAGACTGAAAGGAGCGTTTGAAAATGAAGAGAATGTTGAACTGATAAGGCTTTTCAGTTCATTTAAAGTTTTAAAGCAGTAACTCAAACTGATATCTTTTTCGCTTTTATCGTTATAAGGAATTGTGATTATGCCTTTAAGTATTTTCTCCTGTTCTTCTTCCTTAATCTTTGATAGCATCACTGCGTGACCTAAAGGCAACACGCCTTTAGTAAGGTACAGCTTCGCCTCCAGACATAAGTCATTTAGCTTAATTCTATCCAGTACATACTTCTTTGATTTGTGAATCTTAGATGATAACCAGTCCAGGCTTTCTTTCTTCAGAAGGGTTTGAAATGCTAATGCTTCATCCAATGGACTCATATCCTCTCTCTGTAAGTTCTCTAATACCTGAATCTCGAGCATATCCTCATCAGATACGTGCCTTACAATTGCAGGTATAGTTTCCCATCTCAACAACTTAGCTGCTCTCCATCTGCGTTCTCCTGCTACTATCTCGAATCCATCAGCATCAGGACGAATGGTTATAGGTTGAAGCAATCCATTAACTTGCATACTATCAGCAAGCTCTTTAATTGAATCCTCGTTAATACTCTTACGAGGATTATTTTTGCTTGGAAGGATTGATACCATTAATATCGGTGATACAGTCAAAACACTTAGTT
>Ga0214192_1000086_pt1 | contig 51905 bp, 67 predicted proteins | sample TroBogEpilimnion_44_FD_153030 | JGI IMG/M metagenome (GOLD analysis project Ga0214192, IMG submission 153030) | Freshwater microbial communities from Trout Bog Lake, WI - 29JUL2008 epilimnion | ecosystem: Environmental > Aquatic > Freshwater > Lake > Epilimnion/Euphotic zone | place: Trout Bog... | reverse complement strand
CGGCTGCACGGGGCTCACGGCGCTGCCCGATGGCCTGAGCGTCGGCGGCTCCATCTACCTCGACGGCTGCATGGGGCTCACGGCGCTGCCCGATGGCCTGAGCGTCGGCGGCTCCATCTACCTCGACGGCTGCACCGGGCTGACGCACGTCACGAGTCACGCTGGCGTCAAGGGGAACATCTACCGATAGCGGCAAACGCCGCGACCAATCTGCAAGGTGCAGATCCCCACGCTGGCACACTGAATGAGGCGACTCGCGACGTGTCGGTTGACGCGGCTGGCGTGGGCTGGACGAGTAGGAGAGTGAAAAATGCGTGTAATTTCTGTTGATCCAGGTGGAGCATACGGCATCGCGATCTGCGAAGACGGCACGGTGATGCACAGCGAGCAGGCGACGATGCCAGCGAAGTTGACCAAGATGACCCACGCTTGGCGCGAGTTGTCTGTGCTTGTGAAACGGTTTGGCGTGCCGGACCTGGTGACGGTGGAGCAGCCCGCGATCAAGGGTGGCGGCTCAACGTTCGACTCGCAGGCTGGACAGTGGGCCAACATCTTCTGCTGGCGTCACGCGGCGGAGTTGCACGGCTGGCCTGTCCAGTGGGTCAATCCTGCGTCGTGGCGGGCGATGATGACGCGGGCGGTCAAGGCGACGCTGCAACCCGGCGAGGATGCCAAGGCTGTGCTGCAACTACCGCAAGCCGAGTTGACCGAGCGGTGTGTCGGTTATCCGGTTGGCAATGATGAGGCGTCGGCTTTGTGGATGGCGCGATGGGCTTATGAAAATGCCGAGCAATTGACGCCAGAGGCGATCAAACTGCACAAAAAGCGCAAGGCGACGGCGAACAAGGCGAAGCGGGAACGCAAGGCTGCGAAGGAAGGTGCGAAATGAGCGGATTACCCTGCGAACACGGGCGCCCAGACTGGCGGATGTGCCCGCATTGCCTCGGCATCAGCCGTGGCGTGAACCAACCTGCTGCTGCGGCGGTTCAAGACTGCCGCACAGGGCTGATCGCGCCGCTTGAGGATCGGATTGCGACGCTTGAAGCCGAACTTGCCGAAGCGCGGGAGCGCGAGCGGTGGATCGACGTGCGCGAGAGGTTGCCGGAAAAGTACCATCCTGTAGACACGTTCGGTACATCCGGCGTGGACACGAACTGCCACGATGGCACTCAGTGGCTTGAATGGCGCGTGACGGACAGTGGAATTGAGGCGTGGCAGCCGGTCGATTTCCAGATCACACATTGGCGCGAACGCCCCGCGCCACCCGAGGTATCCCAATGACCGCCGAGACTTGCCCACGATGTTGGAGCGCGGAGTGCCTGCGATGGAAAACACTTGCTGTGGATGTTGACACGTTTTACAGAGACTTGGACCGCGACGACTGCGCTTCCCGCACCGCAGCCCGCGCCGAATCCGCCGAGCTCGCCCGCGATGGTTTGGCGGCAGACTTGGCGCGGGTGACGGCGGAACGCGACGCGCTCAAGAAAGGTATGGCCGTCCTGCAACGCGAAGCCTCCAAGGTCCACCGTTGCCAGGCGCACGGCGGCAAGACGAGTGGACCGTGCAACCTCTGCGACTGCGATGCGAATGCCGAGAAGTTGGTGCGGGTGCGCGAGTTACTGTCAGAGAACGGCTGCGATTGCGAATGCGACCACGATCACGGCGATCACGACGACGACTGCGACGAGTGCTTTCCTTGCCGTGTTGCTCTCGCCATTATCGAGGTATCCCCATGAAAACCAGCACGAAAACCGCGATGGCGATCTGGAAGCGACTCGCCAAGCAATCCGCCAACGGCACGCTGTACATTTGGGACGCGCAACGCTGGCTTGAACAGGTCGGACACGACGCGGTTGCCAGCGGGATCGACTGGCTTTGGGCACCGCACACGAACCAGTCACACCGCGAGCAGGCGCGGCGGAATCTGCAAACGCTGGCGCAGCGCAAGATCGCTGAGTTGGAGGCGCTGTGAATCCCGATCCCGTCCTGTACTGCCTCGCCGGCTGCGGTCGCAAGACACCTGAAACGACTTGCCGCGAGTGCCGCAAGCCTGGTGGGATTTGGGCGCGGCTTGCTCGCGCTTGGTGGAGGTTCGCGTGGTGAACAATCTTGAACAAGTCCGCGCCGCCTTCCCGTGGTGCGAGTGGTCCACCTGCGAGGATGGGCACTTGTACGGACGTGGCGGCAAACGCGGCGACCTGACGATCTGCGACTTCGACGGCTGGGGATGGATGTTTGAGTGCGACATGGGAATCACGAACAGCGAGCGCGACTTTGCGACTCTGCGGGAATGCCTCGCGGATCTGAAGTCGCAGCCGTTCTAGCGCCACGGCGCGATGCCTGCGATGCCGCGGGTTGTGGAGGTGGAAAGTGATGCACAGCATGGACGAATGGCCGCCAGACCAGCCACTGCCAAACGCGGACTGCTCCGTCAACGTGATCCTGCACTATCCCGACGACGTGACGTGGACAGGCTACCGCGACGGATGGACGGGCTGGATGCGATGGGACGAACTCGGTATCCCGCAACCGTGCGAGGATGACGCAACACAGCCGATCGGATGGTCGGAACTGGAGGTGAAATCGTGAGCTACAGAGCAGGCATTCAAGGATGGGGACAGAACACGTCGCCGCGTATCATCTGCGACTTGTGCAACCGAGAGTTGCCGATCCCGCTCGCTGGCAATCGTCCGCCCGCATGGTTTCTGAACAAGAAGCCGCCTCCGAGTTGGACAGGTCGCATCGCCGATGATGGCACGCGCCGTGACTACTGCTCGACGTGCAAGGTGAAACCATGAAACTCAGCACGAAAACGGCAATCGCGACGGTAGTCCTGTTGGCGGGGTGTAGATCCCATCGGGAGATCGCGATCCACGGATGCGACCTTGCCTGCGACTCCAGCCACGGGACGACCGAGGATGTCGATCCCGAATGCTTCAAGGCGTGTATCGCAGCAGCGTTTGCCAATCGCGCGACGGAGCCAGACCATGCACCTTGACGGACGGACAAGCGAACGCTACTTCGTGACGCCGATCGACTACAACGACAGGTTGCGCCTTCGCAGACTGCCGCGCTGGATTCGCTGGATCGACGACGCAGGACCGTACCAGCGACCGCCGCAGAAAGCGTTTCGGCGTTCGTTTCGCTGGCACTGTCACAACACGGCCATCGTGCCGTTTTGAGGAGGACACGATGCACGAATGCCAAGACTGCGGACTGACCTGCATGTGCAGTGCCGCCGATGACTTCGGACTTGCGCGCCCGTCCGCGTGCAAGGGATGCAGCTGTGAGGCTCGCGCGGATGCAGACGACTACGCCTATGACGAGTGCGGCTGCCGTGGCACGGAGCGTTGCTGGCAATGCGTCCAAGATGACGGCGTTGGCGATGAGCGGGACAAGCAAGGCTACTTGCCCGAGTTTGATGGATTCTAGCGCCACGGCGCAGCCTGCGGGCGAGGGGGAAAGCGATGTTGACGATGACTTACAGCGAGTGGCAGCGGTACGAGGCGGCGATGGCAGAGGCGTGCAACCAGACCGGCGATGTTTGGCCACAACTCGATCACTGCCAAGCGCAATACTCCAAGTGCTTCACGCTGCCGCAGCGGATGGCTATCGCTCTCGGCGTGGACAAGCGGAGACCGCTGAACGCGGTCAACGACAAGTGCCGTCGGCTTTTCACGTCGCTGTCGATCGTGCTTGGCGGACATGAGTTTGCCGACGAATGCACAGCAGAGGCGCGTATCAACTCAACTCGCGGGCGCATCATCGTTCAGTGCGTTGGCTTCCCGGACCGCGACTCTGCAACCAACGCGCTTGAGCGCCTGCTTGGCCGCGCCGAGTACGATCCGCTGTTCAATTCAGCCGACGCGGACCTGTAGGCTCGCTGTACGGCCAACGCTCCAAAGGAAACGGCCGCTGCGGTGTACTCTGGCCAAGCCCTAGAGCCTGACCTTCCACCGCAGCAGCCGCCAATCCGCCGCTTCCGCGAACGGGGTCTACTTCGGCGCCGTGGCGACTTTCTCCCACGTCCAGCAGATCATCGCGACGCACGCCATACCCGTGATCGCCGCCAGTTGGTGATCGCTCAGCCTGGCAAACGTGGTCACACAGCCCGCGAGGCTGATTGTCGCCAGCCGCTTCGACAGCAGCCCCAGCCCGATCGCCTTCAACTGCGCGGGCAGTGACGTGTCTGGCGGAATCTTCAACTGCACAATCGGCGGGGTGTCGGGCATGGCCAGTTCCTTTCAAGCGGTCGGGTCAAGCGGCAGACCGTCCGGGCCGAAAGTGCCGGTCAGCGTGCCCGTCACCGGCGCGGTCAGCTTCGCAAACAAGTCCTCGACCTCGACAATGGCCGCGGCAACCAGCGGCTCCGCGCCCAGAATTGTCGCAGCCACGCCACCCGCGGGCAGGAATTGCAGCGCCAGCGTCGTCGCTTCGGCCGCCACACTGGCGATCGTCTGCTCGGTCGGCGTCATTTCCGGCGGCGTGGTGGGCAGCGTCTTGGTGAACGCGTCGATCTTGGCGGCGATAGCGGCCAGTACCGGGTGCGTAGAACCCTCGGCCTTGAGCGCGAGGGAGAGAAGTTTCAGCGTGTTCATGTGGCTCCTACTTGGCTTGCGGGCAGGTAGCGCCCTCTGGGAACGGCTGCGCGGACTTGGCGCAGACGGAATGGGTCGAGACTTTGGACGTGTCCAGATGGCCAGTGGCGACAGCGGCTTTCAGCGCCGCATGGTCCGTGAAGCAAAGTTCCGCGAGCTGGTATCCGGTCGGCGTGGCTTCGCGGAAGGTGCCGCAGGTGGCACAGCCTGCGAGCAGAATCAAGGCGATGGCGGTCAGGTGGCGCATTGGGAGTCCTTGAGTGCTTGGCGATTCTGGCGCACGTACCGCAGCCGTGTGCCTTCGCAGGCAGGACAGCCGCCGTGGTTGCGGCAGGACTTGTCGAAACGCTTGGAGCCGCGATACGGATGCCGCTTCTCGTGTCCGCTGGCGATGGCTTTGTCGAGTGACATTGCGCCTCATTCCCCGCGCCAAACGACGCGGGCGGTTGGCAGAATGTACCGCTGCCAGCATGGTTAGGCAAGGTGCGAAAACAGCAAAGCCCGCGATGCGGTCAGGCGTCGCCTTGGACTGCGGGCGCGGGCAATTCCAGGCCCTCGCGGTTCAGGTGATTCCACGCTTGCGGCGGACGCAGCGCGCAGCGTTCGTGCCCGTAGCCAAGCCACTCCGCGTCCTCGTGCAAGTGCTGGCGATGGCCGCAACCCCACGCGCAGACGTACCAGCGACCTGTGCTTGACCATGCGCGGCCGATGATACGGGCTTGCGCACGCCTTGCCACGGCGCGTTTCATGTTGCGGGCGGGGCTACTCATGCGGCGGCCCGGTGAAGGCTTGAAACATCCTGCGGCGCATTCCTTGTTTCATGTCGCCTCATTCGTTTGTTCTGCCGATGTGGACCGAGCGCATTGCTCGGTTGGTTCCACATCAAGCAGGATTGCCCGGTCCGTTTGGCGATCCACACAGAGCGGTCGTTTCTCCATCGGTGTTCGGACGGGGGCGCGTGAAGGATTCGAACCTTCGGGTTGTTTCTCCAGCCTTGCGACTGAATTGGGATGGACCTCTCCCCCAACGCGCCCATTGAAAGCATAGGCTATCTGGTCAAGGCGTACAACCTGCACCAAAGCCCTTGGTGATTGTGCCGCGCGCAATAGAACGGGTCAACGCCGTTCGGTAGGTCTAGCAGTCAGACGCCCGGTTGCGCCAACTGCGGGTCATGGATCGTCAAAGCGTTCAGGTCATCTTCCGTCGCGATCCGGTTCAAGTCCACGTTGCCGACGATGCCAGCAACCTTGCCGCCCTGCGTCCACTGCCACGCCGTCCACTTGTCCCAAGCGCCGCACTCGCCGGGGTCTGCCGCGTTCGTGTACCGCGCAATCCAGAGGAACGGGTACGCTGCAAGCAGTTCCGACCGCCCGCCGTCCATGCGGTTGATCAGCGTGCCGTGGTCCGTGTACAGGACAAGCGGCGTATCGATGACGGCGCGAAATGCCGCAGCGAAACGCGCGCACCACGCCATGATCTCGTCGGCTGTCATGTGTTCGGGCAGTCCGCCGCTTTCCACGTCCAGCGCAGGGATGAGACCGCCAACGTCAAGCGCGTCGATGGCGTCTGCGAAGTTCTGGGCGTTTGCCTCTGGCGTCTGCGACAGGTCGGCGAAGTGGTACGCGCCGATCCGCACGCCCGCAGCCAATGCCGCCTTGCGCCGCCCAGCCGTCCAGCGTTCGTCACGGTTAGCCTGTCCTTGGCTGGCTTTCGCCCAAGCAAAGCGGATGCCGGCGCCAGCGATTGACGGCCAATCCACGTCGCCGTTCCAGTGGCTCAAGTCTAGTCCGTTGATCATCGCGCATCACAAATCGGCGTCGCGTCCTCCGCGGTCACAATCGCAGGCAGCACGCACGGCGTCGCGTCAACGGGCAGACCTTCAATGCCGGCAGCAGCAGCGTTCAGGACGGGCTTGCCGCATGAGGCCAGAGCGAGCGCGGTAAACATCAGGAACAGGATGGGAATGAGTTTCATTTGGTCCTCTGTGGCGGAATCGTCGCCAGCGTCATCACATCGAACAGACCGACAGTGTGCGCGGAAGCTCCAGCGCAGCAGTACTTGTCGAAGCCATCTTGCCGCACTTTCAACTCGACAAGTGCGCCGTCGTGGCTCTGGACTTTGCCGATGGCGATGGCGATCTTCTTGTCGCGCTCCGTCTGCGCAAGCTCGAACGTCGTCCAGCGACTTCCGGCCTGCCAGGACAACACGGCGCCGGTTCCGACTGCCGAAAACAGGACGCCACTGATCGTGATCATCGCCTGCACCTTCATCTTGGTCAGGTCGATTCCGCTCAGGTTGCGGATGTCATGAAGCAGTTTGGATCGGTGAGAAAGCGGTGGCGTCATCGTGTCCTCTAGGCGTCGCGTTGGCCGAGCAGATACGCGGCCGTGTCGTGGTTATCTGCCAGTTGGGCGAGGAAGTTGTCAAGACCGAGCGGGCATTTCTTGTCCGCGAGAAGGCAGTGATCCACGGCTATCCCTCGCCGCGCGCCCGCATGGCGTGCAACTTGCGCTTGGCGGCCATCGACAGCATCTCGCGCCGCTTTTCCGCAGCCGACTCGTGCTTCTCTCCGCCCTTGTCGCGTTCGCCCTTGGGCTCAGCGTGCAGTTTCTTGGCAGCCGCCTCCGCCAGCGCGCCGATCTTCGGGAACTTGCGCCGCACCGCCGCTTGCACCGCAGCCTTCTCCGCCGCCGTGCCGTACTGCGCAACCCGCGCAAGGGCGTTCCGAGCGTGATTTTCGTCGGGAATCGGGTACTGCCGCGTCTTGGGAAACACGAAGTCAGACGGACGCAGTTTCTCGCGTGCTTTCGCTGAGAGTGTCGACATGGTTACATCCCGCCCGGACCAAGAGGAGCGCCGGTTGCCGTCACTTTGACGACGCCACCGCCCACAAACGTCTTCTGCTCAATGAACAGCCCGTCGACCGCAGACAGGTCCAGCGGGATAAACTTGTTCGCCGTGATGACGATCGGCGCCTGCGCTGCGAACACGTTGGCGGGACCGCTCCAGAACCACGGGACGACGGTGCAACCCGTGCCTGCCAGCAAATCGCACCACAAGCCGCCAAACTGCACGCGCGACGCTTGGAGGAGAAACGGGCTGCCCGCCGCAACGATGGTCGACCCAGCGGCAACCAAGGCGTACGTGATGACAGTTCCAGGCGTGGTGACGTTCACGGACGCGTCTGTGAAACTGAACGCGACACCGACAGCGTTCTGCACGGAAACGACATGCCCCAACGCGGACGCGCTGTAGCCGTCGTTGCCGTTGATTGCCGCAGCGAGACCCGTGGCAATGTCGTCGTTCGTGTCGCCGCCTTGGACCGTGTACGGGTACAGGTGCCCCAGGTTGTCCTGCACGCGCGCAGTGTTCGCCGCGATCCCCGGCTGATGCACGGCGGTCACGAACGTTCCCGCCCCGTCGTTCGGCACGTAGCCTGACGTGACAGCATCAGCCGTAACACCTGCGACCTGATGCGCGCCGTGGATGACGCCGGCGCCACCGTCCGTGAACGTCCAGAGCGTATCGCCAGCCGCCGCGGCGATCAGCAGGTCCACCATTTCCTGCTGCGTGGACTGCGGAACACCCGGCGTCGTGTTGACGGCAGGCCCGAACGTTGTTCCGCCAGCCCCGGTCACGCCTGCGGAAATGACCTTCGGTGCGGTGCCGGGAAACTTCTGCACGCAATGCACGCTCGTGCCCACCGCCGTCACCAAGTAGTCAGCATCCGCCGCAGCCGCCAGCGCCACAGCGGCAGCCGTGGACGCGTCGTCGCCATTGACGGCCGGCGCGGAGTAGGTCGTGGCGCCGATGGTCAGATCGCAGGTATCGCCGCCCGTGGCCGTGCCGACAGGCGCGTCCCAAACATCGGCGACAGCGGCAACCGATGTGGCGGTCCACGCGGAACTGCCGGTCAAGGTCGCAACGTCGCCGCCGAGAGGACCGGGCGCGCAAACAAGCGTGCTGTACTCGACCTTCGCGACGTCCGGCTGCGGCGTGCCGGTGATCGTCAACGTCGACGCCTGAGCAACGCCAGAAAGCGGCGTCCCGGTGTCCGAGGATCGCGGCCCCCACGGGGAACCGTTGCCATTGCCTGTGCCGGATGGGAGCGGAATCGTTCTGGCCAAAGTACACCTTCCTTTGTCTGACTAAACCAGCGTTGCGGCTGGCATCTTTGGGCAAGTGTAGGGCATCGCGCCCTCACCTTCAACGTTAAGCGGTCAAACCGCCATGATGGTGACAGCCACGTCGATGGCGGTCAGTACGCCGCCCGAGAGCAGCGACCCGTTGGTTGTGTCGATGACGGACACGATGCAGTAGCCGCCGCTCACGACGCCTTGGAAAGCAATGGGCGTTGCGGCAATCGCGGTGCCGGGAATCGACGCGAGCGTGACCTGCACGGGCTTGCCGTTGAACTTGGGCCCGACATAAAACGAAATCGAGCTCTGGCCTGTCAAGATGGTCGCAATCGTGCCGGAGAACTGACCGACCGCCGCGCCCGATGTTGCGCTTGTGCCGTCCTTGATCCCAGTGATCTCAGTCGGCGCCGCAAACTGCATCTTGTCTTTTGTCAGCAGCATCGCCAGCGTCTCGTCGGCGCCAAGCGCAAACGCAAGCGCTCCCTCGGGATGCGCTGGGTCCGTGACGACGGTCCAGACCGCGCCAATCTGCGCAATCGTCTGCTCGCCACTGCTGGACTTGTAGCGGAATGGCAACGCCACGCCGCCGCCCGTAGTCGGGGGATTGGCGACGTTGGTCGTGTACACGCGCAAGGGCGCGGCCGCGCCAGAAGGCGACGATGCTGGCCAGATGTAATCTACCGGCATAGCAAGCGCGCGGATCGTCGTCGCGTTCGGCAGCTGCGACACAGGCGCGTCGGTGTTCAGCAGGTAAGGCGCTTCCGCAGGCGCACCGCCTCCGCCTCCGCCACCACCGGACGCGGCAAGAAAGAACGAGGGGGCTACGCCGACGCCAGCCCAAATGACGTACGTGTTCGTTCCAGCGCCAAGCGAGATGGACGACACCGGACCCGGAATCGTCAGACCAACGCCCAACGGCACAGGGATCGTCACCGTGCCAATCGTGACAACGACGCCGTCTCCCGTGCCGCCCGGAATGACGATGACGTAATCCGCCGTATTCCCTTCCAGGTCGTTTTGCACGTTGTAGGCGATGGGCGATCCGCCGAGGGTTCCGGCGTAGGATTTGAAGAGCGGTTGAATAGCCATGGTGTCCTACTTCGGCGCTGTGGCCTTGCTGTGGAGAATACGGTAGACCCGCATGTACTGCTGGTTAACGTGGTCGATGGTCAAGTCGATCGCGTGCTCGATGCGTTCCAGCGGTCGTGCGTCCTTGCCCTTCATGTTGCGCAGTTCTTGATGCGGCGGCACTTTCAAGCCCTCTTTCATCGCCTGCTTGATCATCTTCGTGTACTGAACCACCATCTTGGGGTTCGTCGGGTCAAAGTCCTTAGCCTGCCAGCCCAAGCCGATGATTTGCTGCACCATCCACTGAATCAGCGGCTGCGATCCCTTGGCGGTTTCACCCAGCGAGCGGTTGCGCCCTGACGCCTTGGCGAGAAAATCGCTGGCCGCGCCTTCCGGCAAACGCGGGTGCGTTTCCTTGCCCTTGTCGCTGGCGGCGCCCGCAACGGCCCGCAGGATGCCCGCGTTTGTTCCGCCGATGACGGAGTTGCCCAGCGAACGCGCCACGTCTCCAGCGTCGCCAGTGCCCTGCATTGCGTCGTAGATGCGCAGCAGCGGACCGCCAGACAGGTACGCCAGCCGCATCGCTTTCTTGACGCTGAAATCCTTGCCCGACATGGCGTCGCGCACGGCTTTGCTGAACTCGTGCTGTGCGCCGGACTTGGCGCCTTCAGTCTCGTGCAACCGTTGCGCCAGCGTCGCAAGCCCAGCCAAGCCACCGACGATTGCGCCTGTGCCGCCAATCTGCGCCGTTTGATCCAGCGGGACGCCTTGAATCACATGCGGGTTTGTCAGATTGCCGATAATGATGGATTGATCGTCATCGCTCGACCGGCGATAGGCGTCGGCAAGTGGACCGTTCGCGCCCTGCTGCTCAAGTTGCGACCGCACGCCGTTGATCCACACAGCGCGACGCAGCGCAAGTCCTGCTTCCGCACGGGCTGCACGAGCCAGCGCGGCGGGGTTATTCGTGTGCATCTCGTACGGCGACTTGAACAGCGTCTTGGATAGCAAGCCCGCCTTGAACGGCGCATCCACGGACGACGCAGCCCACGACACGAACGGCGTAAACACCTCGCTGCCATTGTTGTGCAGGGACTTCACAGCCTTGGCAGACTGCGGCAAATCCCCGTAGTCCTGAACGATGTCGGACGCGCGCAGAGTCGCATCCTTGCCGATCAATTCGTCGATCTTTTCCTTGCTGACGTAGCGCGGCTTGCGGTCTGCTGCCTTCTCGGCAAACGGGTCTTGCGCCGTGTAGCGATCGCCTTCCTTGCCGATGCGGATCGTCCGGTTGCGGTCAATTTGCAGGTCTTGGTACTGCCCCGTTTTCAACTCGTCGATGCTGCGAGCCTTCTGCTCAAACTGCATCACGCCTTCTTCCACGCGCAGGATGTGATCTCCGTGCTGGTAGAACCACTTGGAGAACTTCGTCGTCGGCAAGTCGGTCTGCGGGTCGCGGAACCACGCGAGAGCCTTGTTCATGCGCAGTTTCTCGGCAGGCGACAATTGCCGTTCGCCAAGTTCCTTCGATACGAAGTCCAGCGACTGATTGCCTGCTTTCGCCAGCGCGTCAAACGCCCGCGCTTGCATCGCATCGTCGGAAATGACGCCCGCTTTCTGCGCGGCTTTCCCGATCGGTCCAGACTCGACCTTGCCGGTTTCTCCCCATTTCTTCAGGTTGCGCATCAGCGTTTCCGCCTTGGCGACAAACTCGACCGGACCAAGCCCGCGATGGATCGCCGTGGCGTTCAGGTTGGGAAGCGCGTTGTTGATGCCGCCCGCGAGCGACTTGCCAGTGACGTTGCCCTTGAGAGCCTGCGTAATCTCGTGCAAGACGCCTTTGCCGGGTTTGCTGGCGCGTGCGTGCCACTTCAGCGCGTCGTTGACAAGCGGATCGCCCCACGTCTTTTCACCGTATCCGGTGTCGGGGTCCATCATCTTATAGCCACCGACCTGGCGCGCGACTTTCTTGACCTTGGCGCGTTCCGCTTCCGGCATGTCGTGCGTAGCCGATTCGATGATGCCGCGAAGAAACGGGGCGCGCACACCTTGCGGCAGTACCACGGGGCGCATGTCGCCGTTCTGGATCCCGCGCACAATGCCGTAAGCCAGTTTCGCGAGAGTGTTCTGCGCCGCTGTCTTGCTCTCCGCACCGCTGACAAGTTCTCCCGTGGGCTTATCGAACGTCGCAACTTGCACCGTGTGCCGGAAGTTCTCAGGTACTTCGTCGTCGGGGATGGATTCAAACTGGTTGGCGTGCGCTTCCAACTTGCGCCCCATTTCCTGCCGTCCCTTGTACCGCTCCTGCATGTTCTTGAACGACGACTGAAACGCTTTGGCGCGTTCAGCAGGCGTCAGGACACGCGGCGGGACAAGTTTCGCTGGGTCGAACGGGATTCCGTTCAGGTGCGGGACGACGCTTGTGCGGACAAGTCGGCGCGCTTCAAACTTGTGCGGCTCGACTCCCGCCTTCTCGGCTTCCGCTTCGGCTGCAAGATGCGCTTCACGGGCTGCGTCGTGCTTCGCCGCTGCACGGTCTGCAATCGTCTTGGCGACGCCTTCCGCGCGCTTAGCGGCGATGTGCGCTTGACGGGCGGCGGCGTGGCGCTGTTCTGCGGTCGCGGCGGTTGTGGCGCGAATCTTGGCCAATTCGGCAGCACGGCGAGACTCTGCGACCATTTCAGAGGCTTCGTCGGCAACGGTCGCGGCAGTCGCTTCTAGCGCGTCAGCGTTCGCTTTCAATTCCTTGATGCGCTCCGGCTTGTCTCCGGCTTCGACTGCAACGCGCAAACGCTCAGCGGCCTTGTCCGCAGCAGCCTTCGCGACGATAGCCTTCTGCGCCTTGTCCCGCGCCAACTTCTGCGCCGTATCCGCCGCCCACCTGGCTTGCTGCGCCTCTGACCGGCGATTGCTCATCTCGTCAGCAGCGCCAACAGCGTGATAGTTCGCTTCTGCCGCCGCGTTCTTGGCGCGTCCGTGTTCGTGCTGTGCGGTAAGCGCGTGTTCTTCGTGGGCAGCGGCAGCAGCGCGCAAACGCATCGCGTCACGTTCTGCCGTGTCCATCGCTTTCTGCCGCGCCTTGCGTGCATCCTGCTCGCTGATCGGCAGTTCTTCCGCATCCAACGCGCGATCTACGCCGCCTTCAGGATTGGGCGCGACTTCTTGCGCGTGCACAAACTCCTGCTTCTTGCCAGTCTCCAAACCCGTGCGGGGCGCTTTCGTCGCGTCCTCGCTGCGAGGATCCAATGCTTCCAGCAGCGTCGCCTTTTCGTTGGGGTTCAGCGGACGACCGTGTTCGCGCTCCACCGCTTCAAGATACGCATTGGCAAAGTGCTCGGGGTTGCCGTGCATCTGCCCGCGCCAGTTTGCTGTCTCGCCGTCGTGACCGACGATGTCAGCGGCGTGCAGCATCACGTCGTGCGTGATTGCAGGCTTGAACTGCCGCCGTTCTTCTGGCGTCAGGTTCGCCGCGTCCATCAATTCGTTGACGTGCGCCTCGATCGCTGGATGCGTCTCGGGTTGCAGCGCGGGAATGTCGCCCAGCGGATTGCCGTCCTGCACTTCGCGCGAGTACGTGAGCGGGTCTTTGCGACCGCCGCCAACTTCCTGACCGACAACGCGTTCTTCTGGCGGGATCAGACCGCGCGCAAGGTCGTGCTCGGTTTGCAGGTGCCGCTCGCCCGGAATCGCAACCTGCGACTCGACAGGCAATCCCGGCATAGGCTTGCCCTTGTGAACGGGCGCACGCGGCTTGGACACGTCACGACCGACAGCAGACGCGACCTTCTCCGCCGACGCCTTCAACCGCGCCGTCGCGTGTTCTTCTGCCCGCGCCAAGTCAGACACGAACGCGGTGACGATGGGATCGCCCGCGTGAAAGCCGTTGGCGAGTTTGGCAAGGTACTGGTCCGCCCACTTGCCGCCGATGCCGCGAAACGCATCTTTCACCTTGGCGGCAGCGCGGTCGAATGCGCCTTCTCCGTGAATGTCAGCTTGCGGCGTGACGGGGTGTTCAGGACCGACCTTGCCGGGTTGCGTCTCCACGTCCACGGGGTGAACATGCGACTCTCCTGCCATTGACGCGTGCGCGGCCTTGCCAGCGTTACGCAGCGCGCGAATGCCCGGCAGGTACGTTGCCGCCGTGGTGAACGGGCGCGACTCCAGCGATTCAAGCGGATGCTCCAGAACGTCGGCAGTGCCGCCGATCAGCCCTTGCGCTACGCCCTTGCCGATCTTCGCGCCCTCGCCAAACCCGCGCAGCGAACGCTCAAGGTTCGTCTCGTGTTCAGTTCCAGGAGGCGCCTCTTGCGGCAACAGCACTTCAGCCGCCAAACCCGGAACCATCGTGGTCATGTCCCACAAGTCAGTCAGCGCGTTCATGCCGCGAGATGCAGCGTACTCCGCAGCCGTCTTGGGTTCTCCCCGACGTTCCTTGCGATCCGCTTCCGCCCGCCTCTTGCCGGTCAGGTACGAGTTGCCAAAGTCCGCAGTTGCGCCGTGTCCTGCACCCAGCAGCACGCCGATTGCACGAGACACGGGGGACCACTCAACGTCGCGCTGGATCGTGGGCTGGTTTTGCGCTTCTTCAGTGCCCGCCGTTCCTTCTTCTTCCAACGTCGGAAGTGCCGCTTCCTGCTTCGCGCGCTTGGCCACACCCTGCGACGTGCGCAACGCCTTCAACGCCGCCCTTGCCGCAGGATCCACGCCAGCAGCCCACGCCTGCGAAGCCTCGCCCATGGGATCGGACGCGGCGCGCATTGCATTGGGTTGGATTGGCGTCGGGTTTGCCATCGGCTACTTCTTTGCCTTGGGGGCGCCGTGTTGAATCAGGCGCAAGCCGTCTTTACGGGCGTTGCGGGCCTCGCCAACGTCAGACGCGGGATCGTTCGCGTCTTTTTCAAGCTGTTGCAGCACCGCATCCAAGGCGGATTTCTTCGCTTGATTGTCGCGCCAAAGCTGCATTTTTTCGTTGTGCGTGGCTTCTTTCTTGGCTTCCTGTTCAACTTCCGCGAAGGTCAGGTTGTCGCGTTCTTTATCCGTCATTTCAGAGAGCAACTTGCCGGGCTTTGCGGGTTCGGTCGATTCCAGTTCCGCGGCCTTCTTGTGAATGTCCGCGACCGTCGCAGCGTGCAGGTGCAGAACCTTGTCAGCCGCGTCTACCAACTCGCGCCCAGCCGCAACGGAATCGCGCCCAACGTTGATCGTGGTCGTGTTTCCCTTGTGCAGACGCGGGTCGTAGTAGCCAAGTTTCTTTTTCAACTCCTCGATCTTGGTTTTGAGCGCAAACGAATCCTTGGCAATCGTGGTCTTGGCAGCCTTGTAGGTGGCTTCCGCCGTGTCCTTGACTTTCTGCTGGTCAAGCCTGCCCTGTGCGACGGTCTGCTTGCCAGTGGCCTCAGCGGCGCGCTCTTTCAGTTTCGCTTCTTCAGCAGCAACGCGATCCGTCCGCTTTTTGTCCTCGCGCGCATTATCCGCAGCCACGTCCGGCGTCTTGGCGTTCTTGTAGTAGTCCCGCTGCGCTTCCGCCAAGCCCGTCTGAGCCACCAAGTGCGCGGCTTGTTCCGGCGTCTGCGCTTGATGCGGCTGCGCGTGCGGCATGGTCGAAGCCAGGTGCTGCGCAAACTTCGCCCGTGCGTCGTGCGAACCCGTTACGAGGTCAAACAGGTCGTCGCTGTACACGCCAGCGTTGTCGATCTGCCTGGCAAGCGCGGCTTTCTTTTCCGGCGTGTCGGCAGCAGCGGCGGCAAGAATCATCTGCTCTTGGTTCATGCGCTGCGGCGCGGCAACGGGCGCCGGCGAAGGGCGCATCGCGTTGTAGTGCTGCATCAGCAACTGCGACTCGCGGTGATCTTCCGCCGTCATCGTGCCAGCGCGCGCCTTGGCAGCCAACTGCATCAAGCGGGCGTTCAAATCCGTCGCGGGCGCTTCTTCTGCGGGCGTTTCGGCCTTTGCAGGCGCTGTAGCGGCAGGTTCTGCGACAGACGCAGCAGGTTGCGCTGTGGCGGGCGCGGCAGGTTGCGCTGTGGCGGGCGCGGCAGGTTGCGCTGTGGCGGGCGTCTCCGCGATTTGCGGGGCTTGTGGAGCATTCTGAGAAGCGGGCGCACGAGGGGCAGGCTCCTGATTCAGCGCATCCAGTTCTTCCCGCAGATCGTTGAACTCTGCCATTTGCTGCGGCTCCATCCGTCCGCGCTGACGATAGAGTTCGTCGATCCGACGCTCGATTTCATCCTTGCGACCGGCGAGCGTTAGATCCATCGTTGATGCGGCAGCTGGCGGAACCGGCGCGGGGGCGGCGTGCTGTGCAGCCTGCTCCGGCTTGTACTGTGCGCGCTCCTCCGCACTCAGCAGCGCGTTTGCCTGTGCGCCGGTCAACAACTGCGTGCGCTTCGTGCCGTCAGGGTTGCGCGTCACAATCACAAACTCGTCAGTAGACGGGTCGTGCAGCATGACGCGGTTCTGGTCGATGCGAGTCGCGGGCAACATGCCTTTGGGCGTCTGAACCATCTTCACGGTAGGTGCCGCCTGTTGCGCGCGATACGCAGCGGTTGCGGCGGCGTCTGGCGTGCCCATCGGGTTCTGCGGCGTAGGCGGGGTCGCGAGTTGCGCGTCTTGCGGGCGAGCGCCTTGCGGCGTGGTCGACGGCTGGCGTTCCGGACCGTTCGTGATCTTCTCTTGAAGCAACTGCATCTCAGCATGGATCGCCGCGCCTTCTGCTGGCGTGCGCGCCTTTGCCAAAGACTTGCGCAGTTCCGTGTAGCGCTTCAAGTCATCTTCAGCGATGTGTGGGCGATGCGGGTCAAACACGCGGTCGTGAATGTCCTGCACGTCGGGGTGCATGGGCGCTTCGTGCATCGGTGCGAGCGGCATTCCTGCCGGAGCCGGATGCTGCGCAGACCACGCGCGCTGTGCGGCTGGATCTTGCGCCCAACGCAGTTGCGCCGCTGGATCATTCGGCATCTGACCGGGCGACTGTTCGCGCGCAACCCGCTCATCGGCGGCAACTTGGCGCATCCGCTGCTCATACGGGTTGCTCTGATCTGCGATTGCAATGCCGTTCCCGCGAGGTGCAACGGGAGCGGCCGCGACGGGCACACCACGCTCCTGCGCATACTTCTGGCGAATCCGCTCCGCCGCAGCCGCACGCAGCGCCGTCAGGTCCGGTCCAGCAGTCGCGCCGCGTTCAGCGCCCTGCGCGTCAGACACCGCGTTGCCGATGTTGTGACCCAAGCCCGCAACCAACTTTGCGACCTTGCCCGCAATCGGGTAGACCGTGTTCGTCGCAAAGTCGATACCCTGCGACAAGTTGAAATGCTGGTGTCCCGGATAGTCGCGATCCGCGCCCAAAGGCGTAGCGCTGCCGCCCGGACGGAACGCATCGACGGCAGAGGCAACATCGTTTTGATCAACACGAACGCGCGCCATGTGGGACTCCTAAGTGTTGATGCTGCCGGGGCTGGACTCAGATCCGTTCAACAGCCCGTTGACGTACTGCTGCACGGCGTCAATGACGGCGGGGTCGCTCTCGGTTTTCAGCACTTCCTGCTGGATCGCGTTGGCCGCCTTCTGCTTGTCGCCAGCGGTTGTGAAAAGTGTCCCGGAGTAGCGCGCCATGATCGAGCGCGCCGAGTCCAGAGCCTGATTGACGCGGGTCTGGCGCTGCTGCTGATCTTGGATCATTTTGTACTGATTCCCCGCAGCCTGAGCGATCTGCCCCTGTGCGCCGAGTTGCGCCTGTTGACCTTGCGCTGCCGTCTGCGCCGATTGTGCGTTTGCAGCGGTCGTGAACGCGCCAACGTTCTGAGCGTTCGCCTGATTCGCCTGCTGCGCCGCCGCGAGTCCGCCGCCACCGCCCAGGCTGCCACGATTGGCGTACAGAGCCTGCGCCGCTTGCCGCTTCATTGCGTCCAAGCCCTGCTGAGTCTGCGCCTGCTGCGTGGTTTGAATCGTGTTCCACAGGTCGCCGGTCTGACCCGCGATCTTCTGCTGGTTGCCAAGCGCGTTGTAGCCGGTCTGCCAATCGTTCTGAGCAGCGCCAAACGCGCCCGCGCCCGTCGTAGGCGTCGGCTTGCCGGTGTCGGGCATTCCAGTGGTCGGGTCGATTGCCATGACGTTCCTCCGAGTCCTACTACCATCCGCCGATCGCGGCGTTGCCCGATACTACCTTACCATTGACATCCGCGCCAACTGTCGATTGCTTACCGATCAGGATGATGTGGTGGCCGCCCGGTCCGGTCAAAACCGTTTCGGGATTGCCAGCGAGCCCAAAGGTTGCCGCGTCTTGAATCGACCACCGCAGGATCAGCAGATTCTCGCCGCCGCTTGTGGACGGGTTGACCATTGCGCCACCGCCGAAGTTGGCGGGCATTTGACCGGCTTGCGTGCGCCCCTGCGTCGTCGAGTTGCCCGCGCCCATCCAGAACGGTTTTCCCGTGCCGACGCCTGTACCGCCGTAGGACTTCCCGCCGTTTGCCGTGTTGGGCCACACGAGCGGGCAGTTGAGCAGAAGCATGTTGGCGTGCGTCTGGTCCAGTTTCAGGCGGTCCACGAGATAGGGAGCGTACGAATGCGCGCCCGTCGTGTCGGTCCACTGCATGAACGCGACCTGCTGAAACGACTGGTCGTCAGCAGAGAGCCCGTTGTACAGCGCCACGCCAACGCGATGCGTCAACGTCGCCGTCGTGAACAGATTGCCCCACTGCGCGCCTTGGCTGAAGACGCGATTCTTCGGGTACGGAAACCCGTTCTGCGCGACTACGACGTGATGCAACACGAAGCCAGTCGGCACGCGGATGATGCGCTGGTCGCAAACCGGGTTCTGATAAGGCGGGCTGCCGGAGAGGTACGGGAACCCGACGCCTTCAGGGCGCCAAGGCTTTGGACCGCTGCCAGTCGGGTTGATGCTACTGCCGCGCACGTCCCACCAATTCGGGAACATCTGCACGTTGATCGCCTGATAGCCCGCGTCTGCCGACAACTGCTCCCACGGGAACGTGTCAGCCTCGCTGCCGGGGTCGCGGCCGTAACCCGCGCGCAACTTGTCGAGAATCGGCGCTTCCAAGTCCGTCACGACCGTTTGCACGTCGTCGCCGGTAATGAGAGCGTTTCCTGCGGGCTGCGTCGGCAACGCCAGCGTGCCGGTCTGCGGCTGTCCGAGATGCTTCGTCGGCACGTTCTGCAAGTACGGGTCAACAGTCGGCGTCGTGCTTGCCGAGAAGTCGCGCGGCTCCAACGGGTACTTGAACATGCAAGTCAGGTTGAAGTTGGGCATTGCCAGCAGCGCGTAGGCAATCTCAAAGAAGATGTAACAGGGCGACAGCGCATGCGCGGAGTTGCTGGACGTGTCCGTGAACGCAAATGCGACTCCAGGCAGGTTGCTGACCGAGATGACGTTGTTCGCGTACAGCGCCGTGTAGCCGTTGTTGTTGTTGATTGCCGCAGCGAGTCCCGCAGACGCCGTTGCCAGCGTATCGCCCGCTTGGAGGACGTAGGTGTAGGTGTGCGTGCCGTCGTTGACTGCGAGCGTGTTGGCAGTAGTGCCTGCGGGTCCAGCGGTCGCGGTGAACGTGCCATCCGCCACGTTACTCAACGCTGCGGTCACGGTGTCAGCAGTCGGTCCCACCGTCTTATACGTCGCGATGATGTGCCCCGTACCCGGAGGCACATAGCCGCCGTTGTAGTTGCCGCCGTCCGTGAAGTTCCACAGCGTGTTGCCTGCCGCCAGCGCGAGCAGTCCGCTCACGATGTCCTGCTGACCGTCCGTGATGCTGGCAACGAAGACGTACGGACCGCCGCCCGTCGTGCCAAGAGTGAACGTATTGCCGCCTGTGACAGCCGCCACGAGATGCAACTTGCAATCGTACTGCTGCGACGTGCCGCCCGCAGGCGTTCCCGTGACGATCAACGCGCTGTGTTGCTCTACGTCAGGACCAGTCAAGCCTGCGAGTCCGGGAACCGAGACAAGCCAGTAGTAGACGCCGTAGGGGTTGATGTACTGCGACAGCCCATCGACCACGTACGGGTTGAATCCGGGAGTGCCAAACAGCGCCAAGCCCGGCAGCGTCAACGTCAGCACTTCCTGGTACTCGACGCTGTTGCCGTTCACGTCAAAGCACGTCGGCACTTTCTGGATCAGCGTCAGCACCGTGTCGTAGCGGCTCATATCCGCGTCGGTCAGATAGCCCGGAAACGGCGTCGTCGGGCGATCGGGGGTCTCCACCGGCCAAACGGTCCACTCGTCGGTGATGCCGTACGGGTTTGCACGCTGGTCCATCGACACGCACAGTTCAGTCAGGCGCGGCGCAGACGTGTAGGCTTGCGTTGTCGCGTCAAACACCGTCTGCGGAGGCGGGAAGATCATCGGCAGCGTCACGCGCGGCAGTTGGTTGGGCGCGAGTCCTGCGGGATCGGCGCCGAACGTTTCCGAGTCCATCGTGAAGGTCCACGACTGCTTGAACGGCACGAGTTGCGGTTGCCCCGTGACGGCGGCGTTGGACAGCGCCGTGGCCATGTCCTGCGCGGGATTCCACACAGCCTGCGACGTGAGTTTGACCCCACGCGGGAAACTGCGGACGGTGAACTGCGGATCGCTGTTGCTCATTGAGACACCGCCGGGCAAAGGATCGTGACGTGCGACGACATGACTTGCTTCTGCCACGGGTGATAGCCGAACCAGTCCACGTACGGCCAATCGCCCACGTTGCTGCTGTACTGCGGCAGGCTCAGAATCAGCCGCACGCGTGCATTCTCAGGGATTGGCTGGCGAGGGAACACGCGCAGGCAGATCCCCGCAGGGACAACCGTGGTTGCGCTGGGAGGCGGCTGCATCGTGTCTGCCGTCGTGTTCATGGGCGCAGTCGGCTGCGTGATCCAGAACTGAGCCGCCGTGAACGAGCGCAGCAGGACCGGCATCAACGACGCCGCGCGATTCTCAGTCGCCAGCGCCGAGTCCACGAGCACCTGAAGCGTGATGTTGTTGACTGGATTGCCAGCGACACCGCCGCCGTGCGCGCCGTCTGCGCCCCACAGGAACGGGTTGACGTGGAAGTCGTCGGTTGCCAGCGTGATTTGCACGCTATCGAGCAGGCATGGCTCAGTCTGCGACCACGCGCATTCCCACGAGAGGATGTCGCCGCCTTCTGTCTGCGAAGGCTGGATTCCAACCTGCGACGTGGACTTCGCGCGCCACGGGTTCGCAATGTCAGCGGCAGCGGGTGCAGGGGCGGAAGTCGATGCAAGCGAGTTGTACGCGCCCATCCACGGCAACGCTTGCGGGATCGGCTCTGCGTTCGCAGGCACGCCGTAGGTGTTGGGCAGAAAGCCCGCGACCATGTGCGTCTCGACCCAGCGCCGCGCAATGTCGGCAGGCAACGGCACGTTCAGCCGATTCGCCAGCGCGACGAGATCCGCCTGCATGCGAGTCGCTGAAATGTCCAGCCCTGCCGCAAACTGATTCGGGGCGATGCGCGCGGATTTGGTCATGCGATCACCGTCACGTTGACGGGCGGAACGTCAAAGAAGCAGCCGACGCATTGCACGTCTGCTGCAACGCCCGCGCTGTTGTCCAGCACACCGGAGAAGCGACAGCCCATGTACTTTGCCTTGCCGCCCGCCTTGACCGTGACCGCCGCAAATTGGCTGTTGAGCCACTGCCCTTGCGCGGTCGGATGCACCGTGACCGCTTCCGTGTGCTGGACCGTCTGCGCCTGGACAACCGCGTGATAGTTGCCGACGCCGAACGTCGTGCCGGGGGCGCCTTGCATGACTGAGGGCAACTTGCCGACGTAGGTGCCGTAATGCCCCGGCATCAGGGCGTAGTTGTTTCGCGTCGGGTGCGAGTCCACAAGCGACCCCGGAGGAACGAGGCGTTGATTCGTCACCGTGTCCTGCGTCTGCTTACGCGCGGCGAAGTTGAGCGTGTCGCCTGCGTTCTGCGGAAAGAGGATTTCACTGCTCATGTCAGCCCCCGCCGACCGGAACGGCGCAATCCGCCAACCTGACGAACGATGATGCGCACCTTGCTCACCTTCAACTGCTCGCCGTTGCTGTTCATACACCCAAACAGCATGGAGCGGAAGCGTTCACCGCGCACGCCTTCAGAGGTCGCGATCGTGTCCACCGCCGCATCGTCGATCAGCATGTTGCCAGCGGACGGCGTAGCGGAACTGCCCCACGTCGCGACGTTGTTGCCGGTCTTGCTTGTCGGAATCGTCGTGCCGTTGGGCTCGATACGAAAACGAGGCGCTCCGATGTTCTGGATCTCGTGCGGATCGCCGTTGCTCCAGTCGATCTGCTGCGCGGAGAAGTCCTTGAAATCGCTTGTCGTGACCGTGGCGTAGGGTCCAACCGGCCAGCCTGCGACTTGTGCCGCCGTTGCCTTGCCGTAGGACTGCAACACAGCGAACACGCCGCGCGACTTCAATTGAGCCTTGCCGTCGCCAATCAGCGGGGTGGACAGCGCCCAATCCACCGGCTGAGCCTGCGTGTTGTCGCCGAGATCCTGCTGCGGGTAGGATGGTTGCCCCGATTCCTGCGCGATGTACGCGTTAATGTCCTCGCCGTTGACCTTGGCGCGGGTGATTGCCCACTTCATGGACAGCGACGTTCCCGCTTCCGTGCCCGTGCGACGCTGCATCAGCAGGTAGGCAATCGGCTGCGGGACTCCGGCGTTGATGACCATGTATGGATACGCGGACCAGCCAGACGGCGGGACGCTGCCGTTCGTGTTCCAGTTGACGTGGATCGTATTGCCAGCGGGATCGTGGGTCGCGCCCGTGTACACGGATACGTCCTTGAACGCCGTGCGTGACTTGCAGCGCGCGGGAGGCGTCATGTAGTTCAGGGTGTAGCCTGAAATCAAAACCGGCTGCCACAGGGCATTGTCGAAGCGCAGTTGCAGTTCAACGCTGGACACGAGAAGGGACGCGTTCAGCGTGTTGCCAGCGAGGCAAAGCGGGACAAGCCACGTCGGCGCGGCGAGGGGATCGGGCTGCGTCGTGCGGAAACCTGCGGGCAGAAGAATCGGCGGCGCAATGTACAGCGCGGCGGAACCTGCGCTGGCTTGCGCGACGGACTGCCAGGACTCGTACGGCTGGCGCAGATCCTCTTGCGTCACGCTGCTGCGATCCAACGCACCACCGCGCCCTAGTTGCAGGATGTAGACGGACGAGTCCACAACCGAACGAACGGGAAGCGGGGCGGGCGGGGTCGCAAACAGCGGGAACGGCGAGAAGATCACGGCACCCCCTACACGGCTTTGCCGAGGTGCAGCACTTGGTCAGGGCTAACCGCCGTTGCGCTTGCGTTGGCGATCGTGCGCGTCAGCATCGGGCTTCCGCCGTCGTCGTTGAGCGTCAGCGTGGTCGGCGTGGTCGCGCTGTTGGGCACCCACTCGTTCAGCAGGGCTTTGCGGGCAAGGTTGGCCTGCGTCGCCCCCGTGAGAGCGTCAGCAGCAATTCCCGTCAACGCGCCAGCATTCGGCAACAGGTCTGTCACGGCCTTGACTGCCGCGAGGTCGCCGGGTCCGCCAGCCTTGGTCAGCGTGTCGACGGCTTCTGCTGCTGTAGCGCCGCCTGCCAGCAGATCGATGGTGCCGCCCCATTGGAACGGCACGACGACGACGGTTTGCGTCACTGAGGCATCCACAAAAAGCTCAATTGCACAGGAGCCTTGCAAACCGGCACCAGCAATAGCGGCAGCGGGAATGACGAACCGTACGCATATTGCCGACTCGTCCGTAGCAGTGCATCCGGTCAGGGCGTTGAGAAATCCGAAAGCAATGCTTGTTCCGTCGTTTGCGCGCACATAACAGCGCAAATTTGCAAACGTCGTCTCGTACGTGCTTGCATCAGTTCCGAGCGCAGGATACGGAACTCGAACGACCGCATCTTCCGAACTTCTGAAAATCCCGCCCATCCTTCACCTTCCCGCGCCGTGGGCGCTACATGCCGACACCCTACGGTGCGGGCGAATACGCCTGCTGATCCGACCCGCCGATCATGTACGTGTCGCCGTTGTTGCACAAGATGATCGGGTTCACAATCCGCTGCTGCAAGCCCACCTTGGGAACGCCGCCGACAAGCGGAACCGCCGTCGTCTCGTACAGCCACACCGACCACCCGAAATCGGGGCTGTAGCACAGCGTCAGGTCGTCAAAGGTCACGTACAAAAACTGATTCAGCGGATCCCATGTGAACGTCGACCGCCACAACTGATCCTGAAAGTCGATGAACGCGCGAGGCTGCGCCCCCGTCGCAGGAGATCCACCCAATTGCGTCAGGTAGTTCGTCAACGGGTTCTGAATCTGCTCAGGCAGCGTAAACCATGTGTCGATGCTCTCGCTGATCTTCGTGATAGCCGTGCCGCCGTCCGTCGTGTAGATCCCGCGACGGTCCATGAACACAACCGTGTCACCCATCAGCGTAAACGACTGCGGAGACAGACACCCGCGCGACCGGCTCAAGTTGTACACCACGCCACCGGAGATCAAGCCCGTCTGCGTCGGGTTGCTGGGTTGGTACAGCCAGGTCTCGTTTTCCGTGAACGCGAGGATCACGCCCTTCACCGACGCGATAGCCGTAATCGGCATTTCTGTCGGGATCGCAAAGAAGCTGTTAGCCGCGATGTTGTCGGGGCGATCCGCGTCGCTGAAGAACAGTTTGCGCCCACTCGCGTAGACCATGCGGTTTTGGAACGCGCAAAGGCACTGCGGAGGTGGGAAGGTCGCCGCGTTGAAGTACACAACGCCAGCGCCGGCGAACACGCCGTCCACGGGCACAAGCGTCTCCACCCACGCGCTATCGCCGTTCTGCAACGCGCCCGGGACCGTCTGCAATCGCTGGTCCACCGCGTACACGTCGATCGGGCGGTAGAACCACACGCCCTGCTGCGGGATGCACACGTACTGAAGATCGCTCAACTGCGTAAAGCACGGCACCGACAGCGGGTTGCGTTCCAGCCATTGCGGTTGACCCGCGCTCGGCAACGCAGCGGCGGGCAGGTTGCTTGTCCACTGCGTTTGCTGGCGAAAGACGTGCTCAGACCGCCGACCCGTCGTCACGTCGTACACCGACAGCGCGAACAGGTTGGTCAAATACTGGCCGCCTAGCGTGCCCGTGAAGCCCTGCAATTGATGCACGCTGAGAATCTGGACGTGCCCGAAGTTCGTGACCTGTAGCGTGGCTGCAAGGGGCGGACCGTAGCCGTACGCGGGCAACGTCGCATCGCGCCCCGCGTTGAGCGTTGTGCCAAATTGTGCCAGCGTGCCGAAGCCGCCGCGCACCTCCAAGCGGTTGACGCGGTACGACATGTTGAGTACAAAAGAGACGCCCTGTTTCTCTAATGAATCCGCATCGATGCCGCGCGTAATGTCCGCGTCGAGTACCGCTTGCTGGTTGTACGCGGGGTTTGCCATCAGGTCATCAGCCTTTCCGCCACCGGCAAAGCGCACGCCAACAGGCCGAAAAGAAACGCAAAGGAACCCCACGGGCTACGTTGACGCCCCGGTTGCACCCAGCGCGAAGCATCGCCGTTGCGACCTACCGCAAGCCACTGCTTGATCTGCAACAGAATCCCGTCAAAACGCTGTTGCGCAACCGGATTCTGCTGGAAGTCCTTGATCGCGTACGCCTGAAACGCGTAGTAGGCAATCGCCTGCTGTGCGAAGTCCGGCGTGTTGTCGATGAAGATGTTGGGAGTCGCGATCGCCGTCGCCCAATCGATCGTCGGGCTGGGGATGTAGTACAGCCGAAGCTGCTGCGTCAGTTGGCAACTGAACAGGAGTTTGGTGTCCTGCAAAAACCACCGCCAACTACCCCACGCACCCGGCGCACCGGCACCCGCGCCACCGACAGCGTACGCCCATAGTTCCTCCATCGAAGTCGCGGGCTGCACCCAACCGCCAAAGTCCGGCGTACTGCCCACGTTGACGTTGTGCATTTTCGTGATCTTGTACAGCCGATTGCCCTCGGAAGGCGTAGCGCCGAAAAGAATGCCGTCCAAGTCGTATTCGGCCGTCGCGTTGACCGTGAAGTCGTAACGCTTCTCGTAGATGCTGGGGAGTTGCGCGGCGATGAGCTGCTGATAGGACGCGTAGCCCTGCTGAAGCGCAGACGCCCAATCCGCTTGGGTCTGAAACGTCACGTCTCCGTCGTCGGCAATCGACCGCGCCAAGTTGTAGATCGATTGTCCGTCCACGGATCACCTCACTGCTGCGCGTTTGCGGACGGCTGCCCAAGCGGCGGCGGCTGAAACTGTGCGGTCTGCGGCGCGTTCGCTTGCGCCGTAGCCACCGGGTTCACACCCAGCGAAGCGCTCGGGCCACCTTGCGGAGCGCCCGCAGGCGGCATCGGAGCGCCAGGATTCGCCATTGTCTGAGCACGCGCCTGCATGGCCGCGACGATCTGCATGTACGCCTGATTTACGATGTCCTGCGTTTCAGGCGGCGCGGCGTAGAACTCGTCGCTGTGCAAGAAGTTGCCGAAGACTTCCTTGAGCGAGTCGAGGTCGTCGCCAGCGGTCAAGTCCTGCAACGGGCGCCGGAACTGCACAACAGCGTTCAGCAGGTTGCGCGCGTGCTTCAGCGCCTTCATCTTGCCCACCACGTCGCCGCTGACATTGTGCAGCGACAGGTTGCGCATGGCCGTATCCTTGTCGATGAGGCCCGCCTTGAACAGGTCCATCGTCTGCTTGTCGCGATCCGCCGCTTCCGAACGGAACAGGCTGCCCGCTTCCAAGAAGATTTGCGGGTTGTCCACGATGTGCGTGGCGTTCAACTCCTGCGACACGAAAACGCCCGTGTCGGGGTCGAACATGCGCACCATCTTGCCTTCGCTGTAGTGGACCTTCATCAGTTCCAGCACGCGTTCCGCGGCGTCCTTGACCCCTTCCTCGATGTTTTCCTGCACCAACTGCAACGGCGACAGCGCGTTTTCCGTCAGTGCGTCGATTGCCACGCCAGAACGCGCGCCGACCATCTTGCCCTGCGCGATTGCCGCCTGACCGCTGGCGTCGTCCATGTCCGCGTCGAACCGCGTCGGCATCGACAGCAGATCCGGCGTCATCGCCTGCGGCTGCCACGGAATCGGCCGGTGACCGCCCGTAAACGGGATCTTTTCGCCTGTGTCGCTGGCAAACGCGTCCTCCGTCACGCCCGATTCAATCGGGATCATGATCTTCGGGTTCGCCATCTTCCGCGCGTTTTCGGTGATCTGCGTCAAAAACCGATTGCGCATCATCTGCGGCGCAAGGCAGGTCTCGACCATGCCAATGCCCGCGAGAATGCCGCTGATTTCGTTGTAGCGGATGAGCTGGATCGGGATCTTGGTTGTGTCCATCTTCAGGCGCTTGAGCACGTGAGAGCCCAGCAACAGCAGGTGCTGCCCGTCCTGCGTGTAGACTTCGAACAGTTCCACGCGATCCGCAGGCTGCGAGTCCACGCCCGTCTGCCGCAGCGAGGTCACGTCGCGCGTGCTGTTGCCGTACTTGAGGATCTCCTCAGACTTGTCGGGAAACGTCTTCAGCAGCGCGTGCCGAGTCGTGAACCGGCGAACACCCAGGATGCGTGAGTCCTCCACGTCGTGGACATAAGCCTCGTGCAGGAAGTCCAACGGGCTGATGACTTCAATGTCGACGTTTCCCGTCGCCGGGTTGAAGAACTCATGCAGCGCGTACATGCCCGCGTCGACCAGCCATTGCGATCCGCGCTTCAGCTTGCGCTTCATGTTGGCTTGGTTCCAGAAGTACCGCAGCAGCAGTTGGCTTGCTTTGGTCTTTTCCTCGTCTTCCGCGCTGTCAGAAGCGGGCATCACCGTCATCGACGGGTAGGCCGTCGCCAGCCGCGACACGACCTGATTACGCTTCGGCAGGATCTTGTTGATGATGACTTCGGTCGGGCCCAGCACGCGCGCCGCGATGTTCTGTCCCGTCGCCGTCTGCGGAGACTCGCCAGTTGCCAGCGCCGGATCCTGATTGCCGCGCAAGAACTCAATGCAGATCATCGTCATCTGACGACGTGGCGCGTTCACTTCAAGGCAGCGCTGCGCCATCTGCGCGACTTCTGCCGCCGATAGTTGGTCCGCGTCATCATCGATCGCGCCGGTCATGACTTCGGTTTCGTCGTCCTGATCGTCTCGCGCGTCCTGTTCGTCGTGAGTCCGCATCTACCACGCGTCCGATGCGCCTACAGAAGCGCTTTGTGGAACCGCTGCATCCGACTGGGTCTGCTTGCCGTACAGGTCCAGCGCGCCGCGTAGTTGGTCCATGCCTGGGAACTTCGACGTATTGCCCGTCAATGCGCCCGCAGCAGTCTTGCCCGCTGTGAGCCCAAGCCCAGCGCCAGCAGGACCGCCAGCGAGCCCGCCGATGATCGCCCCGATGACGCCAAGGCTAGGCCCCGCAATCGCGCTCAACTTGCTCGATTTGTCGCCGTTGCGCCGATCGATCTCAGCTTGCGCCGCTTGCTGTACGGAACTCTGCTCGGGGTCAAACGCGCTGTAGTCGAAGTCCGCCATGACGCCTCATTCTTAGGCCGTCACTGCGCAAAGGACGTACATCACGCCCGCAGCCGAGGTTGTGCCAGCAACGCCAGAAACCCGGAGTTTGCCCGCCTGTTCCACTGCCGCGTTGGCAAGCGTCAAGGCCGCCATCGGCACCACTGTGCCAGCCGCAATCGTGTTGACGGAGATCGCCGAACTCAACGTCGATGCGGTGCCCGTGCGCTTCACGGTCGACAACTGCACCGTGTCAGAAGCGCCGCCCGTGGAGCCGCTCTTCACGAACCAGTAGTTGACCACAACGCCGTTGAAGTCAACGGTCGCGTCGTTGTTGCCGGACGTTGCGGCGACCGGAATGGCCACCAGTTGAACGCCGCCTTGAAAGTATTTGGCGTAGTTGTTGAACAGGTTCGTCGTGGACATGGCGGCTCCGATTCGTTGTCAGTGTTCAATGCCCTGCGGGGGCCAGCCGCCTCACGACGCGCCAGCCCCCGCAAGTCGATACTTACAGCGCGGTCGGGATCAGCCAGACCTTCGCGATGCCAGCCACGTGCGAGCCGCCCTTGACAGTCGTGATCCGCAGCGTGCCGCCCGCTTCAATCAGCGCGTTCGTCGGATTCAAGGCGACGGGGCGCGTGATGGAATTGGTTGCGGCCACGATGGCCTGCGCCGCCGTTGCGTCGGCCGAAGCGCCCGCCAGCGTCACGGTGGAAATCTTCCACGTGTCACCGGAGGTAGCGGCCGTACCAGTCGAGTTGAACAGCGCATCCACGGCCTTGCACGCGAACGGCACGATCAGGTCGTAGTTGTCCGCCGTGTCCGCGCAGACGATCTCGGCCAGCAACGCCAAAGCGGGCTGAGTCGTCGCGACCTGCACCAGATTTCCCGCAGCGTCGTACTGCTGGATCGAACTGGCCTTCTGCGCGCCGATGCTCACCGGAGCGCCTTGGTTCATGCCGACAGCCACGATGCCGGGATTCGGGTTCAAGTTGGTGTTCGCCATTGTCGTTTCCTTCAGATGTCAGAGGTCAGTGAGTTGCTGCGGCAAACCTTACGCGCCCAGCGGAGTCGAGATACCCGCGATCACGCCGCTGGAGTTCGGACGCTTGCACGCGAACTGGAAGTACCACTTGAACAGGCCGCTGTAGCTGTCGAACTGGCTCGACGGCGCGCGCAGGATGTTGCCCGTCGTCTCGTCGAACTCGGGATCCTGCAAGGTCGCGATCTTCCAATACTCGCGGCGCAGCATGTAGATCACGCCGAGCGGGCAGTTCTGGCCTTGGAAGAACGGGATCGTGCCGTTGTAGGCGTACGACGTGAAGCCCACATCGCCCTTGCCAGCAGGCGTCTTCACGTCCAACCGCGCCGCATTCGGCACGCCGCTCGCCACGCCCTGCAAGAGCGCCACATACGAGTTCAACTGCAACGGGCTGAGGTACAGCGCGTCGGGCGTCTCGCCGCTCGCGAACATGATGCGGCTGACCAGCGCCTGCAAGTTGCCCGGCGTCAGGTCGTCGCGCGCTGCCGTGATGCTGTTCGCCAACAGGTAGTTGCCGTTCAGCTTCTCCGTGTTCGCCGTGCCGCGCGTGACGTTGTACCACTGCGGGGAGAACATGTTGTAGGCCATGCCGTTGGACTCGACAGCCAGATTCGGCGCAGCGCTCACGACGCCCAGCAGCACTTCGGCAGGAACCGCCGACGTGTCGATCGCGATGTTGACCGTGATGTAGTCGCCTTCCGTGCTGATCGCCGTGATGGTGCGCGCGGCGTTCGGGTCCACTTCCGCGAACGTGTCAAGCCGGTAGATCTTCACGCCGTAGCCGGTCGGGTTGTAGCCAGGCAGGTTGGCGTAGTTGAAGCGCACGCTGGACTGGAGGGTCGTCAACGCGTTGTTCTTCTGCCACACGTAGCCGATGAACGGACCGCCCGTGAAGCAGCAGGTGTCGGCGTACAAACGCACGTCCTTGCGCAGCGGGATCATCTCGGCGTCCATCGCAGACAGGTACGCGGCAGGACCGCCCTTCTTCGCCGCCGCCAGCGCGGGACCGGACAGCACAAACTGCCCGTACACGTACGCCGACGTAAAGATCAGATCCGTGTACACCTGCGAGCCGGGCTGCGCGAGCGTCACACCTTCAGCAGCCGCCGCCACCGAGCCGTTGCTCTTGGCGTGCAGGGCGAACGTGACGTTCTTACCCGACCACTGCAACTCAGCAGGCTCGAAGTGGTTCACCAGAATCGACTCGTAGTTGATTTGCTCGACCACGCCATCGACGTAGTGGACCTTGAGCAGTGCGGAAAGTTGCGCGATGTTCATCTCTGTTTCTCCTTAAAAACCGTTGCGTTTCATCCACTCGATCGCTGCCGCCCGGTGCTGTGCCGTACCGGGTGCGTACTTGTTCTTCGTCGCCTCGGGCACCAACGGTGCGGGCGCTCCACCCAAACGGGGCATCGTGTCCGGCTTGGGCTTCGGGGCTTCTGCCACCGGCGCCGCCTTCTGGTACCCGTGCTGCTTCACATACAGTTGCCCGATGTGCTCGAACGCAGGATCCCATTCGCCCACAATGTCCTCGACCTCTTTGCCCGCTGCCAGACCTGCCAGAAACACATGCTCGGGAACGTTGGGGTAATCCTTCGTCGCCGTCGCCAGCACTTCCCGCAGTTCAGCCTGCGCCTCTCGCGCTTCGATCCGTGCAAGCCGCGCCTCGTACTCTGTGAGTTGCGGCGTGGGCTGCGTCGGTTCGTCCGCTTCGGGACCGTCGAGAATGTCGTCCAGCCAGTGCTTTCCCTTGTCTTCCGGCCCCTTTGCAGGCGTCCTGGACAGTTCAGCAATCTTGGCGTTCAGAGCGTCACGTTCAGCCTTCAGCGCGTCGCGTTCCGCAATCGCAGCCTTTGCCTCGGCGTTCTTCTCGGCAAAGCGCCTGTATGGCACCCGTCCCTTCTCGGCAGGCTCTTCCTTTGGCGGCACAGCCTCTTCAGTGGGCTTGTCCTCGACGGGCTTGTCTTCCGTCGCGGGCGCGGTCTCAACGACTTCAGCCGGTGTGGCTTCTGGCGTCGGTTCCGGTGCCTGTGGGGCTTTCTCCGCGTCGAACATCTTTTGAATGTCCGCGAGGGCTGCCGCCTGCTGTTCAGGGGTACGTGTCATTGGCTGAGTCCTTTTACGCCGGATTTGGCGAGGGTCGATTTCGCTCGACTGCGCGGTGAAGCGTCGGCGTGAGTCAGCGCACGGCCAACTTGCAGACACTTCTGCCTGACTAAACCTGCGTCATCGGAAGATTGCCGAAATGCGGCACAAACCTACCGGCGCACGGCCTTTGTCAAGTACTTGATATCCCACATGAGTTGGGCATTAGCATCGCCGCCCGTAGGACGCGGCGGAATGACCTCTCGCGGCGGCGGCGTCTCAAACAGGCTGTACTGCGCGATTGCTTCCAGCGCCAGACCCAGCCCCAGCACGAGCCCGTCCCGCTTGCTTTGCGCGGCTTCCGGCTTGCCCTGTTTGTTGTAGACGAACGTATTGCACTGGTCCATCAATCTCGGGTCGCGCAGGTCGTCGATGATGTTGCCCATCACATAGCGCGTCAGGTGCGCCATCAGCGTGGGTCGCGTGGATACGGTCGTCGTGAAGCCGTACTCGTCCACCTGCACGGTCATCGTGTCGTCGTGCTGCTTCTTGTACTGCTTGATCCCGTTCTTGCGCAGAAGCCGCGTCAACTCCAGGCCGATGTTGTTTTCGACCACCGCAAGCACGTTGCCATAGTCCTTGGCGAGTTTCACGAGGTCGTCCCCGAACAGCGGGATCGCCTTCCAGCACTGGATGACGCTGGCCACCGTGATTCGCTTCAAGTCGGTCACGTCCAGCAGGATCCCTGTCGAGTCGTCGTTGTCCACGCCACCTTGCGCCACGTCCACGCCCAGCGCGTACTTGTGCCCTGCGATGGGCTTGGCGTAGTCCACGCGCTCTGCGCCCTTCCACGGCAGCAGGGAGTGGTCGAACTGGAACGTGCGGCCGACAAAAAACTTGGTCCCTGCGGTGATGAACGCCAGCGCGGGTGTCGCTGGACATTCTTGGTCGAACTGCTTCTGGTTGCCTGCAAACTCCGTCCACAGCGTTTCAAGGTACCAGTTCGCCTGCGTGCGCGAGAGGTTGTGCTCCTTGATGTAGAGCAGGTTTTCGGCCGTCGGCTCGATGTTCGTGTGTTCGAGGTGGCAGAACGGATCGATCAGCCACGAGATGAACAGCTTGCGCCAAGAACTGCGGTTGCTCTCCCACATGTCCTTGAACAGACCGAGGCCCTTTGCGGTCGATTCTACGATCACAGGACCGGCGCAAGCGCGCGTGACGGCCGTTAGCGTCGTCTGAAAATCGTCGTAACTTGTCACCTCCGTGAACAACACGCCGTCCAGCGATCCCGACCGCAGAAACTCGCTATTCGCCGTCGCGCAGAACATGGTCGAGCCGTTGCCGAACGTGATCGTCTCCGTCACCGCCTTGTACTGGAGTCGGCTGCTAAACCACGACGGCAGGTTGTGACAGGCAAACGTGGCAATGTTGAGCAGGATGGCGGCGGCCGAGTCGCGGTGTTGCGCCACGATGACAATGCGCGATCCGGGCTGGAAGATGCAGATCCACAGGAACCACAGCACCCAAAACGTCGTGCTGCCTACCTGCCGCGCCTTGAGCACGAGCACGCGAAGCCGACGCATCTTGCGTTGGTTGGCGTCCGTGCGCGTAATGTCCAGCAGCAGGCGTTGCCCTGGATTCAGCGCAAACGGAACCTCGCGCTCTTCAATGCCCAATGCATCGCGCCGCTCCTCTGCGACGTTGAGAAGGACCGCTTCGGACGCGAACATCTCGAAACTGCCGTCCCACTCGTACACGATGTCTTCGGGGCCGGGGCGCGATCCGTCTGCCATTTAGGATCCAGCGTCGCTCGGAAATTCAGTTTCCGCGTCTTTCACGAGATGCAAAAACGCGGGCGGAACCTTCAGCAGCCGAATCTCGTCCAACTGCTCGACCGTGCGACACCAAACCCCGCGCAAGTTCGGGATCGCATCGAAAAGAGCGACAGCCTCTCTCGGGTCGACGGTGGACTTGATCAGGATCACCGTGTTGGTTTCGTCCATGTCAGGCGTGACGTGAAGCGCCTGCATGTTCGGATCAGTCTTTGCGCGCACAAGTTCCGACCATACCTCGCTGTGCTTGTCCTGCCACTCGCACAACTGCTGTCGAAGTTCGCCGTTGCGCCGATACTCGTCGTCAAGTTGGCTTTGCAGTTGCTTCTCGCTGTCGGTCAGAAACGGTCCTTCCCCAATCGCCGCCCGCACATGCCTCTCCACCACGTCCGCCGCCTTGTGCAGCCACTTCGCGCCGTCCTCCATGGGCAGGTAGAACGACACCGGCGCAATCTCCGGCAAGTCCACGTCAACCATGGTCCCAGCCGCAGCGTCCCAATCCTGCACGCCGTCGAAGTAGTAGCTGAACTTCCAGCGATGCTCGAACTTGTTCAACTCCGCGCGCACGAACCGCATCTTGCGGCAGCGTGGCAACTTGCGCGATTGCAGGATGGCGCGCACTCCCGCGTCGATGCTGGCTACAAACGGGTTTTCGAGTTCGTGGATCACTTGTCGCCCTTCTTCGCGCCCCGGATCTTGTCCAGCCACGCCGTGAAGCCGCCCGCGTCGTCCGGCTTGTCCGCCTTGTTGTCCAGGTTGATCTGGTGAACCAACTTCAACGCGTCCAACTGCACGCGGGCATGAGCCGCCGTGTCGTCGTCAAAGTCGGCATCCAGCGCCACGTTGAGCGCAAGACGCTTCAGTGCGGCATCGTCCACCGCAGAGCCGTCCACCTGAATCGCCTTGATGGCAGCGGCCAGTTGACCGCCTACCCGCCGCGTCGGTCCCCTGCGCTCTTGGCGGTCGTCGTCACGCTCTGGCATCGCTCGCCCCGAATTGCGCGTGTGATGTCACGTACTCGCGCTGGAACGCCAACTTATCCATCGCCTCTGTCACGGTCAAGCCGTTCACAGCGTACTCGATCTTGATCGCGTCGCCGTAGGCAATGTCGCCCCGCAGCAGCATCAGCAACGTGATGAAGTCCAGATCGACCAACCGCGCCTGAAGTTCAGCACTCTCGCGGGTTGCTTCCAGCGCGGGCATACTGGCGTCATCCGGGTTGATCATGCCAGCGGCGACAACGTGCGCGGCGATGGCTTCTGCCAAGTCAGACTCGCAAATGACGTACGGCGACGGGTTGTACGTGCTCCCATCCGGTCCGTCGTCCACGATGGAGACAAACCGGCGCGTCTTGCGCAGTTGCTCCAAATACGACAAGGCGCGGAACTTCGTGATCTGCGGCGACAGAACGCACCAGATCGCTTTCTCGTTCCCCGAGGCCATGATGCCCAGCACCGACGTGGCGTAGAACTGACAGAAGTCGTCGAAGTCCTCACCGCGCACGAGCTGAGCCAAGCACTTGCGCCCAACGTTCGTGATTCGCAGGCTGCCGACGACCGCTTTTGCCCAGCATGACGGGTGAACGCAAATGTCCTTGGCGTTGGCGAAGATCCAGCGGTCTCCGTGGGTGCAGGACTGCGGGCGGGGCATCTAGACCACCGTTCCCATCAGCGGCAAACTCAAAGCAGGAATCGAGGACTGCCACTGCCCGATGCCAACCTTCCAGACCCGTCTCCACCGCTTGCCGTTCTGCAAACTGAACATCTCAGCCTCAAGGTCTGGCGCGAAGTGAAACTCGGCAAACCGAGTCACAACCTTGCCTGTGTCCAAGTTCTCAAAGTAGACCGCGTGATCCAGCGGCCACGCTATTTTCCTGAACATTTGGACAGCCATCAACGCCCCTTTACCGCGATTGCGACCGCGTCTGCTGAAAACTATAGACAATCTGCGCAAAGTCCAAGCCCTTGGCGAGTCCGGTCAAGGCGAACTCAATCGACATGTCAGGCTCGGCCTGACGCAACTCCGCGAGTGCGCGGTCAAGCACCTTTTCAATTGGCTCATCGGCTGGGAGCGGCGTACTTTTTCCGGTGCAAACGCGGAAAGGATAACGCACGAACTTGTAAAAGTGCGGAAAGCCCATCTAGCGCCCCCTGCTAAGGCGACGGGCGGCGAGCGCAGCCTTGATGCGTGGCAGCAGGAAACGCTTGCGCCAGACGGAATAGCCCTCGACAAGCAACGTCATGTACTCAGTGTCAGCGTTGATCGCCTTAGCCAACTCGCTGTAACACTCGCTGACGATTTCGCCAATGCTCTCGATCGCGACTGACGCCAAGGAAGCCCGTGGTTGCGAAACCGGAATCGACAGTGTGAAACTGCCCCATTCGCGGGTTCGGTCCAACCCCACCATGCGATGGGTAGCGTCGCCTGATTTGATACCAGCAGCCATCAGTCCGCCTCTCCCGGCGTCATCGCAACCGCCAAGTGCCGCGCCGCCGCAGTCGGGTCTTTCCCCTGCCAGTACAACCCCGCGATCTGGTCACGTTCATTCGCCTTCTCGGAGCGCAGGGCAAGATGCAGCGCGCGGATGAAATAGCTGATCTCCTGCATACACTTGAAAACGTCCTTGTCGGCCAGCGTCACGCCCATTTCAACCGAGCGGCGCATGTGCTCGCGGCAGAGTTTGGACGCCACGCGCAGACGTTGCGGCAGGAGCCGGTCATCCGTACCGAAGTAGACAAGCAGCCCCTTAACCTGATCCCGCACAATGATGCGTGCAGCGTCGGCTGAGCCCACTTCGTCCAGTCTGTGCGGCTTCTCGTGAGTCTGGCGGCCAGTCTCCGCGTCGAAGTTGTCGCGCATGGCGGCAATCACGAACCCGTCAAAGGCAAGCTGACACTCGCGCAGGGCGCGAGCGAAAGCCGTCTCTCGCATGTACTGTTGCGGCGTGTTCGCGCCGACCGGCCCGCTCACAGCTCACCCCCGCCAGCAACCGAGGCCGTGTAGGCGCGGCTTTGAGCTTCCATCTGCGCGATCTTCCGCGCTTCGTGGGTCTTCAACTGATCCACGCCCGCCCATCGGTTCTCGATTGCTTGCAGGAACTGAAGGTGTTGACGAGTCATCATCCGGTTGCGCCCGAGCGAGAAGCGGACTTGCGCAAGCACCTGGAGATCACCCGCGCTGTAGGGCCGGTCAGCCGAGAACATGGCGGACAGGAGAGCCATGCACCCGCCGTAGCTTGTCGGCACCGTTGCGGGCCATGGGTTCATCGGGCTTCTCCGCACGCGCTCCGCGGGCTGCTGAGGCGCTTCTGGCTTGGGGTTCGGGATTCCACGCGGCATAGACTCACCATCGCGCGCAAGGTGGCGCAATCTCAGTGTGCGACGAACCCGCGCGCCGCGTCAAGGGGCGGACTAAACCACGGCACAACCGCCCCGACGCGCCAGCCTAGCCCGCTGGCGTTGTCGTTTTTGACGCCCGGTCGCGCGCGTCACGCAAGAGCCTTCGCAAAACCGTGACCGAAATCAAGCCCAGTCCGGTCGAGCCCGATTGTCCACCACAGCGAACAATCTGCGGCGATTGTTTCCACAACCGACCTACGCCCGACTAAACGCCACGAAAAGAGAGGCTCAGACAGAGAGAAAAGGCCTCTCCCTCACCCGAATGAGGCAGTCTGAGACACTTTCCTTTTCGCGCGCGAGGAGTGGATTGCGCGGGAGTGGATGGGTCTCGGATAAGCGCGTGCGATTCTGTGCGGTTGCGCGAAAGTTGCGGTGAATCTGCCTTGTAGCGTTCTGTTTCAGAAACTTCAGTAGTCAAGCCGTTGCGCGTGCGTTCGGCTGTGGCTGTTCGAGCGGCCAGGCTTCGCCACGTTCTGCCGCTTCTGCAAGTTCCGCGCTAATCGCCTGCGTCGGCGCTCGATTGTCGCTGTCGCGTTCGGACGGCGGGGGCGCGCGAGTGTCACGGTCGGAGAGTGCGCGGTGTCAAGCGGGCTGGCAATGGATGTTGCCAAACGGTGACAAAGCGCCATAGATTTTTTCCCACCTATCTGCGTGAAAGTCCGCGACGGGCGTTGACAGCGTGTGGCGGACTGTGCGGTAATCAGGGTGTTGCCGATTCGACCTTGGACGGTCCCGAGCAACGCGCAAGGTGAATCACATGGTTCGTTCCCTTTTCGCAGCCTCCAGCTTCACGATGATCCGCGCGCGTCCGCCTTGCCGCCGCTGTGATCAGTCCAATCGTGTCGTTGGTCGGCTGCGCAAAGGATCGAGCCGTGGTCGCTGAACGCTACAGCCGCGCAACATCTAGTCTGATCGACCGCTGCACGGATGCGACAATGCTCCGGGTGTGCCTGCGTCTGGCGCACTGGGCAGACTTTCAGACCGGATGCGACGCGCGGCCTGCGGTAGCGACACTTGCATCCGCGCTCAGCATGACAGATCGCGGCGTCCGAAAGGTTCTTGACCGAGCTGTAACTGCTGGTTTTTTGCGCGAAACACGGCGCAAAACCAAACACGGCGCTGATGCGGCAACGTCTTACGATTGCCTTTGGTATCAATGGGATTCCGATGCTACCCTGAACGGCTGTTCAGACTACACAGCGGTTCAGTCCCACCCTGAACAGCGGTTCAGTCCCACCCTGAACAGCGGTTCAGTCTCGTACCCTGAACAGCGGTTCAGCCAATCAGATAGTCATTCATCAGAGACCAAGAACAACACCGCGTCACCTGCTCCAGATCCTGACGACAACTGGGCCTTGACCGCAACTCCAAATCCGACCCTGAACGGCTGTTCAGACTACACAGCGGTTCAGGGTAGCGACCCAGCTACCCCAGCAGAATTGCGCCCCTACCAATTGGGCCTGACGACACCCAAACCGGAGAAGCCGGCGAGGCCAATCAACGCGATGTTTGCCAAAGCGATGCGCGTCGCGGCGATATGGAACGAGATGATGCGCGACCAGCCAGAAGCCAAGGCGGACGCGACGAATCACCGCGTTTTGGCCGCTGCGCTGGAGCAGTTGCAGGAAGATGGACTGCGCGAGTTGCTGGCATGGGCGCACGCAGACGACTGGCACAGCGGACGAAAGCGCGTGAAGCCAATCCGTGCGTGGCTTGCTCGCGAGAACCTGGAGGCGGTCATCAAGGAGCGTGAAAACAGGGCAAAGGCGCAGCAGCCATCCACGTCCGAAACATGGCGAAACGACAAAACCTACGAGGAACTATGAGCAAAATCCCCGCCATGGTCCGTAACGACGAAAGCGAGCGCGCGCTGCTCGGATCGTGCATTGTTGACCCCGACGCGCTGCTTGACGCCGCGGACGTGGTTAGCGCCGCCGACTTCTACGATCCGCGTCACGTCGCCGTCTGGAGCGCGTTGCAGGCGTTGCAGGCGGCCAAGGCCCCGATCGATATTGTCACCGTCTCCCAAGCGGTCAATGGCCGCGCAGATGTGGAGTTTTTGGTCGACATCACCGACGCCTGCGGATCGACCATGAGCGCCAAGCATCACGCGCAACAGGTGGCGCTGGCCGCAGAGGCGCGCCGGCAGTGGCAGCGTTTGGCGCAACTTGGATCTGCGGCGCGGGAGCAAACGGCAGAGGAGTTTCTGGCGGCCGTCTCCGGTTTTGGAGCGGATGGCCCAGAGCCGAAGGTGACGGCGATGGAGTCGATCGCAGACGTGATCCAGCGCGCGTGGGCTGAAGACAACGGCGAATCTGAAACCGCATCCAAGACGCCGACAGCCGTGCCGTGGCTCGATGAGTTGCTGGACGGCGGATACACCGCAGCGATGCACGTCGTGGCAGCGCGCCCAGGACAAGGCAAGACTTCGCTGGCGACACAGATCGCTGTCGGCGTGGCGGCGCAAGGCGTTGGTGAAGTGCTGTTTTTCTGCGTCGAGATGCCGAACACCGACCAAGTGCGCCGGCTGGCCGCGCAGGTGTCCGATGTGCCACTGCGGACGATCACGAAAAAGCAGCACAACGACGAATCGCTAGCGGGCTACCGCGACGCGTTCAGCGGACTGTCCGCGCTGCCAATTCGAATGCGCGATGTCAACGTGACCGTGCAGTCAATCGTCGCCGAGTCGCGCAGGTCCGCCAGCCGCGGCAAGGTGGCGCTTGTTGTGGTGGACTACTACCAGCGCATCCGCAGCGACTCGCGCAGTCACAGCCGGCTCGATGAGTTGGTCAAGATCAGCACGGAACTCGCCGACCTTGCGCGCACGATCAACGCGCCGGTTTTAGTGCTGGCGCAACTCAACCGCGACGTGGAAAAGTCCAAGCGGATGCCAACGATGGCCGATCTTGCTGATTGCAGCCAACTCGAAAAGGACGCTTACACCATCACTTGCCCGATTATCCCTGAAAAAATGGGCATGTCTCAGGACAAGGGCGAGGCGATCGCTGTCTTGCTCAAGAACAAGTCGGGACCGAGCGGAAGGACGCGCGATGGCGCCCTGCGCTGGGAAGGCGCGCACGTTCGCTTTGTGGGGAAATAACATGCAGTTATCGATGTTCAATCAGGATTTGCAGGCGAACGAGTGGCACGGCGTCGCCCCTCGCGAGTGGCAACGGGCTGCGCTGCCACTCGCGCTGGCCGCGATCGATTCCGGCAAACGCGGCGTGGTGTCCGCCGTCATGGGATGCCATGCGCGCGGGCAGCGCATTCTCATGTTCGACGGCAGCGTGAAAACTGTTGAGTCCGTGGCTGTTGGCGATCTGCTGATGGGGCCGGACTCGACGCCCAGGCGCGTGCTTTCGCTTTGTCGCGGTAACGCTGAAATGTTTGACGTGACGCCGATAAAGGGCGAGCCGTGGCGCGTCAACGGCGATCACGTCCTGACATTTGTGGACTCGCGCGACGGCGCGGATGCTCCGCTTCGGGATCTGACGGTTCACGAGTGGCTGAAAAAGGGGACCTCTCTGCGCGAACTGTGCAAGCAGGTCAGGTCCGCATGTGACTTTCCGCCGCGTCCAGAGCCGTTCGAGCCGTATTTTATCGGGGTCATGCTCGGGGACGGCACAACGCTGCGCAACCGGATCGCGGTCTGCACCCCGGATCGTGAAATTGTCCAGACGGTCCGGGAAATCGCGGAAAAGTACGGCGCGACGGTTCGTGTCAGCGGAAAAACCAACAACAAGGCTGCCGACTACTTCATCCGCAACGAAGGTGCATTGCATGAAGCTGTGGCGGCGTCAGGCATCAGCGGATTGATTTGCGATCGCAAGTTCATCCCTGACGCCTACCGCCTCGGCTCGCGCGAAACGCGGTTGCAGGTTCTTGCTGGCTTGTTGGACACGGACGGCCACTTGCTCAACAAAGGTTTTGATTTCATTTCCAAATCTAAGCAGTTGTCCGCTGACGTGGTGTTTGTGTGCCGGTCGCTTGGGCTTGCCGCGTATCTCGCCGAGTGTGAAAAGTCGTGTCAGACCGGCGCGCGCGGCACTTACTGGCGCGTTTCAATCAGCGGTCACACGGACATGATTCCGACGCGGGTGGCGCGTAAAATGGCAGCGCCGCGGTTGCAGCCGAAGAATGCGCTGCGGTCAGGATTCAGCGTCACGCCGAGCGGGACAGTCGAGCCGTTCTACGGCTTCCAAATCGACGGGGACAACCGCTATTTGCTTGATGATTTCACAATCACGCACAACTCCGGCAAGTCGATCTGCGCGGCTGAAATTGTCTGCCAGCGGATGCCCAAGCGCGGGCAAGTCACGGTTGTGACGGCGCCGACAATCCGCCTGGTCAAGCAACTCGCGTCGACAATCGCCGACCGCATCGGCGCCGACCGTGTTGGCCACTACTTCACCGAAGCCAAGGAAATCCGCGACGTGATCGTGTGCTGCCAGCCGTCTCTTGGCGCGCTCGCGCTGGAATTGCAGGCGCGCGGGCTGGCGGTGTCGCTGTGGCTTGGGGATGAGGTTCACAAAAATGAGGCCGCAAGTTGCATCGCGGCGGTTGGCGTGCTGAATCCAGCATCTGCGATCGGCTTCACCGCCACGCCGTTCCGCGCGCTCAAGACGCAGGACTTGAGCCTGTGGACGGAGCTGATCTACGAATACGGCCCAGCGCAGGCGTTCGCCGATGGTGTCATCGTCAAGCCCGAGTTGATTCACTGGACGGGCGGCGACGTTCCGCTTGACGACTGCTGTATGCAACTCATCCACGGCATCCGCAAGGTTGGCCCCGGTCTGGTCAACGCCAAGACGATCGCCGACGCGGACTCGTTCGCCGATCGCCTGAACTCGGAAGGCGTCAAAGCGCGCGCCGTGCATTCGCGGCTGTCACCGGACGAGCAAGCGGCGGTAGTCGCCAGCCTCAAGAGCGGGAAAATAGAGGCGATGGTTCACGTCAACATGCTCGCGGAGGGCGTGGATTTCCCGTGGCTGCGGTGGCTGTGTATGCGTCGGCCTGTGGTGTCGCGCGTGCGGTTCTGTCAGGAAGTTGGCCGAGTCATCCGCAGTTCACCAGGCAAGACGACGGCCTATTTGCTGGACCCGCACGATTTGTTTCACACGTTCGGGCTGACCTATGAGGCGATGCTTGCGGGCAGCGCGGAAGCCGAGGATGACGAAAACGCCGATGATCTGGTGTCGCTGGCGAAGGAAGTCACGGCGAAGGAAACGCGCGAGCCGGACGACTTTGGCAAGACGATCGTGAATCAGAAGCTCAACAGCTTCCGCGCCTACGTCCGTCGCCTGTACCTCGCGTTTCTGTGCGATGGCATCGTTGACCAGAAAATCACGTCGACCGCTTGGCGACCGCTGCCACCGTCCGATCGCCAGCTTGGCGCGCTCCAATGGGCGATGGCGGGAATGGCCAGCGACACGGCGATCCCGATTGAGCACCGCAAGGCGTTGAAGGCCGTGAGCGCGAACGCCGCCGAATTGACCAAGGGAGAGATCAGCGACCTGTTGTCAATCAACTTCGCGCTCAAGAACCGGCGCAAGGCGCATCTGCCATGGCCCAAACTGACGGAGAACGCATGAACCGCATCCAACTCCGCAAAAGCCGCCTGCACCGCGAAGGTCAGCCGAGCGGGCTTATCCACGATTGGGACGCGTCCAGCATCAGCAGTTACGCGCCTTTGTGCACGCCGAACATCCGAACGTGGGTGCGCGGCGAGAGCGCTGTGGCGTTCCTGCGCGATGACGGCGACTTGTGCAAAGATTGCGCAGCATTGCGCGCCGAGGTGGCGGAATGCGGCGGATCTGGCGAAACGCTGATCACGTCGCTGCAAAAACCTAAACGTGACACGCAAAGGTCAGGGACCCCATTCCGCAGACTCGCCGCTATCATCATGCTTGACACCACTGCGGGCGGCGCTATCATCATGACAGCGACGCACTGACGCGGCGCGAACGAACGGAGAACGACGATGGCAATCACGAGCGAGCGGATGCAGTTCAAGGTGCGCGGCAGCGACGGGGCAATGCGGATGCAAACGCACGCGGCGGAAGATGCGGCAATGTGCGTCGCGTTTTTGGGCGACGGCGCGACCGTGACGCACGGCAACGACCGCAAGTTTCTGCTGTGGACGCAAGGCAATGACGGCGACGGCGACGCGGGTGACTCCTACGACTCCGCCGCTGCGGCCATGCACAGGCGGATCGCAGACGAGATCGCTCGTCACAAGGCTATTCGCGCGCAACTCTGGAATCGCACCGCCTAACCGCCCCACAGCGAACCAACCCGCGAGGAGAGACACATGACTGAATACATGCACTTGATTGGCGCTGACAGTGTGCAATCGGCCGGTTACGCCATGCGCGACGCTGCCAGCGAGATCAACCGAGGCGCCGAAACGTTTGGTGATTACGTCCGGCAAATGGCCATGCACGTTCAGGACTTGTCGATCGCGATGGCGCAACACGCTGAGCCGCCCGCGCTGACCGAGTGCGACTCTTGCCGGTTCGCGTTTGACCGCAAGGAACACGCGGAATCGCTTGGACGGAAGTGGCTGTTGACGTGGCCGCGCTGGTCATGCCGCCGTCGCGCGCCAGTGCTGGCTGTTGACGGGGAAGGCAACGAGCTTGAGCCGTGGCCAATTATCTCGCATGGCGACGGATGTGGCGACGGAGCGAGCAAGTAGCACAGCAAACATGGCGCGACTGCAACGCGCAAACGGAGACGAGGACATGGGAACCGACAGCAACCGCAGCCGAACGCGCTGCAAACACGAGTTCTGCAACAACAAAGCCACGATCCGCGGGTTGACGCGTAGCGAATCTGGACTGTGTGTCGATTGCCGTCCGCTGCCTGCCGAGTTGATGGTCATTCGCGAGGGCGTGCGCGATCCGATCGCAGCCGTGAAGTTTGGCGCGGGCAAGTCTGGCTCTTGGCCAGTGCGCGGCCCGTTGACCTGGGATCACGGCGTTGTGGAGCGCAAGCGGTTGGCGCAGACGGATACGCTCCAGAACGCGCCAGAACCGCCGCAAACAGTCCAGACGCCCATTCCCGCGCCGATCGCCGTTGCGCCAGCCACAGAGGCAGCGGACGCGCCAAACAGCGACTCTCGCGCCCTGTGGTCGTTGGCGATCTTCGTCGCATGCGGTGCGGGTGTCGCGTTCCTGCTGTCGCCGATGGGCCAGCAGTTCCTGAAGGCTTGTGGAGGTGACAAATGAAGATGACTCAAGAAGAACTGAACGAGATCGTGCGATCGCATGGTCTGTGGTTGCGACTTTCGCCGGAAGGCAAGCGGGCGGACCTGTCGGGGGCGGACCTGTCACGGGCGTACCTGTCGGGGGCGTACCTGTCGGGGGCGAACCTGTCACGGGCGTACCTGTCGGGGGCGAACCTGTCACGGGCGTACCTGTCGGGGGCGGACCTGTCGGGGGCGGACCTGTCGGGGGCGTACCTGTGCGCGCCGACGATGCTGCTACTCGCAAGATGGGGATCACTGTCGCCAGCGCTGACGGCGAAAGCGATGGCCTACGATGCAGCGTGCCACCCCGATCCGACCGCGTTTGACCGCTGGGCAGCGTCACCGCCTGGCCCGTGTCCGTATCAAGGCGTGAAACTGGAACGCGCTTGCGTGTTCACTGAGTCGCGCGAGTTGTGGGACCCGTCGATTCCGTGCCCGCGCCCGTATGACCTGATGGTCGAGATTCTGGCGGAGAAGTGCCCTGACTGGTCAACCGAGCAGCGCGCGGAGTTTGCGAAGCGGTTTGAGAAAACGGAGGTGACGAAATGAGCAACCTGAACTGGACCCGCAACGACTGGCACGAGACGGCGAACGCCAAGGAAGATGACTACCTCGCGCCGCGCTTTTCCGTGTTGCATCCGCATACCGACGCCACGTTCGGCACGGTCGTCCCCGGCTTTCAAGTCCACTTCTCGCACAAGCACGTGGCCAGCGAGGACCAGGCCAAGCGACTGGCTGAGCACATCTGCGCTGACGTGCTTGCGCTGGACGCGAAGATCGACCGCTTCATCGCGATGGACGGGGCTGCGCCGAGCATCGGTGAGCAGCTTGCCCGCGACGTGATGCCGAGCCGGTACGGCGACATTGGCGGAAAGCCATGAGCGCGCACAAGTTGGGAAGCCCCGCAGCGATGCGCGGTGGGCCTGACATGGAGCCGCCTGACGATGACGAGCACGTTGACGCGTGCGCCTTCTGGCTTGATGGCGGTTGCGATTGCGACGAACTGAAGCGTGAGGCGGACGAAGAGCGGGCGGTTGCGCGTTGGGAGTCGCTGTCCGACGGCGAGCGCGACGCGGAGATCCGCAGCGCGGCAAGGTGGTCGCGATGAGTTGGGATTACACACCCTGCCGCAAGTGCGGAGCCGCCCACGTCCAGCGCGATGGGCTTGACCGCCGTGGCAGTAACGAATCGCCGCCGTGCTACGCGCTGGGGCCGTTCGTGCAGTACGTTGACCCGCCGGAGCTTGGATTTGATGTGGCTATGCTGGATGCGGAAACGCTGGATGGTGTGACGTGACCGACCTCGAAACCCAACGCCTGCGCAACGAAAGCGATTGCCCGTCGTGCGAACTGCTGCGTGCTGCCGTGGCTCAATCCGAGTACGAGCGTGAGCGCATCCGAAGCGAGGCGAACGTGTACCGGCGCGACGCGAATCAGGCGTGGAAGGTAGCGAAAGCGCCGGACGCGACGCTTAGGCTGATGGTCGCGGAGATGGCTGGGAACCTGGAGTTGCTGCGGGCGGAAAACCTGCGGATGCAGCGCGAGCTTGCGGAACTGGTCGCGCTCGCGGGTTGTGACGATTTGGGCGCTGCGGCGCGGGAAGGTGAGAATGTGGCTCGATGAACGTGACCTGATTGTGTTGGACACCGAAACGACAGGGCTTAGCCCGACGCGGGATCGCGTGGTACAACTTGGCCTTGCGCACTTCCGCGGCGGCGAGTTGCTGGCCAAGCGCGCGATCCTCGTGAATCCTGGAATCCCGATCCCCGCGGAGACGACAGCGATTCACGGCATCGGCGATGACGCGGTGTCGGACGCGCTGCGGTTTGGCGCTGCATTCTCGCGCCTCTGCGACGGGCTGCCGGTGCAAAGCGCGCTGCTGTGTGCCCACAACGCGCAGTTTGACCAGCCGTTTCTGATGGCGGAACTGGTGCGCGACGGCTCGGTTGCGCAGTGGATCGCTGGCGATTGGCTGTGCTCGCTGGCGCTGGCAAAGGCGATCCGTGGCGTCGGCAAGTATGAGCGCGGCTACCGCCTGACCGACCTGTGCGAGAAGATCGGGATCGAGTTCGACGGCGCGGCGCACGATGCCGCCAACGATGCCGAGGCGAGCGGGCGATTGCTGTACGCGCTGACCAAGTGGCTGCCAGACAACGAAACGGACGTGCGCGCAAAGCAGTTGGCTTGGCAGAAGGCAAACCGATGAACGACACGAACACGACAGCGGCGGCGATGCGCGAAAGCGAAGTGGAATCGCTCAGGGTGGAACTGCGGGCGGTGACGGCGGAGCGGGACGCGATGCGGCGAATGGTCCGATTTGTGCGGACGTGTTGCCAAGAGGTCATCGCATCCACGCCGGTCGTTTTCGTGCCGGAATACGCGCGAGGATCGCAGGCAGAAAAGCAAGGCGGGCGAGAGTTGTGCGCGGCGATCCTGCGCGACCTTTCCGCCCCGCCGCAACAGGACCGCGCGAATTTTGCGGATACGATGCAGTGCGAGTTCACCCGCGACGGCGTGAAGGTGGAGAAATGACCCAGATTTTCGAGAAACGCGGGCGGCGCTATGTCGCCATCGACGGCCAGATCGCCGTGTCGCACTACGACGCGTGGCCGCTGCTGCTGCAATCCGTGCGCTACAGTTTGGGCAGGATGACCGCCGCACCTGGTAACGCTCAGGACGCCGTGCGCCGCTACTCGGAGGCGCTGACGCCGCATCAGCTCGCGCAGATCGGTCGCGAGGTCAGCGAGGAATTGCAGCGCCACGACGACGCGCGGCAAGCCGAGTTCGTCCGCACTGGCGAGCCGGTCCGCGAAAGCGACTCGCGGTTTTGGGTTGGCTGGAAGTGCGACGATGACGGGTGGCGCGTGTTTGCCGCGTGGTGCGAGGCGGAAGCGACGCGGCGGGGTGTGAAATGAAACACCCGCCAAAATCACACCTTCCATCGCATCACCCGTCCAGCCACATCCCCGCGATCTGCCGCCTCTGCGGCTGCGTCGTGGATTGGGCGCGGCTTGTCGGCGAGAAGTGTCCTGCGAGGTCGAAATGAGCCGCATCGCCACCGGGGCTGACTGGACGCTGCACCACGGCGACTACGCGACGGCGCTGGCGGGTGAGCGCGTGTCCGCTGTGATCTGCGATCCGCCGTATTCCGCGCGAACGCATGTGGGGCACGATTCAGGATCGGCAATTCCGAGCGCAGACTACGCGGGCGGACAGGAAAAGGATCGCGCCTACGCCCGCCGCAAAGCCGAGGCTGGCGTTGCGCATCGTCGGTCGCTGACTTACGACGCATGGGGCAGATCCGAGGTCGACGGCTTCTGCGACTTTTGGGCGGAGCGTTGCGACGGCTGGATCGTCATTCTGACCGATCACTTGCTGTCGACGGATTGGGCGGAAGCGCTCGATCAGCGCGGGCGCTACGTCTTTTCGCCGCTGGCATTTCTTGAGCCTGGTAGTCGCGTCCGCATGACTGGCGACGGCCCCGCACAATGGTCCGTGTGGATCGTCGTCGCCCGTCCGCGACGCGAGCCGTACAGCAAGTGGGGCGCGTTGCCGGGCGGCTATGTCATGCCGAAAGGTTTGGACGAGGCGGAAGAAAAGCGCGAAATCGGCGGCAAGCCTGTTTGGCTTTTGCGTCAGTTGATCCGCGACTACAGCCGACCGGGTGACACGATAGCCGATCCGTGTATGGGCTGGTGCAGCACAGGCATCGCCGCGATCCGCGAGGGGCGCAAGTTCATCGGCAGCGAGATCCGGCAGGAAGCCTACGACGAATCGGTCAGGCGGATGCAGAAGCCGCGGCAGGCCGGGCTTTTCGTTCCGCCTACAATTGGCATGCAGGTCGATTTGTTCGATGCCACTTAGCATCATGCTTGACAGCAGATTCCAACGCTACTAACATCATGACAGCGGCAAACGCAAACGGAGCAAAGACAATGGCAAAGCAGAAGAAACAACGGAAGGGGGACCGCGTGAAAAACAAGCAATCGCCGGTTCACATGGTCGAGAACGGCAAGCTGACCGCGGACGGCCTGCGCTTGCAGGAAGTTTGGACGGAGACGGCTGCGACGGCGGGAACGCTGGACACCATCGCGGCGCACTTCGGCATCAAGCGCACGGCGCTGCGGTTCCGCGTGGCCAAGGCTCGCGCGGTGGCTGAGTTTCCGTCGCTGGACGCGGCGGGGCGCAAGTGGCGGGATTCGCATAAGCGGACTTTGACGATGGATGAGGTGGGGAAATGAGCAACTATCACGATCATCCGGCGATGAACTGGAGCCGCCTCAAAGCCGCTGCCACGTCCGCCGCGCACTTGCGCCAGGTCATCGTGGATGGCAACAAACCGGCGACTGCGGCGATGGAGTTGGGGACGGCGATTCACTTGGCCGTTCTGGAACCGGAGCGGTTCGTCGCGTCCGTTGTCACCGCGCCCGAGGCGTTCGTGACCGCTGGTGGCGCGCTGTCCACCGGCAAGGAGGCGAAGGCGTGGCGCGCAGGCATTGCGCCTGACGCGCTGGTCCTGACGGCGCAGCAAATCGCGACGTGCGAGGCGATCCGCGAGAACGTACTGGCCCACGATGACGCGCGCGTTTGGCTGGAATCCGCCGATCTGCGCGAGCATGAGGCGTTCTGGTCTGAAAGTGTGGAAGCGGCTGGCGTCGTGACGCAGATCGACTGCCGGATGAAGGCCGATGCGATCTGCACGAAATTGGGCCTGCTGTGGGATCTCAAGTCGATCGGCACGAGCATGACCGACCTCAGCGTCAACGCCTGCGTGATGGCAATCGCGCGCCGTGCCTACTTTGGCCAACTCGGCTACTACACGCGCGGGCTGGCGAAAAACGGCATCGACGTGAACGCGATCGGCTGGGTGTTTGTCGAATCGTCGGCACCGTTTGACGTGGTGGTGATTCAGGCCGACGCCGCGATGATGCAGGCGGGCTATGACCTCGCGGACAAACTGCTGAAACGCTACGCCGCCGCGCTGGTGACTGGCCGTTGGCTTGGTGTTGCGCAGAAAACTGTCGTCGCGTCGTTGCCCAAATGGGGCGCGGTGTCCGCCGATGACGAAACCGACAGCCTTTCCACTTGGGGGATCTGACCATGGCAAACGAAATAACCATCGGCGGCGGCAACGCGCTCGCTTCCAAACTCGCCTACGCGGAGACGCTGGCGAAGTCCGACCTGCTGCCGGACGCGTTCAAGCGCAACCCCGGCAATGTGATCTGGGCGATCGAGTTCGGCGAGGCGCTGGGAATCCCGCCGATTACCGCGATCAACGGGATCCACGTCATCAAGGGCAAAGTCACAGCCAGCGCCAACCTGATCTCCGCGCTGGTGCGGCGCGCGGGGCATAAACTGCGCGTGACGGCGACGGACAACAGCGCGATGGCGGAGATCGTGCGCGCAGACGATCCCGAGTTCAAGTTCACGGCGACGTGGACGATGGACCGCGCGCGGCAGGCTGGCTTGACCGGAAACCCGACCTGGAAAAACTTCCCGGCGTCGATGCTCAAGAGCCGCGCGATTACCGAGTGTGCCCGCATGGCCTGCGAGGAGGCGTTGAACGGCATCCACTACACGCCCGAGGAATTGGGCGCGGAAGTGGACGGCGGCGGCGCTCCGATCTCCGCGCCCGTGGCGCTGATTGCCGAGTCGTTGCCTGTGGCTGAGTGGCTGGACAACGATCGCAAGGCGTTCATGGCGCGGTTGACCGAACTCGGCTGCAAATACGAGGACGTGAAGGCGTGGCTGGGCGCGTACAAAAAGACGCTGCCGCGCGACCGCAGCGAATCCCAGCGCCGCGACCTGCTGACCGGGCTGGCCGCTGGCACGCCGCCGCGCAAGCAGTTTGACGAGTGGCTGGCCAAGCGCACCCCCAAGCCCGCAGAAGCCGCGCAGGTCCAAGACGCGGAGTTGCACGGCGACGACGGGAGGGACGCGGCACAGCCCAGCGCTGACGTTCTGGCGGGGCGCGCGCCGGCTATCTGCGTCCAGTGCGCCAAGCCGTTCACATGGTCCGACACGAAATCCGCGGTGTGCAAGGTGTGCTCCGAAGACGACAAGCCCCTGTAACTCTAACCGCCGCAAGGCAAACACGGTGCAATCATGAAAGTTCTCTCTCTCAGCGTCCACAACTTCAAGCGCATCGAGCGTGCGGAAATCAAGCCGGACGGTAGCGTCGTGATCCTCGGCGGCGACAACGCGCAGGGCAAGTCGAGCGTGCTGGATGCGATTGCCGGCGCGTTTGGTGGCAAAGGCGCTATGCCGTCCAAGCCGATCCGCGAAGGTGCCGACAAGAGCGAAGTGTTCATTGACTGTGGCGATTTCAAGATCGCCAGCGAGGTCAAAAAGTCAGCCAAGGAAGGTGGAGACGACGTTTTCACGCTCAAGGTCACGACGCGCGAAGGCATGATCGTTCCGCGCCCGCAAGAGTGGTTGAACGAGCGGATCGGCAAACTGTCGTTTGACCCGCTGGCGTTCACGCGGCTGGCGGAGAAGGAGCAGGCGGAGAAGGAGCAGGCGGAGACGCTGCGGCGGTTGGTCGGGGTCGACGTGTCGGACCTGGATTCGCGCCGCGCCCTGCTGTACGCGCAACGGCTGCAGACGGGCCGCGACCGCGATGCACAGGACGGTGCGTGCAAGGTGTTGCCGCAAGAGCATCTGGACGTGCCAGAAGCGGAGTTGTCTGCGGGCGAAGTGCTGACGGAGTTGACCGAGGCGACGGAGTTGGCGCGCACGGTGGACAACCTGCGGGCAGACGCGCAGCGGCTAGAAGCGGAAGCGGACGCCTGCGATGTGCGCGCTGGCGAACGGCGCGCCGATCTCTACGCCATCGAAACGGCAAAGCAAATCGAGCGCAGCAATGCCGAGTTTGACCGCCAGATCGACGAGTTGAAGGTGCGCAAACTGGCAGAGGCGACGCGGATTCAAGGCGAGTGCGAGGCGAAAAAAGCGGACCTGAAACTGCGCATCGACAACAACGATGCCAAAGCCAAAGCCAGCCGCGCCACTGCCGCCGAGAACCTGCGCGCCGCAGATGCCGTGAAGTTGCCGGACGTGGAAGCGATCCGCGCCAAGGCGGCGAACGTGGACGCCACGAACGCCAAGGTCCGCGCCAATGCCCAGCGCAAGGCGGCGCACGACAAGTTGCTCACGCTCGCTAGCAAGTACAAGGCCATGAGCGACGAAATCGCGACCATCGATTCGGAGCGCGTCAAGCGGATTGCTGCCGCTGTGTATCCGATCGCCGGACTCGGATTCGGCGACGAAGGTGAAGTGACGTTCTACGCGATCCCGCTGTCGCAGGCGAGCCAAGCCGAGCAGATCCGTGTCAGCATGGCGATTGCGCAGGCGATGAATCCGCAACTGCGGGTTGTCCTGGTGCGTGACGCCTCGCTCTTGGACCGCCGCAGCATGGCGATGGTGGCGGAGATGGCAGAGGCGTCCGGAACGCAACTCTGGATTGAGCGCGTGGGCGACGGCGACGAAGGCGCGGTGATCATCGACGATGGCCGCGTGCGCGCCAAGCCGGTGCAAGCCGCGCTGATTTAGCGCCAACCCGCGCGGGTTCAAGCCCTGCCGCCTTGAAAGGTGGACGCGCGACCAACGACAGAGCGCGAGAAGCGCGAGAGGGTGTGATGGCTACGAAAAAGACTGTGATGATCAACGGCAAGCGAGTCTCGTTCGCAAAGTTCGCGACGATGACTGGGTGCAAAGTTGATGGCTACCTCTGCCTCAACGGCTGCACGGAGCTCACGGCGCTGCCCGATGGCCTGAGCGTCGGCGGCCCCCTCTACCTCGCCGGCTGCACGGGGCTCACGGCGCTGCCCGATGGCCTGAGCGTCGGCGGCTACCTCTGCCTCAACGGCTGCACGGGGCTCACGGCGCTGCCCGATGGCCTGAGCGTCGGCGGCTCCATCTACCTCGACGGCTGCACGGGGCTCACGGCGCTGCCCGATGGCCTGAGCGTCGGCGGCTCCATCTACCTCGACGGCTGCATGGGGCTCACGGCGC